>Ga0172382_10005625_pt1 | contig 18611 bp, 16 predicted proteins | sample Leawel138RmetaG_FD_122245 | JGI IMG/M metagenome (GOLD analysis project Ga0172382, IMG submission 122245) | Leachate microbial communities from a municipal landfill in Southern Ontario, Canada - Leachate well 138R metaG | ecosystem: Engineered > Solid waste > Landfill > Unclassified | place...
CTTTGATCAACCTGCACTGCTATGACGATGCTATTAAAGCTTTCCGCCAGGCGGCGAAGAGTGAGAGCAGCGAAAAATATGCAAGGCAGTGGATTGACTTCGCTGAGCGGGAAGGCGAGCGGCGCTCAGGCCTAATTGAGAGTGGTGCAAAGATCGACGGTTGTAAGCGAGTCTAGGTGCAACCCCCTTTAGACATAAAAAAAATCGCCTTGCAAGGCGATTTTTTTTATGTCTAACTCAAGATTCCACAGGTTCACCAAACTCTTCGTATACTGCGGCATAAACCCGTGGTGAAAGTGCATCACTCATCTTCATCAGATCAGTACCAGGGCGTGCGCGCATTTCTGCTATCACTGCATCGGGGCTGTCGGCTTCAATTTCGTATATTGCAAGGTAGGGAAACGGTTCTTCTCCCGCGACGTTATCATTCAGCCGGTAACGCTGAGCCCTCTTGACTCCATCAAGAGCAGCCACGTCGTGAAGATGTACATTTTGATACCAATCGTTATATTCGTCCTCTCGCCCTTCAACTGGCTGAGTCAGTACTATGAGTTTGTAAGTAGGCATGTTGTTCCTCTTGTGCTATTTGGCTTTGGCAGCTGTCGTTCATGCTGATTTGTCGTAGCTAACTTGTCAAGAAGGTTTCAGACAGTAGGCTGCGGACCTATCAACCCGGGCTGTAGGGTAGATTTATCCCTGCCCGCGAAGATCACGAAAGGTGGCTCTTATATCTTCGATCAATGCGTCCGGCTCTTCAAAGGGGGCGAAATGCCCTCCCGCCGGTCGTTCACGATAGAAATGCACATTGTAATTTTCGCTCAGGGAGGGGTGGATGAGCCCAGCCTGGTCGCCAGCGAACAGGCTTATACCCGCCGGGGCTTCGAAGGGAGGTACACGGTTGTGTGAGGGTTGCCACGGGTTGCGCCAGGCTTCCGAATAATAGCGCGCCGATGTTACAAAGCTTTCTGTAACCCAGTAAAGCATGACCGTCGTTAGCAGGTCATCCTTCGAAAAACGGGATTCCACATCTCCGCCACAATCGCTCCAGGCGCGGCGACGTTCCAACAGCCATGCCAGCAGGGCAACTGGTGAGTCGTGTGGGCCGTAGGCCAAAGTTTGTGGGTCAAGAATGTGGACTGTGAGATGACTGGCAATACGTTGTTCTATTTCTACTACTCGCTTACGCTCATCATCAGCCAACTTATCTAGTTGCCCACCGAATAGATCCCACGGTCGCTCACCTCCAAAAACTCCTGTTGGTACGACTCCAGTGACATGTATTCCATAGAGGCTGGCTGCGTATTTATGTGAGAGTTGCGCCGTTAATATAGAACCCCAGTCGCCTCCTTGAGCAGCGAAACGCTCGAAACCCAGTACATCCTTCATCAAGGTGTGCCATAGATCTGCAGTACGCCAGTAATTCATGCCGGCTTGTGTGAGTGGGGTCGAGAATCCGAAGCCCGGCAGAGACGGTACAATTACTTCAAATGCATCTGCAGGATCGCCGCCGAAGCTGGCGGGATCGGCCAGGGGACCAATGATTTTGCTGTAGTCCCAGAACGTCCAGGGCCAGCCGTGACTTAGAACCAAAGGGATCGGATTGTCGCCTTTGCCAGGTTCTCGTATAAAGTGTATGGGAACTCCGTCTATATGGGTCTTGAAGTGGGCGAATTTGTTGATCTGGGCTTCCCAGTAAGTCCAGTCATAATGGTTGATCCAGTACTCCACTAACTCCTTGATGTAAGCAAGATTAGTTCCATATCGCCAGTCGTCGTTGGCGATATCGTGCGGCCAGCGCGTCCGGATAAGCCTGTCATGCAAATCGTTCAGGGTAGCTTCGTCCACAGATACAAGAAAGCGTTCTACACTAGCCACGGTGTTGTTCTCCTGCAATTATTTGACTCAAGTATGAGATGAGGTTCATCCAGAGTACATATAGACATGTAGGTACTCTTGCTGGCTGCATGAGTAAGCTTTTGCGATGTGAGCCATGGACATATGCGCCTGTGAGCCCAATAAATCCAATCAAGTCATAGTACTTTGGTGGTGATCTTCCAGGATCAGATCCGCCGCCCGCCAACCGGTTGCCATCGCGGGTCCATTGGTGTTACCCGAGATAAGGCCGGGCATGATTGAGCAGTCGACCACGCGCAGTCCCTGGACCCCGCGAACACGCAGTCTCTCGTCTACAACAGACTCGGGATCGCGACCCATCCGACAGCTTCGAACAGCGTGCGTTCCACAGGACGCATTTGAGAACATAAAGTCGAGGATCTCTTCATCGCTGTCGACCATTGCGCCCGGTTGGATCTCCTCCGCAATAACGCCAGCGAGTGCGGGTTGAGCGACATAGCGTCGTATGTAACGCACAAGTTCGACTATCGCATGTCGGTCATGCTCTGTCGTGAGCCAGTTAGGCATGATTGAAAGTGGTGCATCTGGATCTGCAGAGGATATTTCAAGCACCCCTTCGCTATCGAGGCCAATCAACTGTGCGGTAACGGTCATACCTGGTTTGCGTTCAACGGCTTGCATGGGTGCTGAGATATTTTCATCCTTGGGCAGGTCGAGTGTCCAGCCGCTGATATAAAGTTGGGCGTTGGGGCGTGGCTCTGTGGGGTTGGTCCGGACAAAAGCACCCACTTCCATTGCGCCGTTAGCAAGTGGGCCTGCGCGTGTCACGAGATATTGCAGTATACTGCCAACGAGGCCCAGTCCTGAAAGGCGGTGGTTGATACCCTTGTCGCCGTTCAATCTGTAGGTCATCATCAAACCGAGATGCTCAAGTAAGCGACGACCGACATCGGGGCTATCGTGTAGAACTTTAATGCCATGGCGTCGCAGCAGTTCTGCCGGCCCAATACCGGAAAGCTGGAGCAACTTGGGTGAGTTGACTGCACCGCATGAAACGATAATTTCATTACTGGCAGAGAAGCTTGTGCGCTGGCCATTCACCCGACACTCGACAGCTACTGCGCGTTTGTTTTCGAAGCGAATACGATCGACGTGCACATTGGTGATTACGGTAAGATTGGGGCGATCACGGATTGGGTCGAGGAAGCAGGTTGCAGCACTTTGACGCCGCCCATCTTTAATGTTGTAGCAATAATAACCAATCCCTTCCTGATCTTCACGGTTGAGGTCATCACGCAAGTTTAGCCCCATCTGTTCTCCCGCTTTGATCGCTTTTTCAGCGAGTGGATAGCGGAACTTGTTGGTGCTGATGTGTACCGGACCGCCGACGCCACGTAAGCCATCGTCGCCCAGTTCGTGATCCTCGATTGCCCGAAAGGCCTGCTTCATTGCTGCCCAGCCCCACTCTGGACCCGCTTCTCGTTCCCAAATAGCGTAGTCTTCTGGCTGACCGCGGATATAAATCATACCGTTTATTGCCGAGGAGCCACCCAAGCCGCGACCGCGCTGCCAACTCTCATTGATGAGAACGCCATTGGCGCGTTCCTGCTGAACGGGATATTGCCAACTGTATACGGGATCAATTACTAGCTTGCCGATTCCTTTTGGCATTTGTACGAGAAAGGTTCGATTCTCCCCGCCTGCCTCTAACAACAATACACGGTTCGCTGGGTCGGCAGATAGACGATTGGCCAGTACACAGCCAGCAGAGCCCGCCCCAACAATGATGTAGTCTGCGACACGATTATCTTCTTGGCTGAGATCCCTGGCCATTGTTATCGGTTTCTCCGTGTTATCATTTTTTGGTTACTAGCTGCCTAATCCTATCGTTGTTAAATCACGTGTGTCAATTAAGCCATGGGCGTTACTCGTTTATTGAATACCGAGGCCCACGTAGGCTCTTTGCTCAAGAGTTGACTCCCACATATATGATTCGATAATCATGCTGGGTGCTCTTGTGCTAGCTGAGCGGGGATAAGGCAAGCTTTCAGTTGCGGTTATCAAAGAGGTCGCGAGCGATAATTTGCTTCATGATTTCTGCGGCCCCTCCTGCGATGCGTGTAATACGTGAGTCAATGTAGGCTCGTGCAATGGGATATTCTGTCATATATCCGTAGCCACCAAAAAACTGCAGGCATTCGTCGACGACTTTACAGTGAAGATCTGTTACTAGTAGCTTTGCTTTGGCGGCATCGGTGGGAGTTAGCTCACCATGCATAAATGAGTTGATACACCAGTCAGTGAAAATTCGTGCTGAAGTTACTTCGGCGGACAGCCCGGCAAGCACGAATTGTGTATTTTGAAAATCGGCGATGGTACCTCCAAAGGCCTTTCGGTGAGAGGTGTAATCGACAGTCCAGTTGATGGCGGCTTCTGCTCCACAGATGCCGCGAACAGCCTGTGCGAGACGTTCCTGAGCAAGTTTTGTCATAAGCATGTTAAAGCCTCTGTTCTCATTACCCAATCGGTTTTCGATCGGTACTCGAACATCGCTAAAAAAGAGCTCTGCCGTATCCTGTGCTTTATTGCCAATTTTATCGAGATTGCGACCGCGCTGAAATCCGGGAGTACCTGCCTCTACCGCTATTAAGCTAACACCTTTGGCGCCGGCCTTTGGCTCTGTTTTACAGGCGACTACTACGATGTCACTTTGCTGACCATTGGAGATATAAACTTTTTGACCATTGATAACGTAGTGGTTGCCGTCACGAATTGCACTGGTGAGTATGTTTTTGGCATCGCTACCAGCCCCCGGTTCTGTAATAGCCAGAGAGCCAATGGCTTCACCGGAAACCATCTGAGGTAGCCATTTTTTCTTAAGTTGCTCGCTGCCCCATGCGGAGATATAAGGCGCGACCATTTCAGAGTGAACCATAAAGCCGGGCCCTGTGATGCCTGCGCGAGCAAGCTCTTCAATCACCACAACATTGTAGAGCCAGTCAGCACCTGCGCCGCCGTAGTCTTCTGAAACATTTGGGCAAAGTAATCCCACTTGACCGGCACGCTGCCAAATCTCACGGGGCACAATTCCTGCCTTTTCCCACTCCCCATGATGGGGAGATAGTTCATGTTCGACGAAGCGCCGAACCACATGACGAAATTGATTGTGCTCGGTAGAAAAAAGTGAACGTGCTGCTGCGAAACCATCTTTGTTTGTCTTTATATGAGTCACTCAATGCCTCACTTGTAGCTAGCTGCGGTCAAAGAAGTTTGCTATTTAGTTTATCTAGACTCTAATTAAGCGGGTGAGTCAGTATTTATCCGCTGAGGTCTGCTAAGAAGCGTTCAGCTTGTGTTTAGTCTCTCATGCCTATAAGATTCATTCAAGAGGGTATGTTTTTTGTGTGATTACTATATTCGTAATCTTGTTTGATTTATGATGTCAGGCTTTCAATCTGTGACAGCATAAGAACGGAAGTCATGACTACTGCTATGAGTAAGCTATCAGTTGCAAAAAAAACACGTCGGACTCAGGAAGAAAGAACCTATGAGGCGCGCGCAAAGCTAATCAGTGCAGCCATCTCTCTAATCAATGAAAAAGGCTTTGCAAGGACAACAATGAGTGACATTGCAGGGCGTGCCGGTCTGACACGGGGTGCAATCCAGCACCATTTTGATGGGAGAGTGGATCTGGTTACTACTATTTTACTAGAAGTAGAAAGCCGAGTGGTTGAGTCATTCGCTGCAGCTGCGCCAGGCCCTGGTGTTCCGCTAGCAAAGGGAATTGATGTTTTAATCGACAACTTGGGAGCGGTATGTCAATCAAGTGCTTACCTTGCAGCAATGGATATCTGCTTTACTAGTCGTTCTGATCCTGATTTGAGAGACACTATCAGGCAGTCTGTGCGGCGCTCTTCTGATCATTTTCGGCTGCTGTGGCAGAGTACCTTTGGTCCAGAGATTCCTGAGGCAACGATTTCAGAGTGCCGGAGAGTGATGGTTGCTGTAAGCCGAGGGCTAGTCATGTCGAGACTTTTCAGTTCTGATCCAACCAAAAAGCCACCCTCGCTTGACCTAACGCTTGCTACTACCAAGCTGTTAATCAAGCACCATATGTTGGCAGCCAAAGAGAGCAAGGAAAAATTATGAAAGAAGAAGTCTTTGAAGGTCTCATCCTGTCACTGGATGGCCCTATTGCTAAACTTCAGTTGAATTATGCAGACAAAGGTAATGCTTTTGATGAGTTGCTTCATAGCGAGTTTGCAAAAGTACTCAAAGCTCTGAGAGAAAACGGTGATATTCGTGTCATTCTTCTCCATGCTGCGGGCCGCCTTTTTAGTGCGGGGGGAGATCTTGGTTATATCCAGCGTCTACACGATGACCCTGATTTACGGCGGCGTACCCATCGCGAAGGATACGATATCTTCACTGCTCTTACCGAAATGCATGTACCTATTGTTGTTGCAGTCCAGGGTCACGCTGTTGGATTTGGTGCGACCATCGCCACTGCTTGTGATGTAGTTGTAGCTTGGAAAGGTGCCAAGTTGGGTGATCCCCATGTTCAAGTAGGCCTGGTGGCCGGTGATGGTGGCGTATTAAGCTGGTCGGCTGCAGCTGGTTATAACCGTGCTCGACGGTTATTGCTGACCGGCGATACGTTATCGGCAGTACAGGCCTATGAGTTTGGTCTGGTGACAGATCTTGTCGATGAGCCCAGTGACGCCCTTAAAGAAGCGACAAGAATTGCTGAGCAGATCGCAGCTTTGCCCCCCATCGCCGTTCAGGGCACAAAACAAGCATTCAACGCTTTGGCCAGAGTTCGTAATGGCAACGTGCTTGATCTGTCTTTAACAGCGGAAATTGCATCGGTGGCAAGCGAGGATATTAACGAAGCGCTAAACGCCATTCAGGAAAAGCGCACAGGAATCTATCATAATCGATAAAGTGCTGGTCCACTAATAAAAAAGGAGGACGTCATGCTCAATACTGAGCTGCTTCTAAACGGGCCTGTCCGCGTGACGAGTCAGGAGTTCTCGACTACAGACACCATACTCTATGCATTAGGTGTGGGCGCGGGCATTAATGCTGCTGATAACCCAGAAGAAATCCGCTTTTTATACGAGCGTAATTTGGAGGCGTTACCAACATTAGCCATTGTTCTCGCAGCCCCCCCTTTTTGGCTGGACGACCCTCGGTTTGGTATAGATTGGAAGAAGGTCGTTAACGCCGGGCAGGAGCTAGTTCTTGAAGGAGTATTACCTGTTGAGGGTAAAGTAACGACGGAACTTAAAATTGATGCAATTTGGGATAAAGGGGCAGAAAAAGGTGCCTTGATGTGCTCAAGTCGAAAGGTGAAAGATGCCTCTGGTGTGCTGCTTGCCACAGTTTTCCAAACACATCTACTGCGAGGAAACGGTGGGTTTGGTGGAGTTGATCAGCCTAAAGTCAGCACCGTTTCTTTTCCGGGTAGACCACCAGATATGAGTATTGACCTCCCTACGCGTTCCGAGCAAGCTTTAATTTATCGGTTGTGTGGAGATCTAAACCCGCTGCATATTGATCATTCCGTTAGCGCGGCTGCCGGGTTCGGCAGGCCTATTTTACATGGTTCCTGTACCTTTGGCGTGGTTGGGCGTGCTGTTCTAAAAACTGCAGCCGATAATTGTCCTGCCCGCCTGCGACGGCTTGGTGCACGTTTCTCGCAGCCAGTATACCCAGGCGAAACTATTCGTACGGAGATTTGGCAGCAGGGTTCAGAGTTTGTCTTTCGTGCTCGCTCCATAGAGCGTGATGTCATTGTTTTAGACCAAGGGCTGGCAGAAATACACCCATAACGATATTGCAGCTTGTCGTTTTAAAGATCCAACTTTTACTGGCTCGATAAATTTTGATACAGCGAGACAGGCAAAGACTTTTGCATAGGGAGTATCAAGCTAGTTATAGCTAGCCAGATAATTAAATAATACGTTCTTGAATGTATGAATATTTCATGCTAGCCTGTATCCATAACTTAATATCAACTAATTTAATAAGATGACTTATGGCTGCTACCAGAAACCCTATCGACCAAAACTCAGCGATATTGCTGGTAAAAGGGCATCGCTACGAAGACTTTAAAGTTGGTAGGGTCTTCGAGCATTCACAACAAAAAACAATTCTGGACAGTGAAAATGCACTTTTTACAACGCTCACTCTCCATTACAACCCCATTTATTTGGATCGCACACGCGCTGTTTCGCTAGGCAATAGAGATATCGTCATAAACCCTCTGTTGGTGTTCAATTTGGTATTTGGTCTGTCCGTCGAAGATCTTAGTGAGGGTGGCGGGCCTTTTCTTGGTATTGAAAATCTGGAGTATGGGGCTCGAGTATTTTCCGGAGATACGCTGCGAGCGCGTAGTACGGTTATTGCTGCTCGTCTATCACGCAAGCATGACTCCTACGGCATTGTCACCTGGGAAACCGAAGGCTTTAATCAAGTGGATGAACGGGTTATTAAGTATCGTAGAAGTAATCTGGTCAAAAGGTAGGAACATTTATGCAAGCAACCATGGCCAATACTCGTCGTGAGCCGGTCTATCTTACTGAAGAGCGACGAATGATCCGGGAAGTCGCACGTGAATTTACCTTGCGTGAGGTATTGCCTATAGCCAATCGGCTCGACCCCATTCAAGGTGATATACCTGATTCGTTGAAGACCAAAATGGCTGAAATGGGTTATTTCGGTATTACGATTCCGGAGGAGTATGGCGGTCTTGGTTTGGGCGCGTTCGAATACTGTCTTATAACGGAAGAGCTGGCACGTGGTTGGATGAGTGTTGCCAGCCTGATAGCGCGCGGCAATGGCCTTTTCGGCGCCTCAGTGATGAGTGAAGAGCAGCGCAAGAAGTACTTGCCACTAGTCGCTCGTGGTGAATGGTTGGGGGCTTATGCCCTGTCCGAACCCAATGCAGGGTCGGATATAGCAAATATAACGTGCCGAGCAAAGAGAGATGGGGATGAGTGGGTCATTACCGGAACTAAATATTGGTGTACTTACGCTGATGGTGCTGATTACATCATGGTGTTGGCCCGCACAGGAGAGTTGGACCCGGCGCGCCCACATATAGGGATATCAGCATTCCAGGTTGAGAAAGCACGTGGACGTTTACCTCAAGGCGTTGAGGGAACAATCATTCCTAAAATAGGCTACTTTGGCTGGAAAACATGGGAGCTTGCCTTTGATAATTGTCGTGTGCCACGTGACGCGATGATTGGTGAAGAGGGGCAGGCCTTCTACATGGCACAGTCTGGCCTGGAAACGGCAAGAGCACACACAGCAGCGCGCTCTATAGGTTTAGCCCGTGGAGCACTGGAAGACTCCATCGCTTATGCTAAAGAGCGAAGACAGTTCGGGCGAGCAATCGGCGACTTTCAAGCTATTAGGTTCAAAATAGCGAAAATGGCTACAGAGATCGAAGCTGCGCGACAGTTAATGTATCACGTCTGCGATGCGATTGACTCGGGGACACGCTGTGATCTAGAAGCAGGAATGGTGAAGTACTTTGCATCGGAAATGGCTGAGCGTGTTACGAGTGAAGGTGTGCAGATTCATGGGGGGGCGGGGTTCACAACCCTATGTGCAGCCGAGCGTTATTGGCGCGATGCACGGCTCACCAAAATATTTGAAGGAACATCGGAGATTCAACTTCGGATAATCTCTGACAAATTGCTTGGTAGGGCACAGGAGGATGTGCGTTGAACGCTACAGAACGCTTAGGTTTTGAAGGTTTTTTTGAGGATTTTTCTGTCGGAGATGTTTATCGACATGCACGCGGAAAAACAGTTTCTGAGCTCGATAACGTATTAATTACCAATATGGTGCTCAACACTGCGGAGCCACACTTCAATGAACATGCCGCACAACTGGATCCGATGTTTGGAAAGAGAACAGTTTTTGGTGGTATTACGATAGCTATGGTTATTGGGCTTGCTGCACAGGATACAGCACGGCAAGCTCTGTGTGAGTTAGGGATGGAAAACATACGCTTATTTGCGCCTGTTTATCACGGAGATACGCTCTACGCATTTACAGAGGTCATAGCGGTCAATGCTAATCCTGATAAAGGTGGAGGTGAAGTTTCTTTTATCCACCATGGTTATAACCAGAATAATGTGACTGTATTTTCTGGTGAAAGGAAAGTTCTTATTGCTTCTCGTAACATTAAGTAAAAATATAGAGCAGATAACAAACAGGAGAAAGCTGTGAGTGTAACGAAACCTAAAAGAGCGCGCAGGGTGCAATTATCAGTACCTGGTTCTAGTGACAAAATGATGAGCAAAGCAGCTGCTTCTGATGCTGACCATGTCTTTCTCGACCTGGAAGATGCTGTTGCACCGAGTGCCAAAAAAATAGCTCGAGGACAAGTCGTTAAAGCACTAAAGAATCTCGACTGGTCGGGTAAAACACGCTGTGTGAGAATTAATGATCTGCGTACACCCTATGCTTACGGCGATATTATCGAAATAATACGAGGCGCAGGTGAGTATCTTGACACTATTATGATCCCCAAAGCGATGGATGCACGCGATATTTGGTTTGTTGAAACACTACTTGAACAACTTGAAATTGATCTAGGGTTGAAAAATAAAGTTGGTATAGAGGCGCTGATTGAAGAAGTTCACGGAATGAAGAATGTAGATCGTATCGCAGAGTCATCGCCACGACTCGAAGCCCTCATTTTTGGAATGGGAGACTATTCAGCGTCACAAAAAATGGATGCACGTTCCGTTGGAGGTACAACAGGATACCCGGGCGATCTCTGGCACTATGCCCGCTATAAAATGATTATTGCAGCGAGAGCTAACGATATTGACCCAATTGATGGGCCTTTTAGTGACTTTAGAAATGGCGACGGGTACCGCGAGGAGTGCAAGCGCGCATTGATACTAGGTTGTGCTGGAAAGTGGGCAATTCATCCCGCACAAATTCCTATTGCCCTGGAAGAGTTTAGTCCGCCGGAGGAGCAAGTGGATTATGCGCGGAAGATGATTGCTGCATATCAAGATGCGGAAGCAAAGGGGCTAGGAGCTATTCAGGTAGATGGTGAAATGGTAGATGCCGCTTCAGTAAGAATCCTCCAAAATACTCTGGACCGCGCCAGCTTTGGGCATAGAGGCACAAGCTAAAAGGGCAATCCATCAATAAGCGGTCGACCCAGTACAATAAATAGTAATAGCATAAATGAGGAGCTAGAGGATGAAAAAAGACATTCCAGTCTCTCAGCCGGGAGTCGCACGTTGTCCACAAGGTACATCGTGGGAAGAGCTTGTCGCCAATGACTCTCGTTCCTTACCTGATTTTTTAGTCCAAGAGAGCTACCAGTATCTGGGCTCTGAGCCTCTCGATTCAGCACGTTATACCTCAGAGATATTCTTTGAAGCTGAAAAGATAAAAATGTGGCCATATGTGTGGCAATACGCTGCTCGCGATGAAGATATGCCCAATCCGGGAGACTATGTGGTCTACGATAATGTTGGACGTTCCTTCTTAATTGTTCGTCAGGATGACGGGTCGGTGCGCGCCTTTTACAATGTCTGTCGTCACCGAGGCAGGCAATTACGGTCAGGGTCTGGTTCAGCCAATGAGTTTCGCTGCAGTTTCCATGGTTGGACCTTTAACAAGGATGGTAGTATTAAGCATATTCCATGTCGCTGGGATTTCCCTACGGTAACAGATGAGGCGGCGAAGCTGGATGAAGTAAATGTTGCCTGCTGGGGTGGTTACATCTTTGTCCGCGAGTCTGAGACAGGGCCATCACTAGAAGAGTTTCTTGATCCATTACCCATTTTTTTTAAGCGCTGGCCTCATGAGGAATGTCATACTGTCGTTAACGTGGGTAAAGTGATTCATGCCAATTGGAAGGCGACTGCTGAAGCCTTTATGGAGACTTACCATGCGCCTGAAACGCATCCGCAACTAAGTAACTTTGTTGGTGATATCAACGCTTTTTACGGCATGTGGGGTGATAACGTCAACCTGGACCTCACACCTTTCGCAACTCCTTCGCCCTTAGTAGATAGCTCACAAAAAACACAGCAGGATATTATTGACGAATATGTTAAATACAATGGACGTAGTGAGGGGGCAGATACCGGCTGTGATGTTCCCGAGGGAGAAACCGCCAGACGTGCCCTTGCGGCAGTAACTCGTGAGCGCTACAAAGCGGAGACAGGACGAGACGTAGATCATATCTCCGATGCTGAAATGATTGATGCGTTGACGTTCAACGTTTTTCCAAACTTTTCTCCCTGGGGCGGCTATATGCCCAGGATTGTTTACCGTTGGAGGCCCTGGCCAGATCATCGTTCAACCCTGATGGAGGTAAGAATTCTTCTGCCATTAGTCAAGGATGGGGCGCCTCTCCGGAGTGTACCGCTGCGAATACTGGAGGAGCATGAGCCCTGGTCGACAGTGCCTGAGCTGGGTGCTCTCGGTCATATTTTTGATCAGGACATGGCGAATCTTTCGTTTGTACAGCTTGGATTAGAAGCATCACCACGAGGTCAAGTACAGCTGGGCGACTATCAGGAGGTCCGTATCAGGCACTTTCATCGCACACTGGATAAATACCTCAATAATTGACTAGGTTGGTATAGTCGCCAGCCCAGCATGAGAGCTGATCAGTGTTTGTCAGAGGAAGTAGATAAAGACATATAAATAAACCTGTTAATCATAGTATCTGATGAGGAAGTGAAATGGAAACTAACAGAAAATATAATATGTTCCATGCGACAATAATAACTGCGATGATGGTGAGCCCTATCCTTGGCTTGTCAGCAGAAGACCCGACGAGCAGTTCCTCTAGAGATAATAGGATTATTGATGAGATTCTTATAACAGCAGCGAGGGGAAGGGAGGAGCCAATTCAAAGTGCGCCTGTGGCAGTATCGGCTGTTACAGCTGACCAAATTGAAAAGCTGCAGAGTGCAGATATTACCAGTTTGTCTTCTGTCGTTCCCAATCTAATTATTGACCGCACGCCTATGGTGCCAGGCGGGCCTGTGATCAGTATCAGAGGCTTTAGTAGCCGGACCAGTGATGTTGCAGCTGAACCGGGTGTTCCTGTCTATATCGACGGAGTATATCAATCCATCATTACAGGCTCCGGTGCGGATACCTTTGATCTTGAGAGTATAGAAATTCTACGTGGACCGCAGGGAACCTTGTTGGGAAAAAATGCGAGTGCAGGTGGTCTATTGTTGAGGCGAAGTAGACCGACAGGTGAGCTTGACGGAAAAATGGAGCTTGAGTATGGGAGCAAGGATCTCATACAGGTACAGGGGTTGATCAACTTTCCAATTATTGAAAATGTATTGGCTGGAAAAATATATGGTATGTATCGTAACAGAGATGGTTGGATAAAAAATATTGAAAATTCGGGTAAAAATAGTGGCGCCGAGCAAAGAAGTACTATACGAGGAGCGCTAGTGTACACTCCTATCGATACGTTTAACTTGTATATTACAGCAGACTATATTCGAGATGAATCAGAGCAGCTGGGGTTCAGAAATGTATCTGATAGTAGCCAGCTAGGATGTGTATTTTTTAATGAGTGTGCTCCGCACAGAGATATGCGTCGAGTAACTAGCGGGGGGTTAACTGACAAGCCACGCTGGGATGAAAGTAATGTTACTGCCAATGCCGAATGGAATTTGGGAGCTATACAGTTAACTTCAATTACGGGTTATCGAAAATATGAACAAAAAAATGTAACAGATCTTGATGCTAGCCCGCATCCTATTCTTGAGGTTCCCTCAAGCTATACAAATATGAAGCAATACTCTCAGGAGCTTCGTTTGATTTCCTCAGAAGGTGGTGGCCTAGACCTTGACGGTAGATTGAACTGGCTGCTTGCTGGCTACTATGGCTATAGTGATGCAGATATGGATCTGGCTATTGTGGCTTTCGGTGAGCCTCAGAATCAGTTTCAGAGATATGTACGGGATAACTACGCTATCTTTGGACAATTGGATTATGAATTAATTGATAGCCTTACTGTTTCGTTTGGTGCTCGGCGTAGCTGGGATGAAGTGGAACATGATTTTTCGCTGCCAACTCCTGGACTTGAACGTCCGAAGCTTGAGCACAGAAATGGAAAAAAATTTAATAATACCTCTATTGAAGCCGGTGCTAGATATCAAATTGATTCAGAAAAAATGATATATTTTCGCTATGCGGAAGGCTATAGAGGTGGTGGTTTTGTTGGACATCCTGCTTCCTTAGAAGCTGCTGCGGCCGGATTTGGTCCAGAAGAATCAAAAAATTACGAAGTGGGAGCAAAAACTGACTGGCTCAATGGAAAGCTAAGAGTCAATGTCACTCTTTTTGAAACTAAATTTTCTGATTTACAGCAAGATATAGTGCTTTCAGGTCCAGGTAATACTTTTATTCAAACCATATCTAATGCCGCAGACGCAACGACAAAAGGGGTTGAGTTGGAAGCTGTCATTAGTCCTGTTGAAAATTGGACAGTACGTTCAAATATTGGCTATCTGGATGCAGGATATGATGATTATGTCAGTATTGATCCTGTCGATGGCAAAGTCATTGATTTGTCGGGGCAACCCATTCGCAATGCTCAGAGATGGACTGGTAGCCTTTCTACTGATTATTGGCATGCCTTTGAGCAGTCTATTTTTAATTTTAAAAGTATAAATTTTCATGCGAGACTAACTTCACGATCAAGTTTTCAGACTTCATCTACTGCACATCCCGTAGGTAATTTGGGAGGTTATACAATTGTTGATGCATCTTTTACCTTGAATGCGCCAAGCTATAACGTAACGTTTTATATCAATAATGCTTTTGACAAAAACTATACAGTCATGGCTGAAAATATTTCTGGTTTGGTTTCATGGGCGGCGGATAATTTTCCACGTCATATGGGTATTAAAGTTGGGATCAATTTTTAGTGATTCGTAGAATAACTACTTTGAACGATTAGGCTAATCGTAGGGAGGCCACTATATGCTAGATGCCAGAGCCGCAAAAACAGCGAGTGATGGAGCACTTTTGTCGGGGATAAGGGTACTTGATTTTGGGCGGTATATTGCTGGGCCCTATTGCGCTGGTTTGCTGTCAGATCTTGGCGCTGAAGTAATTCGTATTGAAAAAGTTGATGGTTCCGAAGATCGCTATATTCTTCCCACAATGCCGAATGGTGAAGGAGCCGTACACCTTCAGATGAATCGCAATAAACTGTCCTTGACTCTCAACCCAAACAAGCCAGAGGGCCGAGAGGTGGTGCAGCGATTGGTGATGACAGCAGATGTAGTGGTGGCCAACCTACCCGTCAATGGGCTCAGAGCTATGGGTATTGATTACGAAAGTCTCAAGGCTATCCGTCCTGATATTATCTTGAGCAGCTTGTCAGCTTTTGGTCATCGCGGACCTTATATGAGCCGGTCTGGGTTTGACGGCATCGCCCAGGCCATGTCCGGTGCGGTTTATATGTCCGGGATAGATGGACAGCCTGTCAAATCCTATGCTTCGTGGTGTGACTTCGGTACTGGTTTGGCGGCAGCTTACGGAACGGTTGCTGCTTTGTTGCATCGTTTTCGCACGGGGTGTGGGCAGATGGTGAGCGCAGATTTATTGCGAACAGCGGTTAATTTTTTTCATTTCAACAACCTTGAAGCTTATTTAAAGGACCGAAATCGTCCTCGCAGTGGCAATAGGGGACAGTTCGGTGCACCAGCAGATTTATTTCGTACTCTGGATGGGTGGATACAGGCACAGGTAATTGGACAGACACAGTTTAAGCGCTGGTGTCAGCTGATTGGAAAATCTGAATTAGTTGATGATCTGCGGTTTCAGAGTGATAGCGATCGCGCGGAAAACGGGCAATTACTTAACGCACACATGCAGGCATGGATTGGTGATCTGACGACGAAAAAGGCCATGGAGCTGTTGGAGAAAGTAGGTATCCCGGCTGGGCCGATGTTGTCTCCTACTGAAGTGATATCCGATCCTCATGTGCTGGAGTCGGGTTTGATCAGTTGGATTGAATACCCGGGACTGACATCCCCAGTACCTCTAGCAAATAGCCCTGTTGAACTCTCCGCATTTGATACACAAACGCGTGTCCGATCACCAACACTAGGAGAGCATACAAATGAAGTTCTTGTCAGTCTTGGCTACAGCCAGGAAGAAATAACTAACATGCGCAGAGCCAGGGTAGTCTAATCAGCATTAGCTATTGTATTTTAAATTAGAAAATTAAAATTTTAGTATATATTTCTAGGAGATATAGATGAAAAGTAAAACTCTTGAAGGCAAAGTTGTTGTAGTGACCGGAGCTGGCGGTGGTGTAGGTCGCCATATTGCACTTGAGGCAGCAGCACAAGGTGCTCAAGTGGTGGTAAACGACCTGGGCGGTAGTGTGGTTGGAGATGATAATGGCAGTAGTAGTGCGGCTGAAAAAGTGGCAGCTGAGATTCGTGACAGTGGAGGTGTAGCTGTTGCTAACTGGGATTCAGTAGCTGATTGGAGCGGTGCCCGAAATATCATACAGTGCGCGATGGATAATTTCGGGTCCATCGACGGCGTTGTCAACAATGCTGGCAACCTGCGAGATAAAATCTTTCACCGTATGGAGGAGAAAGACTTTGATGCGGTTATCAATGTTCATTTGAAGGGATCCTTTAATGTTTCGCGTGCAGCGGTAAATCATATGAAACCCAAAGAGTCTGGGGCTTTCCTGCATATGACCTCTACATCAGGTTTGATTGGTAATTTTGGCCAGGCAAATTACTGTGCCGCCAAGTTGGGTATTGTGGGCTTGTCGAAGGCGATTGCGTTGGACACTCACAAGTTCAAGTTGCGGTCCAATTGTATAGCTCCCTTTGCGCTTACGCGTATGGTAGAAACAATGCCCGCGGATGCAGACAATCCGGATAACGCTGCTTATATGGAAAAAGCCAGGAAAATGGAGGCTAGTAAAATTGCGCCATTTGCAGTTGCCCTATTGTCAGATCGGGCGGCGGATGTCACGGGGCAAGTGTTTGGTGTGAGGGCGAACGAAGTATATCTGTTTTCCCAGTCACGGCCAATTCGCACAGCTCACCACAGTGAAGGCTGGACTCCCGAAGAAATTTTAGAGACGGTATTGCCTGGGTTCCGCCCGTCGTTTTATCCCCTTGACCGTTCAAGAGATGTTTTTTCCTGGGATCCCATGTAGAGATTTTTAGAATGAAATCATAGATAATCAGGATAAATTATAATGGTTTTTTCAATAGAGAAAATTAAATCTGCGTACGAGCTAGAGCTAAAAAATCGCAAGCCACCTCTTACCGCAGATGATCTACCCTTTGTGTATGAAGATATTACACCACGCTGGTTGACAGCAGTCCTGTGCAATCATATAGCAGGAGCAGAAGTCATCTCTCATCAGCTTGATCAGAAAGATAATGGTAACTCAAATCGTAGGCGTATTTTTTTGCAGTATAATGAAGTAGGTGTTAAAGCAGGATTGCCAACTAGTGTTTTTTGTAAAGCTACTCAGGGGCTTGCGAATCGTATTTCTCTTGGTCCACCGGGTTGTATAGAGGCTGAAATTACTTTTTATAATAAGATTCGTCCATTATTAGATATTGAAGCGCCGGTAAGTTTTTTTGGAAATATGAACCATGAGACGCTCAACTCTATTTTGATACTGGCTGATTTAGGTAATGAAGCACGGTTTTGTACTCACACGACAGAAATCACACCTACCAGGATCAGAGAGCAGTTAGGCTTGCTTGCAAGCTATCATGGGAAGTTTTTTGATGGGCCTGAACATGCTTTGCTTAAAAAAAATTATCTAACATGGCCAGAGTTTTTCAGTAGAATTGATTACCCAGATTATGAGGAGGCTTGTTACAAAGGGTTTTTAGCAGCAGAAAAGGTTATCCCATCTCGTTTATATGTACGCTGTGATGATGTTTGGCCGGCAACACGAAAATCAGTTGCGACTCATTTAAATCTACCCCATACACTCAGCCACGGCGACGTCCATCTACGTAATTGGTATATTAACTCAGAAGGGAAAATGGGGCTGAGTGATTGGCAGTCCATTACGTGTAGTCACTGGTCTAGAGATGTTGCATATCTGATTGCTACATCTTTGACTGTGGAGCAGAGACGGTTATGGGAAAAAGAGTTGTTACGCTACTATGTTGATCAGTTACAACAAGCAAGTGGTGCCTCGATCTCTTTCGATGGTGTCTTTGATCTCTATCGACAGCAACTGCTGAGTGCCTTGACCTTCTGGACGGTGACACTTAATCCTGCTCCGGGTATGCCCGACTTTCAACCGCTTGACTCGACACTTGAATTTATCAAGCGCATAGCTACAGCCATTGACGATCTTGAAGCGCTCGATAGCTTCAGTTGAAACTTGTTAGCTATAAATAGTAGCTGTTCATCAGTAAACGTTATAACAGGCAGAGTTAACTAGCTATAGACTATCAGCTAATAGGCTTTCTTCTTGCACAGTACGACAAGGCCATCGAATACCTTCGGTTCAATCGAATAGTATTCTATAGAGGAATCTAGAATGATGAGTAAGAAACTACCAATTACTTCAAACTATGATCCCGAGACTTGGGCTATGCCTGATGGGTGGGGGGCCGGGACCCATGATGCGAAAGCTCCCCCTTCAACAACGCTCTATCCTGATATCAATGATTACTCACGGGTAGAGGTTGATCGCTATTTTTCGTCAGAGTTTATGAATA
>Ga0172382_10005627_pt1 | contig 18605 bp, 21 predicted proteins | sample Leawel138RmetaG_FD_122245 | JGI IMG/M metagenome (GOLD analysis project Ga0172382, IMG submission 122245) | Leachate microbial communities from a municipal landfill in Southern Ontario, Canada - Leachate well 138R metaG | ecosystem: Engineered > Solid waste > Landfill > Unclassified | place...
CGAAACCGCCCCGTCGAGCGGTGAATCGGGGGAAACACCAAGTCGCCCGCCGAAAGGGCAAGCGAATTTTTCAAAAAGCGCATCGCAAGGATGGGGTGTGGGTAGGTGGCACGGATTCAGGAAGGAGATATGACGATGAAGACGAAACTGATCCCGTTCGACCTGTCCGTACACTTGGACAGTGACGAAGCCGTAGCCGAGTACCTTGGGCAGGTGCTCGCCGATGGTGACCCGGATGAACTGTTGCGCGCACTCGGGCATATTGCAAAAGCACGCGGTATGGCACAGGTGGCTGCCGATGCCGGCCTTGGTCGTGAGAGCCTGTACAAGGCGCTGGCACCGGGCGCAAAACCCCGCTATGACACCGTGCTGAAGGTGGCGCGTGCACTGGGTGTCAGGCTGACGGCGGTGCCAGCCTGACGGCGGTGCCAGCCTGACGTGGTGGCTCAGCCAGCTTCGCAGCGCTTCCTCTTGCAGAGTGCAGCTTGCTGCGCTTGCCGCATGCCATGTCGCAGCGCAGCAATCTGCCCGGGGAGTGCACCGTCCGAGGGAGCCTGAGGCGGCCGGTGGACGTTCCACTTTGTTGACATTTCCCTCTTGCGTGCTTGCCAAGTCCTTCGCTATAGTGTGCTCGGAGTCACAAGCTCCGCGCGCGCGTTACTTGTTTCCATCAACCTCAAGGGGATCGTCAGATGTCTGACATCAAGAAAACCTACGTTCAGCCCAGCGTTGAGCTGCTGGGGTCCATCGCCGAGAAGACGCAGGCCGGCACTGCGCCGAACTCCGACGTAACTCCGTTTCAGAACAATACCTCGTTTCCGCCGCCCGTCTCCTGAGGCGAGGCTGTTGCCAACGCAGTAGCCAGTTGGTTTCTGCTGAGAGTGAAAGCACGCTTCCGCAAGGGAGCGTGCTTTTTTGTGGCTAGTAGCGCTGGACAGAGGGTTGGGCTGGATGCCGCCGGTTCGTTACGATGCTGGGTGCGGCGCATCATGCTGGCAGTCCCGGGTCGACCAAGACGATTGAGATAATTCTGTGAGTTCAAAAACTGTGTACCGACGCAACGCGGATATTCTGGCAGCCAACGTGGATGACGACCTGGTGATGATGAGCATCCGGGCCGGCAATTACTACAACATCGGCGGCGTCGGTACGCTGGTCTGGGAACTGCTTTCCCAACCCCGGTCACTGGATGATCTGATCGACGGCGTGGTCGCCGATTACGATGTCGAGCGCGAGCGTTGCGCTGCGGATATCGGTGCCTTTGTCGAAAAACTCGTCAGCCTGAATCTGATCGAATCGACCTGATTGCGGCCTGTGCGCGCGCTGGTTCGCAAGCTCCGCACGGGCTTTGGGCAGCCGGCATTCGTGCTGTGCTGGTTGGTCCCGGCCTGGCTGCTGCTGGGTCTGTGCCGCGTGGCGATAGAATTGCTGTCGTTCCGCCGGCTGGCCGCGCTGTTGGGCGCGCCGCATGGTGCCAGCGCGTGGGTTCCGCTGGTCAACGAGCCGCAACGCCAGCGCGCGGCGAAGATCGGGCAGGTGGTTCGCCTGGCTGCGCGCCATTCGCCTTGGACGCTCAACTGCTATCCGCGCTCGCTGACTGCCTGCATCCTGCTGACGTTGTACCGGATACCGCATTGCCTGTGCTTTGGCGTTGCGCTGGACCCGGCGACACAGAATTTTTCCGCGCACGCCTGGACCGTTGCCGGCAACATCAGGGTGACGGGTGGGGAGAGCTTCAGCCGCTATACGGTTCTTGCCTGTTTTGTTTCGCTGCCAGGTGAGGCGGAAGGGGCCATCCATCAGGGCTGAAGTCGGCCCATAGGTTGGCGGTGAGTGCAGCGAACCCCAACGTCGCGCCGTTCGACTGTGCAGTGCCTCGGAGGGTGCATGCGCCCTTCGATACCTCAGGGCGAACGGTTACCATTGGAAGTTGACGCCCGTCATGCACACATTGCCGGTTACTCCGCCAGCGCGCGTCTGCCGGCGATGGCACAAGGAATCCATGAATCCCGCATTCTTCTATCGCGTCTACGGACTGACTGTGAAGTCCGAGATCGAACTGCCCGAACTGTTGGCAAGTTCGCAAGACGCTCCGGTTGACCTGGTTATCCGCTTGGGCGATGTGCCCAGGCATCTGGAGGATATCCAGCACCAGTCGTCGTGGTTCGAGGCCAATGCAAGGGCTTGCCTGATCACCATTCCCGACGTGTGCCGGCTGTACATTCGCGATGGCCGGGAGGTCATCGTTGATCGGCGGATGCGTGGCGATGGTCGGCCGGTGCGGGCGGCGGACCTGCGCCTTTATTTGCTCGGCAGCGGCATGGGTGCGGCGCTGCATCAGCGCGGCTGGCTTCCCCTGCATGTCGGCGCGGTGCGGGCGGGCAATGGAATCTGGGCGTTTACCGGACCATCGGGTGCCGGCAAATCGACTCTGACGGCCACCTTGCACCTTCGCTACGGGTTGCCCCTGGTGTCCGATGACGTCTTGGCGCTGCGGCTGGATCAGCGCCGGCCGCTGGTCTTTCCGGGGCCGCGCAAGCTCAAGCTGTGGCAGGACGCCGCCGAACATCTGGGTTGCGATCCGAACGCCCTGGTGCAGGATCTCAGCGCCACGCCCAAGTTCCAGCTCTATCTGGGCGATGGCGAGCAGGATGCCGAGCCCGAGCCGCTGCGCGCGCTGGTGCTGCTCGATCCCAGTCCCGAGCCGGTCGCGCCCAGCTTGGAAAAGCTGTCCGGCGGCAGCGCCTTCGATGTCTGCCTGACCGCGCTGTATCGGCCCTACATGGCGGACTGGTACCGGCCGCGCCAGGCGGTGATGGCCGATCTGCTGAAGCTGTGTTCGAGCATCGAGATCTATCGTTTCCGTCGCCACTGGTCGCTGGATGCGATGGACGAGCAGTTGAAGCCGCTTCTGGATGCCATGCTCGTGGCTGACGAACGCATCGCCGAGGCGACCTGCGCATGACGCCGTCCGACCGCCTTCCCGACCAGCCTTGTGATACACGGGCGATTTTCGGCATCGAGACCGCTTGGCCGGTGCTCGGTTTCGACAGCGCCGATGAGCATGTGCCGGAGACCGACCCGGCGTTCCGCTTCGAGCCGGAAGTGACCCGCGCCCTGTTGATGGGCTTCGCCCATGGGCGGCGGGTCTATCTCTACGGCCCGCACGGCAGCGGCAAGTCCTCCCACATCGAGCAGGTGGCCGCACGGCTGAACTGGCCCTGCGTGCGCGTCAACCTGGATGGCCACATCACCCGCTCGGACCTGATCGGGCGCGACATGGTGGTGCTTCGCGACGGCAAGCAGGTCACCGAGTTCGTGCCGGGCATCCTGGTCTGGGCCTTGCAACGGCCGGTGGCGCTGGTGTTCGACGAGTACGATGCCGGGCGGCCGGACGTGATGTTCGTGATCCAGCGGCTGCTGGAGTCCAATGGTCGGCTGACCTTGCTCGACCAGAACCGGGTCATCGCGCCGCATCCCGCCTTCCGGCTGTTCGCCACCGCCAACACGGCCGGACAGGGCGATGCCAGCGGATTGTATGTCGGCACCCAGGCGCTGAATCAGGCGCAGATGGACCGCTGGCATGTGGTCCACGAACTGGGTTACATGCCCGCCGAGCAGGAGCTTGCGGTGCTGAAGGCGCGCCTGCCTGCGCTGGATGCGGAGCAACTGCGCACCATGGTGCAGTTGGCCGGCTTCTGTCGCAGGGCATATCGGCAGGGCGACATGTCCACGCTGATGTCGCTGCGCACCCTGATCACCTGGGCCGAGAACCTTCAGTTGCTGGGCGACGTGGCCATGGCGTTGCGACTGGCTTTCGGCAATCGTTGCGATGTCACCGAGCGGCCCTTGCTGGCCGAGCTGTTCCAGCGTTGCTTCAATGCCGAGTTGTCCATCGGCGAAAGCGATGATGCGCTCTACTGATCCGGTCACTGCCGCCTGGCTGCGCAGTTATGCGCCGGGGCGGCGCGAGGGTCCGGTGCATGGCATGGCCCCGGCGGCGGCGACCGACCGCCGTGCGGAAGCCGACCGGCTGGCCGCCTGGCGGCGCTGGCACGAGGATCATCACCAAGCCGCCTTCGATGATGCCCAGCGGCCCTGGTTTGCGCTGCTGGCGCGGGCGCGCGCGGAGACGCTGGCCGGGAACGATTTGCCCGGCATGGCGCACAACCTGCGCGCGCTCGATGCCCTGGCACCCGCCGATGCCACGGCGCGGGCAGTGTATGTGGTGGCCAGGCGTGTGTTTGCCGGTGATTTCGTCCCCGGCAAGATCCTGCCGCCGCTGCCGCGCCGTGTGTCCCGATGGTGGCTGCCCTGGAAAGGCCCGCAGCCAGAGAGCGGCACGGAGGCGGCCGAACTTGACGATGACGGACTGCGCATGGGGCTGCGGGCCGCGGCGGCATGTATCGACGATGCCGAGGCGTTTGCACAGTGCGTCCGCCCGCTGGTGGCCGGTTTGGCCGCCCTCGCGGCTGAGCAGCACGAAGAAAGTGTGGACGATCTGCCCGTGGCCGGTGATGACGGCCTGGACGAGGAAAGCGTTGAAGCCATCGGCGACGAGCCCGATGCGTCACCGGAACAGGCGCTGGTCGAGCGCCTGTTCCCGGACTATCGCGTCCATTCGCGGCAATGGGACGAGGAACTGCCGGCAAGTCATTACCATCAACCGGACGATGTGCAGGCGTTGCGCCAGTTGCTGACGCCCGACCGCCAGCGGGTCAGAAGACTCGCGCACCGGTTGCAGCGACGTTTGCAGGCGATGCAGCTGCGCCGATGGCGTTTCGACCAGGAACAGGGCTTGCTCGATGCCCGCCGGTTGAGCCGGCTGCTGACGCCTGCCGGCGATCAGGCGATCTTCCGCATCGAGGATGAATCGCCTGTGCCGGAAGCTTGCGTCAGCTTGCTGGTGGACCAGTCCGGGTCGATGCACGCGCAGCGACGTCTGATGGCGGCGCTGGCGATCGACTTGGCTGTGCATTCGCTGGAACTGTGTCGTATTCGCTGCGAAGTGCTCGGCTTCACCACCCGTTTTGGCGAGGAAAATCCACTTAAAGATCTTTGGCGCAAACAGGGCACCGGTGCCGCGCCCGGTCGTCTGAATGCGCTGCGACACATCGTCTACAAGCGCGCCGAGCAGCCATGGCGGCAGGCACGCGGCCAACTGGGACTGATGCTGCGGGAGGGGTTCGGCCACGAGAACATCGATGGCGAGTCGCTGTTCTGGGCGGCGCGCCGCCTGTTGCGCCGCCGTGAGCCGCGCAAGCTGTTGATCGTGCTTTCCGATGGCGCGCCGTATGACAGTGCGACCGCCGAGGCCAATGGACGCGCCTATCTCGAACAGCACCTGCGTCAGGTGATCGCCGGCATCGAAGCCGGTCCGATACACCTCATGGCCATCGGCACCGGCCAGGATGTCGGCCGCTTCTATCGCCACGCCTGCGTGGTGCGGCAACCGGGGCAGGTTCCGGATGTCCTGTTCGAGCAGCTTGGAGAGTTGTTGACCATGCCGCCTGGAGGGGCCAGCACACGATGACGGCCATTGCGGGAATCGTTCGCCATGATCAGGGCGTGGTGGACAAGGGCGTATTGGAGCGCATGCTCAACGTGCTGACGCCTTACGGCACGGACGCGCAGCATTGCCGCTCGCTGGGCAGCGCCGGTTTCCTGCGCACCCTGCTGCGCAGCACGCCTGAAGACGCGCTGGATCACCAGCCCTGCGTCGATGCCGACAGCGGCTGGACGCTGGTGTTCGATGGCCGCATCGACAACCGCGAGGAACTGGCCGCCGCGCTGGGACTGGATGCGGAACGTCTGCGCACGCTGGCCGACTCGGCACTGGCGCTGCACGCCTGGGCGCGCTGGGAAAGCGCTTGCTTGCCGCGCATCCTGGGCGACTTCGCCCTGGCCGCCTGGCAGGCACGCAGCCGTCGCCTGGCGCTGGCGCGCGACTACCTGGGAACGCGGCCGCTGTTCTGGTATCAGGGTGACGGCTTCCACGCCTTCGCCTCCCTGCCCAAAGCGCTGTTCGCGATTCCCGGCGTGCCGCGCGAGCTCAGCAAGGAAGGCCTGCACGACTTTCTGGCGCTGCTGCCGATACTCGATGGCAAGACCCTCTATCGAGGCATCCAGCGGGTGATGCCTGGCCAGTGTCTGATGATCGATGATGGCCGCCAGCGGATCGAAACCTGGTACAGCTTCGACGCCAGGTATGAGCTGCGCCTGCGTCGCGACGAGGACTACGTCGAGGCGTTCACCGAACGCCTGGAGCGCTCCGTCGCCCGCCGTTTGCGCGCCATCGGACCGGTTGCCTCCGAGCTCAGTTCCGGCTTCGACAGCACTACGGTGACCGCCGTGGCCGCCGCGCAACTGGCTGCCCGTGGCCAGTCCCTGCTGGCCTACACCGGCGTTCCCCGGGAGGGCTTTTCCGAGCGGACCCGTGCCGGCACCTATGCCGACGAAGGGCCGGGCGCGCGCGCCGTCGCCGCGATGTACCCGAACATCGAGCATGTCCTGGTCCGCAATGACGGCACCTCACCGATGCAGGATCTGGATTTCAACGTCGAGAATCTGGATCGACCTGGGCTCAACATCTGCAATGGCGTTTGGGTCAATCGCATGCGCAGCCTGGCGGCCGCGCGTGGCGTTCGAGTGATGCTCAATGGCGGCGTGGGCAACATGTCGATTTCCCATGACGGCCGTTCCCTGCTTCCCTCGCTGTTCGGGCATGGGCGCTGGATCCGCTGGCTGCGCGAGGCGCGTGCCTTGCTGCGAAATTACCCCGGAATGAGTTGGCGTACAGGCTGGCGCTGGGTGCTGGTGCACTCGCTGGCGGCGTGGGCACCGCAGACGCTGTGGGCGCAGTGGAAGACGTGGCGCGGCGGTGGCTGGAATCTGGCTGATTATTCGGCCATCAACCCGGCCTTCATGACGCAGATGAAAACGGCAGCGCGTGCCCGCCGCGCCGGTGTGGACCTGACCTATCGCGACACGGCGGACGGTCGACTGACGCGCATTCGCGCCTTGCAGTTGGTGGATATCGGCGAGTACTCGCTGGATGTCAACCGCATCGGCCTGGAGGCGCGTGATGCTGCAGCGGATCGTGAGTTGGTCGAGTTCTGCCTGGCGGTTCCGGAGTCGCAGTATCTGCGTGACGGACAGATGCGCTGGCTGTTGCGCAGGGCGATGACCGGTCGCCTGCCGGCCGAAATCCTGGATAGCCGCAGGCGTGGTCTTCAGGGTGCCGACTGGTACGAGTCCGTGGAACGCGATCTCCCGCTCATCCGCGAGGAACTGGAGCGCCTGGAGGCGCACCCCAGCGCCGGACGCTACCTGGACCTGCCCGCCCTGAAAGCCTCGCTCGACGAGTGGCCAGGTTCCGGCTGGCACAGCGAGAAGCTGGAAAGGCGCTATCGTTTGAAGCTCCTGCGCGGCCTGTCGGCAGGAGCATTCGTGCGCTATGTGGAGAACGACAACCGCTGAGCGGCACGATGCGGATAGCTGATTAGTCCCCGCTCCATCGCAGTGGATGGGCGGTTCTTTCACGGGCTCTCAGTGCTTCTTCTTCGTCAGGTCGGTAATGAGGAACCCGTGAAGTGCGCCGAACCTGCGCCACAGGTAGGCGACCATCTCACTGAGAACGGGGTTCGGAATCGTGAGAACGACCGGATCGCCCTCGGCATCGACCAGTTCATACTAGTCTGGCCCTTCCAGCCTGTTGACCTCCACGCCATTGCGACGCAGAACGTCGAGAACGAATGCACGGGACTGGGCACCGTCCCAAGGACCAGTCGGCAACTTCACTCAGCAGCGGGCTGGCAGAAAGCCAAGGAGGCGAAGGGGGCCCCTTGTGGAAGACGATCCTGAATGTCCAGGATCGTTTCGCAGGTCAGAGTGTGCTTGCGGTTGCCCGCAATGTACTGCTGCCACGCTTCAAGCGGGGCGCTGCTCTTGAACAAGGAGGTCAGGTCGCGCCCACGGCGAAGGATGGCTTCCACTGTGGCAAGGAAGCCATTGGCGAAGTTCTGCTGAACCTCATCCAGTGTTGCGCCGGTCGCCAGATAGTCCACTTCAAGACCCTGGGCAACGAATCCGCCGTCGATAGAGGGCGTCACCAGCACCCGCAGTTGAGCGGTCACGCGGTGAGAATCTGGGCGTTTCTCATGCTCCAGAAAAGGAGCCGTTGCTTTCTTTCCCATCACCCGGTCTCCGCCGCACTACTGTGCAGCCAGACACGCATCCTAGCCAAAAACAAAAGGCGTTGCCTGAACTGCCCGCAGCATCACTCACCATCCCTTCAACACTGGCAGAACACCACAGCACCGCCGCTCGGGGCGTGTGGAGGCGGAGCAAGCTGCGCTCCACGTCAGACTGTTGTAGCCGAGCTTGCTCGGCTAAAGTAGCCAGATTCGGCTGAGTCACGAGGCCAATCAGGGGCAGACGACCTCTCGGCTGGCTTCAGTCGTTGGTGTTTCGCGAAGTCAGCCGATCCACGATCCGTGTTGCCCCGTAGATCACGAAGGCCACGCCCACTCGCCACAGCGAACTTGTCCCGGCACCCAGGATGAAGCTGCGGCGGAAGGCGGGGCGGTTGCGCGAGACGACGGGGTGCAGGGGGTAATCGGGCGGTGCCAGCCAGTCCAGTGCTCGCCGGCGGATCGGCCCCAATGCGGCTTCAAGGGTAGACAGGCGCGCGCACAGCGCGCGCGCGCGCTGTGCTGCCAACTCGTCCAGGGCAAGGCAGTACAACGCCTGTCGCAACGCCAGGAACAGGGCCGGCAGCAGGTGATGACGCCGGGCGCGTCGGCACACCGACTCCCATTGCGCCTCGTGCATCCCGTCGACGTACCAGAGCAGATCAATGTACTCGCACAGCGGCCGGCTCATGCCGCTGCGGACGATGTGCAGCGCGATCATGCACACGCAGTCCTCGATGTCCGGCACGCGCACGCCGCTGGCGCGTTCGGTGCTGGAGAGGATGGATCGCGTCAGGGAACTGCACACCGGCGGCTCGGTGACGCGGGCATGGATGTCCAGATTCTGGTGCTGGAACCCAGCGCCCTTGTAGACCGCCGAACCCTTGTTCAGCCGCTGCGTGAGGGTTGAGCCCAACAACTCGGCTTCAAAACCCAGTCGAGCCAGTTCGGTCCTGAGCCGGCCAAGACGCGCCTGCTCGATGATGAGATCGTAATCCGCCATCGCGCGCAGATCACGCAGCTCGGGCCAGCGCGCATGCAGCGCGCCGCCCTTGAACAGCACCGGTTCGATGCCCTTCTCCGCCAGCGTTGCCAGCAAAGCCGTCAATGCATCCCAGCGGTAGGCATTGGTGGCGGAAAGCTGCATGCCGCGGACGATGGCGCTGGGCGCGCGGGTGTCGGGTACACCCAGACGCACGCAGAGATTGGCATGCATGCCCGACAGCCCGCTGGCTTCGAGAACGTCAGCCGGCGGGGATGGGTCGAGATGACCGCCATCTTCCTCTCGCAATGCGAGATAGCAACTGCCCGCCAGATGCCGGATCGCGTCATCGCCGAGCTTGCTGTGTATGGGGTGCTTCATGCGGCGGTGCTTGCGTTTGCTCAGCGGGAAGTATGGCTTGATCGAGTCGTTCGGGGGGGGGGGCGGCGACTGCTTATATGGAGCCGTGCATGCTGACTGCGGATGACTGCAACGACTGGCGTATCAGTGCGCATAGCGCTGCGTCGGTCGTTGCTCGGTTGAAATAGGCGGCACGTCGCAGCGGATCACAGGGAAGGGGGCTCGTTCCACCGTGAAGAAAGATACGCTGCTGCAACGCGCCGAGGATCTGAAGATCGCCCTTCATCGAAGGGAGGCCACCATTACCAATGAGGGGCCGCGCGTGAAACAGAGCGACCGGGCCTTGGCGGTGCTGCATGCGTTTTCCACGCCAAAGACGCTGGAACAGGGGCTTGCGGATCTGAAGGGTCTGGCCCAGGGACGCTGGGATTGGATGCAGCTTGGCAGTGACGCACATGTGCTGACCGTCACCGGCGCGCTGCGTCCGGTGGATGGCACGAAGGTGGCGTTACCGACTCATTCGGGGCGTTTCGATGCGGCGGATGTGCATATCCGCATGCTGGAGGATGCGCCCAGAACCCATGCCTTCCGCGAGGCGCTCGTCCGTTGTGTCCGTCCCGATGACATCGTGGTGGATGTGGGCACCGGCGCCGGCGTTCTCGCGGCGCTGGCGGCGCAGGCGGGTGCCGCGCATGTCTATGCCATCGAGCGCAGCACCAATACCGCCAAGCTGGCGAAGGAATTTTTTGCCGCCAATGGCTTTGCGGACCGGATCAGCGTCATCGAAGGCGCCTCCACCGAGGTCACCCTGCCGCGCAAGGCGCACGTTATGGTAAGCGAGGTGGTGGGCAACGACCCGCTGGACGAAGGAATCATCCAGACCACGCAGGACGCCATCGCTCGCTTGCTGGAGCCCGATCCGCGTCTGATTCCGGGTCGGCTGCGCATTTTTGCCCTGCCGTTGCAGGTGCCGCGCGGGTTGCGCGAACGACATTTCTTTTCCGACAGGCATATCGAACGCTGGCGCGCGGACTGCGCCTGCGCCAGCGCAGCGTACTGCGGGCACCGGCACTCCTGACCACCTCAGCCGACCAAGGCTGATCAGTCCCGACATTGCGACGGTGGGGGCTTGACGTGATTGTTCCCGCTTGAGAGTATATACGACATATATACAAACGGAGCTGCCATGCCAACGCCGCAACTGCTGATGAAGTTCAAGGACAAGGACACGCCCCACACGGTGACGCGCAAGACCGTCAAGGCCATGGCCACAAAGCTCGGCTTCAACGAAACCCAGCTCATCAACTACGCGCTGGCCAGGCTGCGCGAGGACGTGTTGCCCACCTTGCCGGACGATGCCCCGGAGCTTTCCGCGAAGGCAATGAAGGCCATCCGTGCCCGCCACGGGTATCTCGAAGACGAGTACGAACCCACGTCCAGCTTGATCCAGGGGCTGTAATGCCCACGTCTTGGCCCAGGCTGCCCAAGGCTGGCGACATCGTCTGGTGCCACTTCCCCAACTACGATCCGAAAGATCCCACGATGAAGGAGCGCCCGGCACTGGTGGTCTCCGTCATGGAAGGCAGGGAGCCACCGTTGTTGCGGGTCGCCTACGGGACTTCACAGAAACCGCGCCCCATCGCTGCTGGTTGCTTCCTGCTGGAAGACCCGGAGCATCTGAAAATCGCCGGTCTGTGGAAGCCCACGCGTTTCAACATGAAGAATCTGGTGGTGCTGCCATGGACGCTGGGAGCGTTTCTCAACGCACCAGGCGAGGCCGGAATCTCCAAGCCCTCACCTGTCATGGGCGCACTCCATTCTGGCTGCTACCAGGACATGCTGCGAGCCGCCATGGAAGCGGGCATTGCCGGGAAGCGATAAGCGACCTGGAGACTGATCAATCTGGCTGCGCCAGTGAGACTGATCGTCTGTTGACTGATCAGCTTCGTTGGTTCAGTGGTCAATCTGGTTTGGCGCACGCAGCATACTGTGGCGTAGCCAACAGGAGCATCTGGTACCTGGGCGGGCGCTGCTGCGACGTGGGCAGGGTGCGCGGGTGTCGGGCACGCCCAGACGCACGCAGAGATTGGCATGCATGCCCGACAGCCCGCTGGCTTCGAGCGCGTCCGTCGGCGGCGATGGGTCCAGATGGCCGGCATCTTCCTCGCGCAAGGCCGGATAGCAGCTGCCCGCCAGATGCCTGATCGCATCATCGCGCGGATCGACCGGGGAGGGCTTCATCGGGACGGGGTCTGCGCCGCCGATGGATCGGCCCCCACGCAGCGCAGGTAGAAGGCCTCGAGGGCGTGGATGGAACGTTGGTCATCGAACAGGCGGGCGTGATTGGCCAGGATTCGTCCGGAGATGTCCTGCCGCCACGCGGCATCCTTGCCCAGGCGATGGGCAATTCGGACGTAATCATCGACATCCTTCGCGATGGTGTCCTCGATCCCCAGTTCCTTGAGCATGCCGTAACTCTGCCGGCCTCGCATGCGAGTGCCGGGCAAGGTCACCACGGGGACGCCCAGCGCCAGTGCATCGAAGGTAGTCACCCCGCCGGACCAGTGGAAGCTGTCGAGAAAGGCATCGGATAGTTGCAGCAGTGCGAGATAGTCGGCGTATTTTCGCCGTGGCGAGATACGCATTCGTGTATCGAAATCCACGCCAGCCGCATCGCAGGCAGCACGCAGGCGCGTGGTGAACGTACGCGTGCGCGCGGGCATGCCCTCCTCGACGAACAGCACGATGGCGTTGTCCACGCCTGCCGCCACGCGCGCGAAGGCGTGCTCGTCACCGGGACGGTACTTCCACAGCGACTGCGGCGAGGTGAACACCACCTGCTGCTCCTCCAGGTCGAAGTCGGCGCGGGTCTTTCCGGGTGTGGGATCGCGCCTGGCGGGCATGCAGACTCCGACGCCGGGCAGGCGCTGAAGGCGTTCGCTGTAGTGCGCCTGTGCGTCCTCGGGCTCCATGCTGTCGGGGGAAAGGAAGTAGTCGATGCTGTCCATGCCCGACGTCATCGGGTGGCCGGCGGCCAGGCACTGCACCGGTGCCAGGCGCAGCGAGGACAATGCATGCCCGAGCGTGCTCATGCCTACTTCGAGGTGCACCAGGATATCGATGCCGGCCGCGGCGATCCGTCCGGCCGCCTGTTCGCGGCTGGTCGAGGGCGGATGGCACACGTCGAAATGCTGTTCGACGAAGCCGGTCAGCGCATCGCGTCCGTCCTCCAGCGGAAACAGGTGCAGCTCGAACCGCTCCCTGTCCGCCTGCCGGAACCAGTTGATGAAGTAGCCCACGACGGTCTGGAAGCGCACCACGCTCGCCGCGTAGCCGATGCGGATGCGGCGCTTGCCGATGTCGGCCGCAGGAACGGCCTGCGGACCGGAATACTGCGGCAGCTCAGCCCGGATCACGCGGGCGGTCAAGCGCGCCAGCCGGCGGAGGTCCGCCTCGTCGTCCACCTGGTAGGGCAGGTGGAAATTGGGGCTGACCACGTCGGCCAGGGCGCTCAGCCTGGCCCTGTCCACAGGCAGCGGCATCGCTTCCAGCGCGTCCAGTGCGGCGCGCATCCGAGCCAGCGACCGGTTGACCACGCCCGCGTCCAGCGGCACCGCCGGGAAGCGGATGCAGGGGCGTATCCGGATCCGCCAGTCGTCGAAACGTTCGCCCGCCTCGCCGAGTACCGCTGCGGCCTCTTCGTCGCGGTGGGCGTCGAGCAGCGCATCGCTCCATTCCAGCGATGTCCCCAGGGACAGGCTTTCGCGCTCGGCCTCCGCTATCTGGAACAGCCGCTCGTCGCGGCCGGCCAGGCGCAGCGCGTTGAAGTATTTCCAGTCCAGGTGGGTGCCGGCCTGCAGCGGCGAGCGGTCGAGGGCCTCGAACAGGGTGACGGCACCCTCGCCATCGTGCCCGGCCAGCCGCCTACCCGCCTCCACGCACTGCTCGCGGAAGTCGTCGCCGAGGGTCCGGTAGACAAACGCCAGATTGCGGGCATGTCCATCGACGCTGCCGGTCAACCGGTATGTGAATTCCAGCGCCGGCAGCGCGCCGGCGAGGTCACCGCCCAGGATCCTGTCGAGGGTGCCTTCAGGCCAGCGGGCGAGGCCGCCCCCAAGGGTGACGCCTGGCGGATGCGCGGCCAGCTCGCAGGGGGCGATGCCGGCCTCCTCCAGGTCGCGGCCGATCCGGTGCAGCAGCTGGACATCGTGCCCGGCATGCTGGATCGCCCGGCGCATGGCCTCGCGTGCCTCGTCGAAGTTGCCTTCGCGCAGATGCAGGCTACCGAGTGTCCGCCACCATTTTGCCATCTTGGGCAGGCGCTGAAGCAGGGCTTGGATCGCCGAGCAGGCCTGCCGTGGGTCCGGGCCTCGCAGGGCTTCCTCGGCGGCGGCCTCCAGTGCCTGCAGCGTTTGGGTCTGCTGCTCGCGGCCCAGCCGCGTCAGCTTGCCGATGGCGAAGCGGAAGCTCAGGTGATCCAAATCCGGGGTCCATCAGGAAAGGTCATCTTCCGCCTGGATCGGCGATCAGCCGAAACAAAAAAGCGAAAGAACCTGACGGATTCCTTCGCTTGATTTGCTGTCTGAAGACGGGTGCCGGCAGAACACGAATAGAGGGATATTCCTCCCGCAGTACGTCAATGCGGGACTCCGGATCAGGCTCTGAAATACGTCTCACCGATGAAAGTCGTGGTCGTGATGCTCGTGTTTACCGGGTCGTTCGAGGTGAACGTCTCCGAGATAGAAACACTGCCAGCCGCCGTCAGGAGCTGTACGGTGCCAAAGCACACCAACCCAGGCGAGGTCCACGGTGCCAGATCGGCAGGTTCCCCGTGAGTGATCGAAGCAAGCGTATGTTCTGTTGTGGGCTTCATCGGGCTCCCCTTCTGGAATTGGCACACCGTGATAAAGAATAGCAGTGGTGCGTGGCAAAGATCAATCCTGGCGCAGGGTGTTCAAGTTGCCGGTTCGGCATGCCGACAAGGGTTTGGCGACGTGCCGGGGTGCTGTGAACCAGTGTTGCGGTCCAACCAGTGCGCCAGCTGTCCAACGAAGATGCGCTTGGCGGCATGGTGTCTGCCGGCAATGTCCTTGTCGCTTTGTTGCAACCATGCCAGTTGTCTCGGGTCCACGACGCCTTGCAGGGGCGGCCGCTGGAGACGGTGGTCGAGGTCGGGCTGTCGGTTTTCCCACAGCAGGGTAGTGAGACGCCAGCTAAGATGCTGCTTGTCGGTGCGCAGTCGAACGGAATCCGGCATGCGCATGCGCATGACTTCGCGCAGGATCGCCTTGTTGAAGCCGTGGCGCATCCGCAGCCGGTCCGGGACGTGCATGCCAAGCTCCAGCACCTCGCGGGCGAAGAACGGGTGCAATGGCGTCACGCCGTGGCGGGCGGCGGTGCGGGTGTAACGCTCCAGGCCGGCCGGGTGGCAGGGGAGCATCAATGATCGGCTGGACAGTTGCGCACGGGTTCGCAGTGGCCCCGGATGGTAGAAACTGTCGGCTACGCGCAGGCGTTCCGGGACATCGATACGATCATGGAAGCCTTTGTCGATGGGGACATCGAGAACAGGTTCTTTCAACCGTCGCCGCAATCGCTTGAGCCACAAGGGCACTAGGCCCGGCAACGCCAACTTGCGCAGGTACAGCCACGGGCTGCCTTTCCAGATGCGGGACAGGCCCTGAATGTTGTCGCGGAGCGCTCGCCAGTGTCCGCCACTCAATTGACGCTGGAGGACGCCGCCGGCCGAAAACAGGGTGTCGCCGTCGAGCCCGTCGATCAGTGCATCCACGCCTGCACGGGCGGCCAGAAGGTACTGTGAATCAAGCAGGGTCATGCCCATGTCGAAGGGTTCGTCGAATTCGTCGAGGAAGTCTTCGAGCGCTGAGCGCAGCTCGCCTGGATTGGCGATGTCAACCAGGTGTGTCTCCAGCCCCGGGCGCTCGATGGCGGCGCGCACGGCCAAGGTTTCCAGGCAGTCCGCACGGCTGCTGTCGATGGCCGAGAAAGTGGGCAGGGGCGGCATGCCCGCAGCCTGCAATTGGTCGGCAGCGATGACGGCCAGCGAGGTGGAGTCCATGCCGCCGCTGAGCATGCTGCCGACGCGGCCGGGGGCGCGCAGCCGCTGCGCGACGGCGCGCTCCAGTGCGGCGGCCAGCGCTTCGGTCCATTCGGCGTCGGTGCGCGGCAGCGGTCCGGTCCGATGTGGTTCGAGCCGCCAATACTGTCGGGATTGGCTGCTCCGGGGCGTCACCAGCGAGGCGTGGCGCGGGGGATGGCGTTCCACGGCCGAGTGGAAGGTGGAGGTAAAGTCCACGGCTTCGAGGCCGGTGCCCGCCAGTTCCAGAAGATAGTCCGCAATCCGCGCTTCATTGATGTCCCTGGGAACCTGAGGGTGGGCCAGCACGGCATGCGAGGTGGTGCCGAACACGATGCGCTTGCCCGGAGCGTGATGGACATACAGCGGTCTCACGCCCATGCGATCACGGGCCAGGAACAGGCAGTTCTCGCGCGGATCGTGGATGGCGAAGGCGAAGTCGCCGTCGATGTGTTCCGGGCAGGCTTCGCCCCAGCGCAGCCAGGCGTGCAGGATCAGGTGGACGGCTTCAGGGGCCTGTTCACGCGACAGGCCCAGCGCGGCGCGCAGTTCGTCGGGCTCATCCAGACGCGCATCGGCCACCGCCACGCAGCCGGTTTGCGGGTGGCGGGCGATCAGTGTGGGCGCGGTCAGGTCGGTTTGCGGCGACCACCATGCGGTGCCGAAGGCCACGGCACCGTTGTCGCTGCGCCATGCCTGCAGGTCGGGCGAGGGATGATTGACGCGCGCGATGCGCATGGCGGCCAGCGCCTGCGTGTCGACGGGGCCGTCGAAGATCCAGTGGCCGCAGATGAAGTTCATGTTCTAGAGGCGGGTGAACGTGGGACGAGAAGTGGGAATGATGGCAGATGGTGCCGCGACAAGGACCGTCACGCTTCGCGCGTACCTTCATCCGCCCCGCCGGGCATCTTTTCTAGAGGGGAGAAGGAAAGCTGGCGCTGTGTGGATGTGCCGCAGCAATTGTTCGATCAACTGCTGGTTGGCGGTGTAGTCGCGCGGGTAGCGCAGGGAGAAGGCGGGCACCTGGCGCAGGACGGTCGCGGCTTGGGCGAGAAGATGGCGGGTTTGTTCGGCATCGGTCACGTCCAGTCTGAAGCTGTGTTCGATCATCGCCATGCAGGCGAGCATGGGCGAGAGCGGGGTAATGGTGTGGTGCTCGGCCGGGTCGGCGGGGTTGTTCAGCAGATAGATCGCGCGGACGGCCGGGGTGGCGCGGGCGTATGCGGGTGGGTCGAATGTGACGCGCTTCTTGCGGGTGTAGGTGGCCACGGGCGAGATTTCGGCGTCCGCGCTGACGGTCTGCCCGATGCTGTCCTCGTACATGCGCAGGCTCGGGTATGTCGGCAGTGCTTCGACGTGTTCTCCGCGCACGCGCAGCACGGCGCAGTCATCGGACAGCAGGCGATGTCCGGCACCGTGCAACAGGCTGGCAAGGGTGGATTTGCCCCAGCCGCTGCGGCCGATGAAGGTCGCCATGACGTTTCCGATTTCCACCACGCTGGCATGGGCGACCAGTTCGCCGCGATGGGACAGCACGCGCGGCAGGGCCTGGTCGACCAGCAGGTGCTCGAAGGTTTCCGTCGACAGGTCCGGCAGCGGTTGGGCGAGGATGGCGCTGCCTGCCGAGTCGATCAGGAAGTCGCATTGGTCGTGGAAGCGCAGCCGGTAGCCGGTCTCTTCGTGCGCCAGCGAAAGGTTGACCCGGCCATCGGCTTCCATCCATCGGTGTCGCCAGGTTGTCACCTCGGCCGGATGGGCAGATGGCTCGGCAATCGTGACGGATATGTCCGCCGCAGAATCCGGATCGGCCGGGACCAGCGTTTGCAGCGGCGCGCTGATCGCGAGCAGATGGTCACCGAAGTGATACAGGCGACGGCTGTGCGGGGCGTTCATGGCGAGGGCATTCCGGCGTGCGCGTGATGGCGGCGCGGGCGTGGCGCAACGACGATGGGGACGTGGGCTAGGACGATGATGGGTCGCGTCGCTCGAACGGCCGGAAGCCGACATCGGAATCCAGCAGCGGCGTGCCTTCCAGCTCCACCCAGGCGTGCGCCTGGAAGGTGCCGGTTTGCGGGCCGACTCCGATTTGCAGCACGGGGCGCAGACCCCGACGACGCAGCACACCATATATATGGAGTGAGCGTCGCAGGCAGGCGGCTTCGCCGACGGCCTGTCTGCCGGCCATGGCGGCCAGTCGCGCCAGTTCCCGCGCCTGGAGCACGTCCGCCTCCGTGGCGGGGCGTGGTTGCGGATGCCGGGAGCAGCGTTCGATGAGCCGACGCAAACGGGTGTAGCCCAGCATGGCCAGCGCGGCATGGATGATCGAAACGCCGACGGCGCAGCGGATCAGGATGCCGCGTTGGTGCCAGCTCAGCGCGCGCCAGCGGTCGAGCCGTCTGCCCATTGTCAGTCGGCAATTTTCACGAGCCCGGAATCGGTCAGTTGCTGCGCCAGGACGAGCAGGTCGGATTCGATGCGCTCCGGGCTTCCCTGGTACTCCCCGCAAAGGGTGGCGTGTACTTGTTCCAGGGTGGGCGCGTCGGTCAGAAGCTCCCAGATGCGCGTGCCGATCACGTCGAGCCCGAAATACTGCTCGCTGGCGAGGTCCAGCAGGACGGATTCGCCGGCGACGACCTGGATCATCACGTCATCGGATGGTGCCAGGCGGCTGTCGAGCGTGAGGCGGGACGAGGGCGCGTGGGTGCCGGGTGTGTCTTGCATGGCTGGATGAGGTCACGGGCGGGTGGCTGGCGGATGATACGCCAGCGGGTGGGCGGACTTCAGCCTTGGGTGCGCGGTGGGGTGTCTTGAGCGCGGTGGGGGGCTGGGCTTCGGGGGCGTTCATGGTTCGATACCTCACCACGAACGGACTGCGGGAATGCACGAACGGGGTGTGGGGGGCGCGAACGGTTGTTGGTGATGCGGCCGCTACTGTTTCTGCCGCACGCAATTGCGCCCCGCTTCCTTGGCGGCG
>Ga0172382_10005628_pt1 | contig 18605 bp, 15 predicted proteins | sample Leawel138RmetaG_FD_122245 | JGI IMG/M metagenome (GOLD analysis project Ga0172382, IMG submission 122245) | Leachate microbial communities from a municipal landfill in Southern Ontario, Canada - Leachate well 138R metaG | ecosystem: Engineered > Solid waste > Landfill > Unclassified | place...
GGTATCAATACAAACCGTAGTTTTACCTGTCTGACGGTCACCGATAACAAGCTCTCTTTGTCCTCTACCTACAGGAATCATCGCATCTACAGATTTGATACCTGTTTGCAAAGGCTCAGTTACAGGCTGACGGAAGATAACTCCAGGTGCTTTTCTTTCTAAAGGCATTTCATAAAGAGTTCCTCCGATAGCTCCTTTACCGTCGATTGGTTGTCCAAGAGTGTTCACTACACGACCTACCATTTCTTCACCAACTTTAAGTGAAGCGATACGTCCTGTTCTTTTCGCAGTTGAACCTTCTTTAATTCCGGTAGAAGAACCGAACAAAATAACCCCTACGTTGTCTTCTTCCAAGTTTAGAACCATTCCTTCCATTCCGTTGTCGAACTCGACAAGTTCTCCGTACTGCACGTTTGAAAGTCCGTAAACACGGGCAATTCCGTCTCCTACATTAAGTACTGTTCCTACTTCTTCCAATGTAGCACCTGATTGAAAATCAGATAATTGTTTTTTTAGTATTGCTGATATTTCAGCCGGTTTGATCTCTGCCATTTTTTTATAATTTAAACACTGTAACGTGTGATATAAACTAATTCACTAATTCTCTTTTTAAAGCGGTAAGCCTGTTGGCAACCGATGCATTATATTGTTTGTCACCAACTCTAAGGATAAACCCTCCGATGATATTGGTGTCAACAATATTTTCAATCACAACTGATTTGCTTGTAAATTCTTTGGCTTTAGCCAAAACTTTGGTTTCAAGGTCAGCTGTAAGCGGTAGGGCAGTAGTTACCTGAACTACTTCAACTCCGCTCATATCATTATATAGCTTGTTGAAAGCCTCAGCAACATATCCGATGATGTCTAATCTTTTGTTTTCTGTCAAAAGTCTGATCAAGAGTTTTGTTTCTGCATTTACTCCCGAGAAAACTTCAAGTAGTGCTGATTGCTTTACATCAGAAGAAATTACCTGATTTTTTATAAAACTGTCAAGCTCTGCATTGGATTTGATTGTACTTGCAATCAAAAGCATATCTTCACTGGTTTGCCCAATCATATTGCTTTCCTGCACTCGCTCCAAAATAGCTTTTGCGTATCTTATGGCTGCTCTGTTTGACATATCCATTAGTTTAGCTTAACCTCATCAAGCATTTTGTTAACCAATTTCACTTGGTTTTCGTTGCTTGACAACTCTTCTTTCAACAATTTTTCTGCAATTTCCAAAGATAGTGAAGAAACCTGATTTTTCAGTTCTGCCATAGCCTGGTTTTTCTCACTTTCGATTGAAGCTTTTGCTTGTTCAATCATTTTAGCTCCCTGAACCTGTGCTTCTTCTCTGGCATCTGCAACCATTTTTTCTTTAAGCTCACGAGCTTCACGAAGCATAGCATCTCTTTCAGCACGGGCTTCAGCCAATAATTTTTCGTTATCGGCTTTTAGGTTTTGCATTTCTTTTTTAGCTTCTTCAGCTGAAAGCAAAGCTTGTTCTATGGATTCTTCTCTTGATTTAACAGCGTTTAATATCGGTTTCCAAGCAAATTTCTTTAAAAGGAACAACAAGATAACAAAAGTTACCAACATCCAAAAAACAAGACCTATTCCCGGATTTATCAATTCAGAACCTGCACTAAGTGGTATCATAAATTTATTTTTATAGTTTTTACTACTCTTTTTTAAAAATACAATTTCCGTAACCAACCGTTACGGAAATTGAAAAACATTACTTTACAAATGCTCCGAAGATAATAGCAATAAGACCTGCTCCTTCGATAAGACCTGCTGCAATAAGCATTGCTCCTTGGATTTTTCCTGCAGCTTCAGGTTGACGAGCAATAGCATCCATTGCTGACCCTCCGATTCTACCAATACCAAGACCAACACCTAAAACTGCTAATCCGATTCCTACGTAAATTAATCCTGCGTCCATCTTTTTAAATTTTAATGGTTTATAAATAGTTAAATAATGTACTTATTAATGGTGCTCCTCCTGAACTGCCATACCAATAAACAATGCGGTAAGAACAGTAAAGATATAAGCCTGTAATGCTGCAACCAATAATTCCAGAACTGAAACAAATAGAGCCAATGCCACAGAAGCCGGAGCGATAGCTATAGACTTAAACATAAAAACAAGAGAAATCAAACTCAATATCATAATATGCCCTGCTGTGATATTAGCAAAAAGTCGCATCATAAGAGCAAAAGGCTTGGTCAAAATTCCTAAGAACTCAACAGGTATCATAATTGGCAGCAACCAAGCCGGAACTCCGGGTGGTTTAAAAATATGCCCCCAATAATTTTTATTTCCGTTAATGTTTACCACAACAAGCGTAATCAAAGCCAAAACCATAGTAACAGCTATGTTTCCTGTAACGTTGGCACCTCCGGGGAAGAAAGGAACAAGTCCCAATAAATTGTTTATCCATATAAAGAAGAATATGGTAAGTAAAAGAGGTAAAAATACAGGTGTTTTTTTCGCTCCGATATTCGGTAAAGCAACCTCATCTCTGATAAACAAAATAACAGGCTCAACAAAACCGGCAATACCCTTAGGTACACCATTGTTTTTAGAATAAATTTTTGAAGCGGAAACAAATATCAACAAAAGAAAGGCAATGGATATAAATATTCCTGCCACGTTTTTAGTTATAGATAAATCGACAAATTTACCGTCCAAACCTGTAAACAAATCTGCAATTCCTGCTTTTTCTAATCCTTCGGTCGAAACCAAAGCACCGTGATTTAGTGTAAAACCTTCGTGAGTGTGTCCGTGTATTTTCTTTGACGAAAAGAAATGAAAACTTCCGTCTTTCCAAACGATAATAGGTAAAGGAATAGAAACGTGATGTTCTTCTCCGTTTTCATCAGTTGATGTCCATAAATGCCATTCGTTAGAATCTGATATATGGTGCATTATCATTTCTACTGCATTAAACTCTTTCTCTTCGGTAGGGGAGGAGGTAGTTGATTCCTGAGCTGAAAGCACGGGATTAAAGCACAATAATGACACAAAAAAGAAGAATTTCAAAGTAGATAGTCGCATTATAGGTCGAACTTTAAAAATTTCGGCAAAGGTATGCTTTTTGTACATTTTAAAAAAATATTTTTAAGATTTATTTTTTTGGTGAAAAATTAGAATTTTATAACAGCTCAACATACTGAAAAACAGATATAAAAGGTATATAATTCCGAAATTCCCGATAAAGCTGTTAGTGAAATCAATAATTTGCTTTAGGAGTGTAAGATAAGAAAAAATTAAAATTATTTTCACAAAAAGAAATCCCATAAACACAAAACCCGTTTTTTCTATAAAATTCTGAGCCATCCAGTTGAATATATAAATCAATCCGAAGGAAAGAAGTAGGAAAAAAATGTGAATATACCAAAGCCAATCCAAAGGCATCCAATTTAAAAAATACAATAAAACAAAGTTTATCAGAAATAGGATAACCCCAAAAATAGAAAGGTTGTAAAAAGGATTAGTTGTCATTATTTTTCACTTCTTTTATAAGATTATAGAGGGATAAAAAAACTCCGAGAACAGAGAAAACAGCTATTAAAACCGGTTTTTCATTGCCAAAATATTGGTCGGCAAACTTTCCGATAAAAACAAAAATAATAATTGTTGCCGCCATCTGGAAAGCCAAAGCGGAATATTTAACATAACTGTTATATGGCTTTTTCTTCTCGGGTTGATTTTTCATTTTCGGAAGTGTTCAATTTTTTGACCGTTCCCCTCATCTGGCAGGAGGCGAAAAACTCGGCTCCGGGTTCTACAGCCAGCTTCCCGACCAGGGCTTCTCCTTTTATTTTTGCTTTTGCTTTTATGGTCAGGAGTTCCGAAACGTCAATTTTACCTTCATAAGTTCCTTCGATATCGAGATTTTTGCAGGTAATATTGCCTATTATTCTTCCGGTTGGTCCGATAACCAGTTTGCCTTGAGAAGTAAAATTCCCGATGAGTTCTCCGTCAAGCCTGAAATCTGCTACCGAGAAAATATCGCCTCTGATTCGGGTACCTTCGACAATTCGGTTGGTTTTCCCGAAGAGTTCCATCGAAGAGTTTTTCTGTTTGTTGAACATAATTTAAGGTATTGGGTGTAACAGTAAATATTCGTCAAAATTCTTTTTCACCTGAACCACTTTGTAATCTTCAGACGAAATCATCACAAACTTTTCTTTGATTTTGTAATCTTTATATTCCTCCAGCAAAGTGATAAATTCTTTGGCTCTCTGCTCTGAAACTATGTTGTGAATCACTACAAAATTCTGGTTTTGCGTATAGCTGTCTAAGGTGATTTTCAGGTTCTCGTTGGGTCTGTCTTTGAGGAAAGTTTCCAAAACGGTGTTTAATCCGGCTAAATCGGTTTGGGTGGAAGTTTGGTGAATGAGTTTCCAGGCAGTAGCCGGTTTTTTGAAGGTCAGTTTCTCTAATTTCGGAATATTCGTACGAAGTAAATTCTCTGCTTCTTTGCCTTCTGCACTGTTCGGATAGGTCAGAGCAACATAATTCAATGCTTCGCTATAAGCCTCCAAACCTTGCAGATTTCCGATAGTGTTGGCTTTGAGAAGTTCTAATTTTGAAATGATATCTTCACCTGCATATTGATTGATAAGAATTTCTATTTCAGTAAGTAAGGTTCTGTAATCTCCGGTTTCGTACAGGCGGTACATATTTTTGTAAACCTCATCGGGAGTCCCTTCCAAAGATAAAGCATTTTCAGGATTGTTGATAAGCTGGGCATAGCGGGAATCGGGATACATCGAAGTAATTTTCGATTTCATCGCAAGGGTTTTATCAGACCCCAGAATTTCGTAAATCTTATACAGATTATACATTGAAGGCAGAATGAGTCGCTCTTCCGGATTGCTTTCCAAAAGCCCTTCGAGTTTTGCCTGAGCCAGTTCATATTCTCTGAATTTGTCTTTATAAATAATTCCGAGTTGGTAATAAGCGAAATTTCGTTCTTTGAGCAATTCGGCTATCAGAGCCTCATCAGTAGGGATTTGGTCAATATAAAACTGAGTCGTGTGAGCAGGGTTTACTACTTCTTCAGGAGTAGTTTCCTCTTCCGAAGCAAGTTCTTCCTGAGCAGTAACTGCAGTCGGAGTGTAATCTCTGAGTCTCCAATAATCTCTGAGTTCACGGTTTCCCCATTTCTTACGGAATTCATTCTTTCCGTTGGCTACCGTGTTTTGGTTGTAAAAATAAAACGAAGATGCTCCGCCTGCACCCGGTCTGGTTGTAACAGGTTGTCTATTCATCTCTACTCTTGAGCTACGAGATAAGGAGTTATCGCTAAATAGAGGGTCGTCACCTCCAATAGAAGGGCGACCTCCACTTGTAGCCACAGCAGCCCGACTTTGTTTTTCTTCCAGAGCTTTGATTCGCTCTTCTTCTTTTTTGAGTCTTTCAATATGGTTTTCAAAAAAAGCAATCCTTTCGGAATCAGACATGGCAACCAAATTCAAAATACTGTCGTTGGTTTGAGCAATTGCTTCAAATTTGATAACATCTTCAAGGTTTTCCCGTTTCTTTTTGATACTTCGGTGTTCTCTGGTTTTCGGGTCTAAATGCACTAAAGTACTGTCGTAATATTTTCCTGCAACGGCATATTTGGCATCATAGAAGTTGATTTCAGCCAGATTTCGGTAGTTGGAAGCTGTCAGGTAAACGTTGTTGGTTTTGTGTTTTAGCGAAGTGTTGTAGTGTTTTTTTGCTTTTTCGGTATTTTCGTGTTTTTCGTAAAAAAGAGCCATCTGGTGGTTCAACACATCGAGATAAGGTCTATTTTCTCTGTCTTCGAGCAGTTTTTTGTATTTCTTTACGAAAAGCACCGTGTCCTGAATCAGGCTGCCCAACTGAGCCTGTTTAATATGTGCCTGAATCGTATATTGTCGGGGAGATTTTCGCTTCATATCAATCACTCTTTGGTAGGAAGCAAAAGCACTGTCAGGTTGGTTCTGAATCTCCAAAAGTTGTCCTAAGATAAACGTGTAGCGGGCTTTTTCTTCTTTACTTTTGGTATATTCTCTGGCTTTTTTCAAAGCAGGAATGGCTTTTTCGTATTGATTTTCATTCAAATAGGCCTGAGCCAGAATAGCATTGGCATCACCTACAAGTTGTGGGTCAAATTCGATTTCACTGAGCAGTTTTTCCAGATTCTGAATAGCCAAAGTGCTGTTTTCCAATCTGATATTTGTTTTTTCTTTCCAGATTTTGATTTCGTTAATACGGTCGCTGTCGGGGTATTTAAACAAAACGTAGTTGAGGGCTTCCAGAGCAGGGACAAAGCGTTGTTCGTAATAACGGGATTTTCCGAGTAGGAGATAGGCTTCGTCCATTTGAGGATTTTTTTCGGTTCCTCCAATGTTCATCGAGTGTTTCTGAATAGCTTTGATGGCTTTGTCTTCGGCTCTTTTGAAGTTCGGATTTCTCGGAACAGAATCCTGCCCAAAAACCGGTTCTATAATCTGCATACGTTCCACGGGCAACACTTCCCAGAAATTATCCGAATATGTGGTTTTCAGTTCGTTAACTCCTGCTTCCAAAGCAAGATTTCCGTTATACATAACGTTGTATTTGGTCGTAAGAGCATGATAATTTCGGTTGACAAACTTGTCTTTCTTGACCGAACAAGCCGAAGCTACCACTATGATAAAACCTAAAGCAAAAAGATATCGCACCGTATGTGTTTTCAAAATATACCGTTTTAAAAAGCTAAAACTTGTTTTTGTGTTTTTTATTGTAAAAGAAACAGACAAAGTTACACAAAAAATTGAAACGGAGAAATTAGTTTTCAGCTTACTTATAAATCAAAAACCGAGCTTCGTTTGGTGTAAATCATATCTTTGAGTCGCAGTAAAAAAGCCAAGGTGAGATAGACCCCAAACCAAAGCCCTACGGTTACAAAGGAAATATAGACAAAAAAGAGCCTTACGTTTGAGGTTCTGATACCTATGCGGTCTGCCAGACGAGACGAAACCTCAAAGCCGTTTCGCTCAAAAAAATAACGTATGTTGTTGATGAGTTTCAAAATAGATAATTTGAGCAAAAATAATAAATTATTCAGTTTTAGTAAACACCGTCTTCTGCAAAACAGCCGAAATCATAATCGTCAATCCTGCTCCGATGACGTTCAGCCATAAATATCCGATTACGTCAAGATAATAAATATAAAAAATCGAAGCCTGTGATATGACAGCTCCAAAAAACAGAGCCTGAGCTTTGATGAATTTAAAGTAAAATCCGACTAAAAATATTCCGAGAATTGTTCCGTAGAAAACCGAACCGAGAATATTCACAAACTGAATCAGATTCTCAAAAAGTGTTGCATAACAAGCAAAAGCAATCGCTATTATTCCCCAAAAAACGGTAAACCATTTGGTTGATTTCACAAAGTGGATGTCGCTTTTTTCGGTTTTGAGATTTCGTTTATAAATGTCAATAGTCGTGGTTGAAGCCAAAGCATTCAAAGCAGAAGCTGTGGAAGACATCGCAGCCGAAAAAATTACAGCCAACAACAACCCGACAAATCCCATCGGAAGATAATTCAGAATAAAATGAATAAAAACGTAGTCTTTATCGTTGGTTTCGATAGTGCTGTCTGCTTTTTTGATTAGGTCTTTGGCCTGGTCTCTTAAATCTTTTTCTTTGAGTCCTAAAGCAGTGATTTTTTCCTGAAGGGCTTTGTTTTCAAAATCTTTGTTGAGTTGGTTGGCATACTCCAAAGTAAAATCTTTTTTGTCTTGAGCAATGTCTTTTAATTGTTGTTCTAAAGTTGCATATTCAGAGGCATATTCTGATTTTTCGACTGCTTTTTTTCCGTTGGGGTTAAAGTGAATCGGAGCGGAGTTGAATTGGAAAAACACAAAAACCATAACTCCCGTAAGCAATATGAAAAACTGCATCGGAACTTTCAGAAGTCCGTTGAAGATGAGCCCCAGCTGGCTTTCTTTGACACTTTTTCCCGATAAATATCTTCCTACCTGTGATTGATCTGTCCCGAAATAGGAAAGAGCTAGAAATAATCCTCCCGTAATTCCGCTCCAAAACGTATAACGGCTTTCTAAATCAAACGAAAAATCAACAATTTCCATTTTATTGTTGATTCCTGCCACTTTCAGAGCATTCGTAAAAGTAACTTCTTGAGGTAAGTTGTTTAAAATCAAAAAGAAAGCGACAAACATTCCGCCCATAATGATAAACATTTGTTGCTTTTGAGTAACATTTACCGCTTTGGTTCCTCCAGAAACGGTATAAATAATTACCAAAATTCCGATGATAATATTGAGCAGAGTAAGATTCCACCCCAAAATCGTAGAAAGAATAATCGAGGGGGCATAAATGGTAATTCCGGTTGACAATCCTCGTTGTACTAAAAACAAAATAGCAGCAAACGAACGGGTTTTTAAATCAAATCGCTGCTCTAAATATTCGTAAGCCGTATAAACTTTGAGTTTATGGTAAATCGGGATAAAAGTGATGCAGATGATAATCATTGCCAGAGGCAAACCGAAATAGAACTGCACAAAGCCCATTCCGTCATGATAGGCTTGCCCGGGAGTGGATAAAAACGTAATGGCACTTGCCTGAGTTGCCATCACGGAAATGCCAACCATATACCAAGGCGTTTCGTTGTTCCCTAAGATATAGTCTTTTACGTTTTTGCTGCCTTTGGTTTTCAGGCTTCCGTAAATTACTATAAACGAGAGAGTTACTATGAGTATTATCCAATCAATATGCTGCATGGGTTAAGAGAAAATTAAAGTCAACAAATAGAAAAGCAAAATGTAAACTGCATTTGCCACCAGCACGAATGTATATGATTTTTTCCACTTCATAAGCCTCTCCCTGACTCCCTCTCCAAAGTAGAGGGGCAGAGCAATGTTGTATTTAGTTGTCAAATATAGGTTTAATTTCTGTTTTACTCATAAACTCTGCCTATTTCTAAAAGCTCTCCTAAAGTCTGCCAAGTTACAATAAATTCTTTTTCATCATCACTATCTAAAATACATCTTGCTCCACATTCTAAATTTGTCATTGGGTCAAAATTATACCATATATTTCCTGTTTCAGAGTCTATGCCAAAATATCTTTTTTCATCATCTAATTGTTTACCTCTCATTTTATGAAGTTCGGAAATTTGAAATTGTAAAACAGAAATAGAATAATCTATTTCGTTTTTGTCCGAAATCTTCGATTTGTCAATAGATAAACTTTCAGGAGCATCGGTTATGCTTAACCATTCAGAGTTAAATTCTTTTGGGTCTGATATGAAAGCATTTTCTATGAGTTTTAATAATAAATCAGGTGTCAGAGGTTGATTTTTTTCTTGTTCTGCTAATTTTAAGAGCGATAGTAAATAAGTTTCTAAATCTCTGTTTTCAAATTTGTTTTTAAGATTGCAAATATGTTTGTAAAATTCGTTTGTTGTCATTGTTTTGTTCTTTAGGATTACAGTTACTATACAGATAGATGTTATTTTTTAAAATTCTTTTTCGATAAATTTGGTAAATCATCATATCTTCCCTCTATCAAAGCTAACTTTTTTTGTTGAGACCATTTCTTTATTTTTTTCTCATAATCAATAGCAATAGCTATATCTGTAAAAGTAGTAGAATATACCAATTCCACAGGTCTTCGGTTGTATGTATATGACCCGAAATGTTTCCCTGAAATATGCTCTTCTATTCTTTTATCAAGATTAGAAGTAACACCTACATAATACGTTTTATCAGAACATTGCAATATGTAAACATAAGATAACTGCATTATAATTTATTTTAGTTTCTCTATTTTTGTTAATCGAATTGATGCTTATTTTTAATTTTTTCACTCGTCACTTCGAGTAGGTTTATTTCGTTTCACTACATAAACCGTATCGAGAAGTTTTTTAAGTTCTCGATACAATTTTACTCCATTTCATTTCGTAAAATCACTCGAACTGACGTACCCGTACATTTTTATTCCACGTCAGTTCGAGTAACGAAACGAAGTGGAGTGTATCGAGAACTCATTTCACAAAACCTATTAAAATTAACGAAATCATAACTCAATTAAATTAACCAAAAGCCTGTAAGCCCCATCTGTTCCATTCGGAATCTGTCTAAAAAAGCTGATTCCGGTATAAACAAAATGTCCTTTTCCGTGTTTTGCGATTAAAAGTGAGCCTTCTTTTTCGCTTTCATTTTTGTCGTTCATAGAAAAAACAGGCTCAAACTCCTTGCTCCATTCTGCTCCGAAATACAATCCTCTTTCCTGAATCCAATCGTTAAAATCGTTTTCGTTTATTTTATTCGGATACGAAAGTACCTTGTGAGTTGGGTTTACAAACGAAACTTTCGCATTTTCGTCAGTTACTCTTTCTCGTCCTATTTTGAGTGTGTAAGGTGCAAAATCTGATAAATCGGTAGGCTTTCCTCTGTAACCGGTTGTGATGTACTGCATAATTACTGTTCCTCCGTTTTTGACGTAATTGTTCAGAATTTTGCCTTTCAGCTTTAGTTCGGGAATCGTATTATAGGCTCTGATTCCTATAATTACTGTTTCAAATGCAGCTAAATTTTCGGCTGTCATATCATTTACGGAAATCAGCTTCACGTTATACCCGATTTGCTCCAATCCTTGCGGAATTTCATCAGTTGCTCCCATTAAATAAGCAATATGCTGCTTTGATTTTTTCAAATCCAAACGGACTGCTTTGGCTGTTGCAGGTTTCAGAACCGACTGCTTTGGGATATGGTCATAATCAATTTCGATAAGCTCCTGATTGTAGGTTTTTCCGTTGGTTTTGGCAATGATATTCAGTGTAGCGTTTTCGGGATTTGAGGGAGGAACAAGCGAAAATTTCACTAAACTTTCTTCTCCTTTTTTACTGATTTCAAACGGAATTTCCTTTGGAGAAATCGTCCAGCCTTTGGGAACTTCAACCGAAACTTCTCCTTTTGAATTATCTTGAAGTGCTTTCACTTTAACCGAAATTTCTTTCGCTTTATCATCTGCAAAAACCAAAACATTATTCGCAAACGAAACCACTACATCAGGCAAAACCACAAACGGACGATAGGTTTCTCCGTTTTCGGGAGAATTGAATTTATAGACGATATTTTTGGTAAAATCTATCGGAGTTCCCTCAATATTCAAAACAAAAGTTACGGGAAAATCGTTTTCGGTTTGTGGGAGATTTCTTAATTTTTGGTCTTCGACTACGAACATTCCTTTTGTTCTTTCGTTTTTCAACCAATACGGATTGGAATATTCCATATTTGACGGAACAGAAATATTTTTTTCTGAAAAACGGATAGCTTTATTGTTTTGTAATTTTTCGTTTTTCGGTAGTTTTTTATCGAAAATCGAAATTTCCTGTAAAATTATGGTTGAATTGGAACGATTAACCACTTCAAAATTCAAATCGAATTTTTCGGATTTCGTAACGCTTTCCGAACTTGCAACAGCTTCTAAATACAATCCCGAACAAGCTAAAATAATATTTTTGATGTGTTCCGATTTTTGATTTTTCCAATAATTATCTTGAATTTTTTCGATAAGCAGATAGGCTTTTATCAGTTCTTCCAAATGAACAGACGGATTCTGAAAATTGAAGTTTTTCTCGACTTTTTCCAAGATTTCTCCGATTTGTTTTCCTTCGGGAATTCGTGTCCAAGTGGTGTTTATTCCCTCAAAAATATCTTTCTGTCCTTTTGGTAAATCGCCTTTTATAAGTTCGAGGTATTCGTTTTCACTTCCCCTTGTTCCCGTTGCTCCAAATCCCTGACATCTGTGCTGACTGCGACTCAAAGCCGAAATTTCTCCGTTGCTTTTCCCTAAAATCGGATAAAAAACATTGGCATCAAGAATTACGTGGTTGCTTTTGTCTGCTTTTTCAAAAGCCTCCTGACTCGGAAAAGCCCAAGGAGAAGTGTTGTAAAACAATCTTCTCGGAGCATTTTTTTCGTTTTTTACGATATCGAAAGCCTCCAAGCTTAAAATGGCGGAGGCTGTGTGATGTCCGTGAGTAGTTCCGGGTGTTCTGTGGTCAAATCGGTTGATAATCACATCAGGACGGAAATCCCGAATACACTGCACCAAATCTTCCAAAACCTGCTGTTTATCCCAAATTTCAAAGGTTTCTTCAGGCACTTTTGAAAACCCGAAATCGTAAGCTCTCGAAAAAAACTGCTTTCCTCCGTCCACACTTCGTGCTTTTAAGAGTTCCTGTGTTCGGATTACTCCCAAAAGCTCTCCCATTTCAGCTCCGATAAGGTTTTGCCCTCCGTCTCCACGGGTAAGCGAAATATAAGCCGAATTGGCTTTTACTTCGTTTCCGAAATACGAAATGAGCTTGGTGTTTTCGTCATCGGGGTGTGCGGCAACGTACAAAACCGAACCCAGAAAGTTCAGCTTTTGGATTTCGTGGTAGATTTCGTTTGAAGATAACTTTTGAGGTTGTTGTGCAAACAGATTCGCACTTATAAATAAGAGTAAAAACAGCTTGATTTTCATTTTGGGTTGAATTCTAAACAAGCAAAAGTAACATTTTAACTGAGAATTGATTATAGCGACTTACTAAAATTCCGTTAAAAGCTATTTTTTGATAATCTTTTGAGTAAATTTCAAATTGTTTTCATCTGTTATTTTCAGCAGATACATTCCCGGAGACAGACCTGAAACATTGATTTGATTTTGGTCTGAAACCAAAACTTTGCGTCCTTGAAGGTTATAAATCTCAATTTTTTGTACAGTGTTTTCAGTATCAATATAGAGCATATCGCTTGTGGGATTCGGATAAACTTTAATGTCTAATTGAGCCAATGCTTCAGTACTTAATGAACATTGAACGACATCATCGGTAAAGATAAAGTCAGTATGATAATGAGTGATGTCCCAGTCAGAATAAGGAAATTGACCATCTAAGGCAGCACTAACATCGTCAACTTCTATACAAATACTTCGAAGTATTGAAAAAGGAGGGTCAAGGTCATATCCATACCAAGGATATATGGCGATGTCAAGAGTCATCTCCGGATGGTTGTTTCCGTTTTTGAGATTTATTCTTTTTAGATTCCAAACATCATAAGCATATAAAGTATGAATATTGGGGTTGTTGCTCAAATCAATTTCTTCGATTTCGTTCCAAGGTCCCATATCTCCTCCTGTATTTCCGATGTGCAGGACTTCTAATAAGGTATTGGAAGAAACATCTAAGGACATAAGCCAATTGCTGCTGCAATCTAACTCTTTTAGCTGTAAATTCTGACTGACATCTAATTCGGTAATATCAGTATAATTGATAGAAAGTTTTTCTAATAAAACAAAATCTTGAATTCCCGTAAGGTCATAAATTTGAGGAAACGACCAACTTAATGCATCTAAATTAAGTTCCGTAACATTTTCAATATCGCTTGTAAACACCTGTCCGTTTACTATTCCGTCAGAGTCAATATTAAGACTGATGAGTGCCTGTTCAAACCCTTGGTCGGGAATTATGGTATATTGTCCTGACATAGTACACCCGATAGAGAACAAAAATAAGAGTAGAAGATGTTTCATAGTTTTGAAGATTAGTGATTTACAAAAATAATAAAAAAACGTTCTGATTTGTCAAATAAAAAAAGAGGAATGATTGCTCACTCCTCTTTTCGTATAAAATATTTTTATTTTTTGGATTATTTCAGTTTTTTGCGAACTTCAACTTCCTGGAAAGCTTCGATAATATCATATTCTTTCAGGTCGTTGTAGTTTTTGATTTGCATACCACAATCATAGCCTTTAGACACCTCTTTTACATCATCTTTAAAGCGTTTGAGAGTTGCCAGTTCGCCTGTATAAATAACCACTCCTTCACGAATAAGGCGGATTTTAGAGTTTCTGTAAATTTTTCCGTCTGTAACCATACAACCTGCAATGGTTCCGACTTTTGAAATTTTAAACAGCTCTCTGACTTCAGCCGTTCCGGAAACTTCCTCTTTCATTTCCGGAGAAAGCATTCCTTCCATCGCATCTTTCAAATCATCAATAGCATCATAGATAATAGAGTAGTTTCTGATGTCGATTTCTTCTTTTTCTGCCAAAGCCTTAGCATTTGCTATCGGTCGTACGTTAAACCCGATGATAATAGCATCAGAGGCAGAGGCAAGAAGTACGTCAGATTCGGTAATGGCACCCACACCTTTGTGAATGATGTTGATTTGCACTTCTTCGGTAGAGAGTTTTGAGAAGGAATCTGAAAGGGCTTCCACAGAACCGTCCACGTCTCCTTTGAGGATAACATTGAGTTCTTTGAACTGCCCCAGAGCAATACGCCTTCCGATTTCGGCCAAAGTAACGTGTTTCTGAGCTCTTACGGATTGTTCTCTCATCAGCTGAGCCCGTTTTGAAGCAATTTGTTTGGCTTCTTTTTCTTCTGCAAAAACGCTGAATTTATCTCCTGCCGTTGGAGCTCCGTCTAATCCTAAGATAGAAATCGGAGTCGAAGGACCTGCTTCTTTAATATTTTTTCCACGTTCGTCATTCATAGCACGAACTTTCCCGTGGTGTTTTCCTGCCAGAACATAATCGCCTACACGGAGGGTTCCGGCCTGAACCAAAACAGTCGAAACATAACCTCTTCCTTTGTCAAGGAATGCTTCAACAACAGTTCCTACAGCCGGTTTTTTGGCATTGGCTTTCAGGTCAAGAATTTCTGCTTCGAGCAACACTTTTTCCAAAAGCTCCTGCATTCCGATTCCTTTTTTAGCCGAAATATCCTGCGACTGAATTTTTCCGCCCCATTCTTCAATCAAAAGGTTCATTCCTGCCAAACGTTCTTTGATTTTATCCGGATTGGCATTGGGTTTATCAATTTTGTTGATGGCAAAAATAATCGGAACTCCCGCTGCCTGAGCGTGAGAAATAGCTTCTTTGGTTTGAGGCATAATGTCGTCATCGGCTGCAATTACGATAATGGCAATATCGGTAACCTGAGCTCCTCGGGCACGCATAGCGGTAAAGGCTTCGTGACCCGGAGTATCTAAGAAAGCAATGCGTTGTCCGTTGTCGAGGGTAACGCTATAAGCTCCGATATGTTGGGTAATTCCCCCGGATTCTCCCGCAATTACGTTGGTTTTTCTGACGTAATCCAACAAAGAGGTTTTTCCGTGGTCAACGTGTCCCATAACGGTAACGATAGGAGCACGGTGGGTGAGGTCTTCTTCACGGTCTTCGACCTCAACAATAGCTTCTTCGATATCGGTAGTGATGAATTCTACTTCAAAACCAAATTCATCAGCCACAATAGTAAGGGTTTCTGCATCCAGACGTTGGTTCATCGTAACCATAATTCCCAATGACATACAGGTTCCGATAACCTGAGTAATAGGCACATCCATCATGGTCGCTACTTCACCTACGGTTACAAATTCCGTAACTTTAAGGATTTTATCTTCTTCGTCTTGTAGTTTTTGTTCGTCAAAAGCCCGTTGTTTGTGGAAATCTCTTTTTTCTCTACGGTATTTGGCTGCTTTTGATTTGGAGCCTTTCCCCTGAAGTTTTTCGAGGGTTTCCTGAATTTGTTTTTTAACTTCTTCTTCGGTAGGCTCTACCTTCACGATAGGCGGTCTTTTTCCTTTATTAAAATCAGGTTTTCCTTTTCCTGCCCCTGTGTGAGCCGGATTTGGAGTTCCCGGTTTTATTCTTTTTCGTTTCGAACGTTGCTTGTTAGGATCGTTTTGTCCGGCACCCTGAGGCTTGCCTTGTCCGGGTTTTTTATCGTCTTTTTTGTCGTCTTTCTTTTTGGCAGGTCGTTCAAATTGTTTCAGGTCAATTTTTTGAGCTGTAATTTTCGGTCCCGAAAGCTTCGTATATTTTGTCTCAATTTTTTCTTCCACAGGAGCCTCAGCAGACGGAGTCTGTTTTGGAGCCTCTTCTTTTTGCTGGCTCTTTTCCGTTTTTGGAGCTTCCTGTTTCGGGAGTTCCTGCTTTGGAGCTTGTTTTGGTGGCAGAGGTGCTTTTTCTTCTTTTTCAGCAGGTGCTTCTACTTTTGGAAGTTCCTGTTTTACAGGAGCAACCTCAGGGGTTTTTTCTTCCTGCTTCGGAGCTTCTTCTTTTGGTTTTTCCTCTGCTTTTTTCGGATTAAGGTCTATGGAACCCACTTGTTTAGGTCCTGAAAGTGTAGCCGCTCTGGCTTTGATTACTTCTGATTTTTTTGCCTCTTCTTCCAACCTGCGTTGCTCTTCTTTTTCTCTTTCAAGACGAAGGGCTTCTTTTTCTTTGCGTTTTTCTTCGCCTACTTTGATCGAGACATCTTTGCGGTTTTTATCTGTGGCAAATTCATCGAAAAGGACATCATAAACCTCACCCGCAACCTTAGTGTTTGGGTTTTGCTCAATGGTGATTCCCTTTCCTTTTAAGTAATCAACAGCTCGTTCCAAAGAAATATTAAATTCCTTGAGAACCATATTTAATCTTGTTGGCTTTCTTTCAGACATATATCCTTATTTTCTAATTTAACCGTACAACGTTTTTGTTAGGGGTTATTTCGACAGTTTAGTTTTTTTCAATTTTAGTTATTTTAATCCTCAAACTCCTCTTTGAGAATTTTTATCACTTCTCTGATGGTTTCTTCTTCCAAATCGGTTCTTCTGACCAGGTCTGCCACATCGTGTTTCAGTACGCTACGGGCAGTGTCGAGACCAATTTTAGCGAATTCGTCAATAATCCATCCATCGATTTCGTCTGAGAATTCGGTCAATTCCACATCATCTTCTTCATCGGCTGCCAGACCTTCTCTGATTACATCAAGCTCATAACCCGTAAGCATACCTGCCAGACGAATGTTGTGCCCTGATTTTCCGATAGCTTTAGAGACCTCTTCTACTTTCAGGAACACTTCGGCTCTTTTGTTTTCTTCATCAATCTTAATCGATGAAACTTTGGCAGGGCTCAAAGCCCGGGTAATATATAAAGGAGTGTTGGTCGTGTAGTTGATTACGTCAATATTTTCATTTCCCAGCTCACGAACGATTCCGTGGATACGGGAACCTTTCATCCCGACACAAGCTCCAACCGGGTCAATTCTGTCATCATAAGAATCAACAGCTACTTTTGCTTTTTCTCCGGGAATGCGGACTACTTTTTTGATGGTAATCAATCCGTCGAAAACCTCAGGAATTTCCTGCTCAAACAATTTTTCTAAGAACTTTTCTGAAGTTCTTGACATAATGATTTGAGGTTTGTTGCCTTTCAGCTCTACATCTTCGATAATTCCCTTTACGTTATCTCCTTTACGGAAAAAATCTGACGGGATTTGTTTTTCTTTGGGAAGCACAATTTCGTTTCCGTCATCATCGAGCAAAATTACGGCTTTATGACGAACGTGGTGTACTTCTGCTGAATAAATATCACCAATCAGGTCTTTAAATTGTTTGTACAGGTTGGTGTTGTCGTGTTCGTGGATTTTGGCAATCAGGTTCTGACGTAAAGCCAAGATAGCTCTTCTACCTAAATCAATCAGTTTTACTTCCTCTGAAACTTCTTCACCTACTTCAAAATCCGGCTCAATTTTTCGGGCTTCGGAAAGGGCAATTTGTTCGTTTTCATCCTCTATCTCATCATCTTCCACAATTTCTCTACGCCTCCAGATTTCCATATCTCCTTTGTCGGGATTTATGATGATGTCGAAGTTGTCGTCTGAACCGTATTTTTTCTTTAATGCGGCTCTGAATACTTCTTCCAGAATTGCCATAAGCGTTACTCTGTCAATGAGTTTGTCGTCTTTAAACTCTGAGAATGACTCGATTAATGCAATATTTTCCATACGACTTTTATGTTTCTTTTTTAAAATACTATTACAACCTTTGCTTCTTTAATATTTTCATAAGGAACTTCAACCCGGTTTTGCACAGTTTCTTTTCCTTTCCCGATTTTTTTCGGCTCTCTCGATTCCCATTCCAAAACGATAAAATCATCGTTAGCGGCTGTCAATTCCGCTTCGATTTCGATGTTGTCGTTTTGTTTTACATGGAGGATTCTGCCTATGTTTTTTGTGTATTGTCTTTTCTGAATCAGAGGTGAAGTAGCTCCGGCAGAAGCCACTTCCAGAGAAAAATCTTCTTCTTCTCTATCCAGATTATGTTCTACAGCCCGACTGATATCAATGCAATCCTGAAGGGTAACTCCTGAGTCTCCGTCAAGAGTGATGTTGATTTTGTTGCCTTCGCTTATGCTTAAATCAATAAGAAAGATTGAAGGTTTTTCCTCCAAGCCTTTCGCTACTAATTCGGTTACTTTCTGCTTAAACATTTCTGCTGTTTTACTATGAAAAGAGGCACGATAAACGTGCCTCTCATTTAACTTTCGATAAATAATGGTGCAAAGATACGGATTTTTATTTACCCTGCAACTTTTTTGCAGGTTTTGTATCGTAACTCTGTCAGAATGAGCCTGAAAGTCGTTAGGAATTGGAGTTCAATTCCACGAAATATTTATAAAACAACGGAATGGTCTCAATTCCTTTCAGGTAATTGAAAACTCCAAAGTGCTCATTTGGAGAGTGAATAGCATCGCTGTCAAGCCCAAAGCCCATCAGAATCGTTTTGGATTTTAGTTCTTGCTCAAACAGAGCTAC
>Ga0172382_10005629_pt1 | contig 18605 bp, 18 predicted proteins | sample Leawel138RmetaG_FD_122245 | JGI IMG/M metagenome (GOLD analysis project Ga0172382, IMG submission 122245) | Leachate microbial communities from a municipal landfill in Southern Ontario, Canada - Leachate well 138R metaG | ecosystem: Engineered > Solid waste > Landfill > Unclassified | place...
GCGCTTGAACGCCTGGCCACGCTTGAAACCGCCGGCGGTGGCCTTGAAACGCTTGGCCGCCCCGCGCTTAGTCTTCATCTTGGGCATTACACTAACTCCGCATTTATCGGTTAATAATCAAGTGCACATTTTCACACTGGCAGCCGCGCAAGACTGACAGTAGCGCACCCCGTAAGTCACAACGACTTACTTTTTCTTTTTGGGGACGATGACCATGACCATCTGACGACCTTCCAGACGCGGGAACTGTTCAACCGTTCCCACCTCGACAAGGTCTGCCTCGATGCGCTTGAGCAACTTCAGCCCAAGCTCTTGGTGGGCCATCTCACGACCGCGGAACCGCAGCGTGATCTTGGCCCTGTCCCCGTCTTCCAGGAAACGTACCAGGTTGCGCAGTTTTACCTGGTAGTCCCCCTCATCCGTCCCTGGCCGGAACTTGATCTCCTTGATCTGGATCTGTTTCTGCTTCTTGCGGGCGGCATGCTTCTTCTTGTTTTCTTCAAAAAGAAACTTGCCGTAGTCCATGATGCGACAGACCGGCGGCTTGGCATCGGCGGCCACTTCCACCAAGTCCAGCTCTGCCTCTTCCGCAATCCGCAACGCCTCAGCGATGGAAACGACGCCTACCTGCTCGCCTTCCGTACCGATGAGACGCACCTCGGGAACAGTGATCTCTTCGTTTAAACGGGCGCCTCCCTCAGTGGGACGCGCCGGACCTGTTCTGGTGTTGATGCTCTATTCCTCCAAAAAAGCGCGGCCGCGGCTCGCGATCTCAGCGGTCAGGCGCTCGACAAACGCATCTAGCGTCATGCTGCCGAGGTCTTCACCGCCGCGCGTGCGCACGGCCACAGCCTGTTGTTCCACCTCGCGGTCGCCGATGACCAGCAGATACGGCACCCGCTGCAGGGTATGTTCGCGGATTTTAAAGCCTATTTTCTCATTTCTCAAGTCGGACTTGACCCGGAAGCCGCGGGCCGCCAGGGTCCGTTCCACCTGCTGCACATATTCGGCCTGGCGGTCGGTGATATTCAGCACCGACACCTGCTGGGGCGCCAGCCACAGGGGGAAGACGCCGGCATGGTGCTCGATGAGAATACCGATGAAGCGCTCCAGGGAGCCCAGGATGGCCCGGTGCAGCATGACCGGTACCTGCTTGCTGCCGTCCTCGGCGATGAAATGGGCGTCGAGCCGGCCCGGCATGGAGAAGTCGGCCTGGATGGTACCGCACTGCCAGACGCGGTCGAGGCAGTCCTTGAGGGAGAACTCGATCTTGGGGCCGTAGAAGGCGCCTTCGCCCGGCTGCAGCTCCCAGGCCAGGCCTTTGGCGTTAAGTGCCTGTTCCAGCGCGTGTTCTGCCTTGTCCCAGACCTCATCCGAGCCCACCCGCTGCTCCGGCCGGGTGGACAGCTTGATGATGATGTCGTTGAAGCCGAAGTCGGCATAGACCTTGTACAGCAGGTCGATGAAGGCCGACACCTCCTCCTGGATCTGGTCCTCGCTGCAGAAGATATGGGCGTCGTCCTGGGTGAAGTTGCGCACCCGCATGATGCCGTGCAACGTGCCCGACGGCTCGTTGCGGTGGCAGGAACCGAACTCGGCCAGACGCAGCGGCAGGTCGCGGTAGCTCTTCAGGCCCTGATTGAAGATCTGGATGTGGCCGGGGCAGTTCATCGGCTTGACCGCATAGTCGCGGTTCTCCGAATGGGTGGTGAACATGGCGGCACCGAACTTGTCCCAGTGGCCGGATCTTTCCCACAGGCTGCGGTCCACCACCTGGGGCGTACGCACCTCCTGGTAGCCGTTGTCACGAAATACCTGGCGCATGTACTGCTCCACGGCCTGCCACAAGGTCCAGCCGGAGGCATGCCAGAACACCATGCCCGGCGCCTCCTCCTGGGTATGGAACAGGTCGAGCTGGCGGCCGATCTTGCGATGGTCGCGCTTTTCCGCCTCTTCCAGCCGGTGCAGGTACTCCTTGAGTGCCTTCTTGTCGCCCCAGGCGGTACCGTAGATGCGGGTCAGCATCTCGTTGCGGGAATCGCCGCGCCAGTAGGCGCCAGCCACCTTCATCAGTTTGAAGGCCTGCAGCTTGCCGGTAGACGGCACGTGGGGGCCGCGGCACAGGTCGGTGAAATCCCCCTGACGATAAAGCGACAGCACCTCACCGTGGGGGATGTCCTCGATGATCTTCGCCTTGTACTCCTCGCCCAGACTGCGGAAGAAGCCAATGGCCTCCTCGCGCGTCATCACCGAACGCTCAACCTTGAAGTCCTCTGTGGCGATCTTTTCCATCTCGGCCTCGATCTTCGCCAGGTCTTCGCTGGTAAAGGGGCGCTCGTAGGAAAAGTCGTAAAAGAACCCGTTTTCTATCACCGGGCCAATGGTGACCTGGGCAGTGGGAAACAGCCGCTTGACCGCCTGCGCCAGCAGGTGGGCGGTGGAGTGACGGATGATATCGACGCCCTCCGCGTCCCTGCCGGTGACAATGGCCAACTGCACGTCGTGGTCCAGGGTATGGGAGGTATCGACCAGCTGGCCGTCCACCTTGCCGGCCAGGGCGGCCTTGGCCAGGCCGGGGCCGATGGCGGCGGCGACATCCAGCACGGTAACGGGATGATCAAAGGAACGGGTACTGCCGTCGGGAAGGGTAATCGTGGGCATTGCTGTCTCCAGTGGCGGCCTATACGAGGGGCCGCGTGCTACTCCGGCTTGAACCTGGGCATCACCGATGCATTATCAAGAATGGCGGCACCCTAGGTGCCGTAAGGGCACCCATTCTAACGGATTGATTTGCGGATACAAGCAGCAATCCTCACAACGGTGACTGCGGCGTCAACACGTAGTAGCCATGGAGGTCACCCGTACGCTGCGGGCTGTTGACGCGGCACAGGGAAAATACCGCCTTGGAATTGCTCACGGCCATCACCGCCGCCTCCCGCCCATCCAGGTCGACGGCAGCCAGATCCAAGCGGCTGCGCGCCACACGCAGCGCTACGTCACCATGCACATCCACCGCTGTCATCTTCACGTCCGAACCGATCGCATCCACGGCCAGACCGCTGCCACCGATGCGGCTGCGTTCAATGAGTACGCGAGACTCGAATACGTACAGCTCGTCGAGCTCGGCATCGGCAATGATTACATCGCTGCAATGATGGAGCTCGATACGGCGATAACGCCCGCTAAAGCGCACGTTGCGCTGGCGTTCGCAGCGACCGATACGCTCGGCATCGCCCTCCGACGCTCGCACCAGAGGCGGCGACGGCAACGCGCCATCGAGCGACGCCAGCAGCCGGCGGTTGAACTCATCAGGCTGTTCGCTCATCGGCACATGTCCGGCACCATCGATGATCTCCAGCCATGCGCGCGGCAGGCGATGCAGCAATACCTCCGCCGTGCGCAGCGGTGCAATGCGGTCCTCCTGCCCCCACAGTATCAGCACCGGGGACGTAACCTGCGACAGCAAGGGCGCAAAATCGGTTTCCAGCAGCGCCATGGCGGCAATATTCCGTTCCGCGGCCACGCCATGGGGGGCACTCAGCACATCCTCGCTGTCGACGGGATAAGACTCCGCGCCCTCAAGAAATTTTCCGGCAAAACTTTGCAGCCACTCCGATGACCAGCGTGATGCTGTGTTGTCCCCCTGCAGCCATCTGCCCACCAGAAACTTGTTGTATGCCAACCGGTGCAGAATGCCCGCCACATCCACCACCACCAGGCGGCTCACGGTCTCGGGGTGCAGGGCGGCATAGTTCAGCGCCACCGCGCCGCCCAGGGAGTGCCCCACCAGCAGCACCGGGGCACGGGCTCGCTGTTGAATCAGGTGGTGCAGTACCGCCGCATAGTTTTCCGGGGTGTAGTGCTTGCTGCCGCCATCCGAGTGACCGAAACCCGGCAGGTCGATGGCTAGCACGTGATAGCGCCCGGCCAGCAGCGGGATCTGCGCCCCCCAGTCGTCGGCACTGCCGCCGAGGCCATGGACGAGCACAACGGTAGGCGATGCGTCAGTATTGCTCTCGTGGAAACAAACCCTCCCCGTGAACACGGGTTCCGGTACGCATTGGCGCGACAACTGCGCCTGCACCCCCGTGCTGGCCAACAGCAGGAGCATCAGACCAAAGAGCTGCAACATCCGGTTGCCCATGATTTTGCCATTGGGTTTACGCATAGCCATTGTTACCATGTGGTTACCGCTCGTCGTCGCGACCAGGGGTACAGACGCAACAAGACGACTGCTTTCGGTAAGGCATGGCATATCCCTGGGGATAATGCCACCGTCTGGATGAACCACCAATAATCAACAAGGAGAAGACTCAATGCATAAGCTGTTCGCCATCGTGCTGCTCACCAGCATCTCCCTCGCCATCGCCACCGGTTGTCGCACATCAACCCCCATTTACAACGTCGATGAGGCCACCATAGTCACCAACAGTGACAAACCGGCCAGCGCTGATGACGTCAAGAAGGCGATCCTGCGTGCCGGCGCAACTCTGGGGTGGAACATGAAGGTCGAAAAACCCGGCCACGTCATCGGCACCCTCCACCTGCGCTCACACATGGCCCAGGTGGACATCACGTACAGCACCAAGAGCTACAGCATCACCTATCGCAACAGCGAGAATCTAAACTATGACGGCAGCAATATCCACGGCAACTACAATGGCTGGGTGCAACGTCTGCAGCAGAATATCCAGTCACAGCTGAATCTGCTGTAATCACGACACGGCGTACATCCTGGCGATGTGCGCCGTGTTCAATTCTCGATACGTGCCGGCTCCCGCCACACCCGCCACAGCCCCTGCGGATACATGCCGCGCGCAAACAGCTTGCCTGCCACCATCAGCACGATACGCGTGATATCAGCCACCGGCCGGAAGTGGCTGGGGCGCGCCCCCGCGTGATACACCGTGTCGATGGGTACGGCAACACAGTCAAAACCACCCCGCACTGCATCAATCAGGATTTCACTCTCGAAGACAAAGCCGCCGCGCTTGCGCAGTCGCGGAACATAGTTGCGCAGCAAGTCGGCCGGATAGAGCCGGAAGCCCGATTGACTGTCGACAACGGAACGTCCCGCTGCCCAGGAGATCCAGAAATCGGCCACACCGTTGGCAATACGCCGTGCCCGCGGCGCACTGTCACGGTCGCGTAACCGCGCCGCGATCACCACAGTCCGTGGCAGGCGCGCAGATACGGACAACAGACGCGGAATGTCCTCCGGAGCATGCTGGCCGTCACCGTCAATGGAGATCACCGCGGTCGCCCCCAGGGATAACGCATGCTGCATGCCCCGCCACAGGCTGGCCGCCTTGCCGCTGTTCTGCTCGTTGCGCAACACGGTAACACCGAGATCAGCGAGCTGCGCCACGGTGTCATCGCTGGAGCCGTCGTCCACCACGATCACCGGACCATGCACCAGGGCGCGCTGCGCCACCGCACGAATGGTCGCTGCCTCGTTGTAGGCGGGTATCACGATCATTGCCGCGGCGGGACTCATGCCATCGCTCCATTGATGCCAATGATCTGGCCCGAGATGTAGCCGGCGCGCTCCGACGCAAGAAAGGCCACCAGCTCGGCGACCTCCTCCGGCTGGCCGGCGCGCTTCATCGGCACCAGCGCCTTGATGGCGTCCTTGTCGAAGACCTGCGCGGTCATGCGCCCGGCGATGATCCCCGGCGCCACCGCGTTGACCGTGATGCCGCGCGAGGCCAGCTCCAGGGCCAGGGACTTGGTGGCGCCGTGCAGGCCAGCCTTGGCGGCGGCGTAGTTGGCCTGGCCGCGATTGCCCGTCACCGCGGCAATGGAGGAAAGATTGACGATGCGCCCCCAGCGCGTGGCCATCATCGGCAACAGCAGCGGCTGGGTGACGTTGTAGAAGCCGTTGAGCGATACCTCGATGACCCGCTGCCACTGCTCCTGCGCCATTCCGGCGAGCGGCGCGTCGTCATGCAGACCGGCGTTGTTGATCAGTATCTGGATCGGAGCCCGCTCCGCCTCGGCGGCGAGTATGGCGCGGCATTGCGCCGCATTGGTGACATCGAACAGCAGCGGCGCGGCATGGCCGCCGGCCGCGGTGATCTCCGCACACACCTGCTCGGCACGCTGCGGATTGCTGTGGGCATGCACCAGGACCTCGATGCCGTCCGCCGCCAGACGGCGGCAGATGGCGGCGCCGATGTCGCCGCTGCCGCCGGTCACCAGGGCACGTGTCATTGTGTTCTCCCGCTCATGTCTGCCACCGTCACCCGTGCCTCCACCAGCACGCGCCCGGCGACGCTCACCTCGATGCGATACATCAGATTGCCGCCCTCCGCCATCAGGCGCACAGCCCTCACCTGCAAGGGCGCGTCCACCTCATCCAGACGCGCCGCATGCAGGCGCACGTCGCGCAGCGCCGCCAGATAGCCGGAGGGCAACCGGGCACCGGCACGCCGCGCCAGCAGGCCGCCGTGCACCGCCATGGCCTGGGCACCGTACTCCACGCCATGCACTGCGGCGAGGCCCTCGGCACCGCGCAGCGGATTATCCGCCCGCCGATGGCTCAGGGTATGGCAGACGATACCGTCGTCATCCCATTGTTCCACCGCGTCGAGCAGACACATGCTGCCGGCGTGGGGAATAAGGCTGCACAGCTCTTCGCGTTGCACGCTGCTCATGCGTCGACTCCGATGTGCAGGGTGAGCTGTTCCTGGCACGGCACGGCCAGGCGGGCGGAACCGCCGCGCGCCAGCACCTGCAGCAAGGGCAGCGCCGCGGCGGCTGGATTGTGCACCCGCAGCGCGTCCAGTTCTGCGCTCAATGCTGGCGGTGAAACAGTTCCTTCCTGCAACGACAGCTCGAGTCGCATCATACCGGGACCGTCGTCCGCAGTGAGCACCATGGCGGTGGCGAACACCGCATCCACATAACCGCGCCCGGCCAGGGCCGGCGGCAGCGGATAGTCGTAGGCCAGGAACAGCACCGGCACCCGCTCCAGCATCGCCACGCCTGCCGCCTCCAGCAGCCCGGCGGCGAAGGTGTCGGCGCCGGCGGCAAGGCTGCTGGATAAACGGCGCGACCCGGCGGCGATGGCCCAGTAACCCGCCGGGGCGTTGTGCACCGAATTGTGGAAATGGGTGGGAGAGACCGGATGATCGGGCTGAGTCAGTGCGGAGCAAATACGATCGACGATCTCGCCGTCGCCTTCGGCGGATGCGAACACCGAGGCGAGCTCATTCATTGCAAAACGGCTTTGCACCAGCGCATCTTCCGCGGTCTGCAAGGCCAGCTTGATGAGCGCCGTGGTACGGCGCCGTTCGTTGGGCGGCAGCAGGTTGGGCTTGAATGCGGGCACCGCCGCCGCATCCAGCGGCACCGCGCCGCGCAACACCGGCACGGCCGCCGCCCAGCCCGCCATGCCGGGCGCGGTCAGGCCGATGCTCTCCACCATCACCCGCATCATGTCGCCTGCCCGAAGATCAGGGCGCAGTTGCTGCCGCCGAAACCGAAGGAATTGCTCATCGCCACCGCCACTTTCTGCCGCCGCGTCGCACGCACGATGGGCGCGCTGAGCTGAGGATCGGCTTGCTCGGTATTCATGCTGCCCGGCACCAGCCCCTCTTCGATGGCCAGGGCGCAGAAGATGGCCTCGGTGATGCCCGCCGCGCCCAGGGTATGGCCGGTCCAGCCCTTGGTGGAGCTGCACGCGACCGCGCCGTTGAACAGCCGCGTCACCGCACGATCCTCGGCGCGGTCGTTGGACGGCGTGGCGGTGCCGTGCAGGTTGATGTAGTCGATCTGCGCCGGGGTCAGTCCTGCGCAGTCCAGTGCTGCCTGCATGGCGAGCAGCGCGCCCTCTCCCTCGGGATGCGGCGTCGACATGTGGTAGGCATCGCTGCTCTCGCCGTAGCCGAGCAGGCGCACGCCGGCGCCCTCCCGCTCCAGCAGGGCAAAACCGGCCGCCTCACCGATGCTGATACCGTCACGCGCCGCGTCCCAGGGGCGGCACGGGCGGCGCGACACCAACTCAAGAGAATTGAAGCCGTACAGGGTGGTGAGGCACAGGCTGTCCACACCGCCCACCACCGCCGCATCGCACCAGCCGGCGCGGATGTGACGACTGGCCGCGGCAAATACCTTGGCGCTGGAGGAGCAGGCGGTGGAGATCACCAACGCGGGACCGGCGAGACCAAGATAACGGCGCGTGAAATCGGCGAGGGAAAAGGTGTTGTGGGTGTGGCGATAGTCGAAGCCTGCCGGCAGCGGCCCGCTGTCGCCGCTGCGCCGACGGTAGGCCTGCTCAGTGGCCTCGATGCCGGAGGTGCTGGTGCCGAGAAACACGCCGATGCGCGCCGCGCCGTGGCGCACCCGCGCCGCGGCCACCGCAGCGGCAAAGCCATCACTCTCCAGCCCCAGGGCAGCGAGCCGATTGTTGCGGCAATCGAACGCCGCCAGCGCGGCGGGCAGACGCACATCCTCCACACCGTCGACGCGGCCGGTCCATGTCTCCAGATCGGCGCCGGCATAATCACAGGCGCGCAGGCCGCTGCGCCCGTGCAACAGGGCCGCCAGGGTGGCGGCGCGACCCTGACCCAGGGCACTGACCGTGCTGTAGGCACTGAGCGTGAGTGGTTGGAAAACCATGGTTTCTAATCCGTACGTACGAGGCGCGCAAAGCCGTAACTAAGCGCCACCCCGAGGGCGACGGTACTGCCGATGGCATGCAGCACGGGAATTTGCGAGAGCGCGAGGATAGCAAACACGCTGGCGGTGGAGATAGCACATACCGTAACGGCGTGGCCGGTACGGGCTGATTCGGCGGCAGCGCTGCGGCGCGAGAAGAACAGGCCGTAGTCGATGCCAAGCCCGAGCACCAACAACAGCGCCACCAGATGGAACAGTGACAGGCTGGCGCCGAAGCCGTGCAGCAGCGCCGCCGTCAGCGCCAGTGCCGCCAGCACCGGCAACATGACCCGCAGCAGCCGCGCACCGTCGCGCAGCCCCACTGCCAGCAGCGCCAGGATCATGGCCACCCCCAGGAGCAGATAGACACCGGCGCCGGCGAGGAAACGCTGCACCATGCCGTCGGCCGTCTGCCGCAAATTGATATAACGCGCCGGCTGGCCGCTCTGCGCCACCCACGCTGCCAGCGCCGCCTCGTCCTGCACCGCAGACAGCGGCACCAGCCCCAACCAGCGCTCGCCGTGCGGCCGCAATAGCATGGCAAGGCGCTGCCCCGGCAAGGTGTCCGCGATGTCCTGCGGCGCCAGCGCGGGCAGCGCGGCACTTGCCACCACGTCGTGCACGAAGGGTTCGAACAGTGCGGCGCGGAACGGCAACCCCGCGCGCGCCGCCTCGAGCTGCGCCCGCAATGCGCCGGCAGCGGGCAGGGCCGCGCGGCGCGCGTGCTGGGTCGCCGCGGCGGGCAGATACTGCGACGGCAGACGGTAACCGCCGATGACGTCCTCGGCGCGCAGGGCGGCCAAGGGCGCTGCCAGTGCCTCACTCTGCTGCAACACCTGTTCCGCACTGTCGCCCTGCAGCAACAGCAGACGGCTGACATCGGGTGCACCCGTCGCGGCGCGCAGGCGCTCGTCCAACTCGCGCCACGCCGCGGGGACCGGGCTCAGTGCGGACAACTCGGTTTGCAGCAAGGGCCGCGGCGTCGCCAACAGGTAGCCCACTGCCGCCAGCATCAGCAGTGGCAACAACCACAGGCCGCGCCCGCCACCGCGCGCGGCATAGGATGTGTGGGGCGGAGTCACGGCCGTCAGCAGCGACGGCAGAACCCAGCGTACCGTGAGCGCCGCCGCCACCAGGCCGCTCACCGTGAACAGTGCCAGCTGCGCCAGCCCGCTGAAGGGGCTGGCCGCCATCGCCAGATAACCCACGGCGCTGCTCGCCACACCCAGGCGCAGCGTCGGCCAGATACGGCGCAGCGTTTCCGCCGGCGCTTCCTGCGCATGCAGATGCGAGAACAGATGCAGTGGGTAGTCGACGGCCACGCCGAGCAGGGTGATGCCGAAGGCCAGGGTGATGCCGTGTAGCGCACCGAACACCAGCGCGGTCACCGTCACCGCCGCCACCACGGCCGCCAGCAGCGGCAGGGCGCTCAGCAGCACCAGGCGCGGGCTGCGGTAGGCCAGGAACAGGATCACCAGCATCATCAGCGTGGCCGCGGCGCTGAGCCACTGCACCTCATTGCGGATCACATCGCGCGAGGCCGCGGCCAGGATGCCCGGACCGCTGAGCTGCACCTCGATCCCGGCGTCCGCCGCGGCAAGGATCGCCGCACGCGCCGCCTCCTGGGCATCGAGGTCGAAACCGCCGGCGCGGGTTTCCAGCAGCAGCAGGGCCTGGTTCCCTTCAGCATCGAACCACACGCCGTGCAACAGGCGCGGCGCGGCGCCCTCTTCCCATCCCGCCAGCACGCGGCGGAACGCCGCCTGCGGATCGGCGGGCAGGCGCGCCTTGTCCAGGGGCGGCAGCGGCGCCGCCAGCTCGCGCAGGCGTTGCTCCAGCTCGCGGCGCAGGCCGTCGGCAGTAAAGGCGTCGGGCGACAGGGCCGCGAGCAGATAGCGGTGGGCAAACCAAAGCGCCTGCTCCGCCTCCGGCAAGGCAGCCGGCGCGTTGCTCGCGTGCAGGAAGCGCGCATCCTCGCGCAGGCGCCGCGCCATGGCACGGCTGGCCTCGGCCAGCCGCATGCCGTCATTGCTGCCGCCCAGCGCGACGATGATTAGCCGCGCCGCCGGTCCCTCGCGCAGCACATCGAGCAGCAGCGCCTGTTCCAGCCCTTCCTCGCGTGGCAGGAAGGCCGCCATGTCGCTCACCACACTGACGCGGCTGAGGCTGAACCACGCACCGCCAAGCAGCAGCGCCAGCCAAACCCATAGCGCGAGGCGCGGCCTCATCTCCCCGCCTTGAGTTCGGTGATGGTGATGTCGCCGCCGGACTCGCGGCTCTCGATGCGCAGCAGTTGCGTACCTGCGCCACTCAGTTCGATGCTCTCGATAAGAACCGCGACGCCGGCGTAATGCGGCCGTAGCAGCAGGCGCCAGCGCTCTATGCCGCCGTGCAATTCGACGTGAAAGTGGCGCTGCAGGCGTGGCAGATCACCGGCCAGGGTCGCGCGCAGCGACTCGGCGAAGGCGCGCAAGGCGGGATGCACGTCCAGCGCGATCTCGCGGCTGCCGCCCGGCGTTTCGACGCGCACCACATCGCCGGCGATGACGTAACTCTCGGCGCTGCCCTGCACGCTGCGCCGCAGCCAATCCGGCGGACGAAACTCCAGTTCCCCCGTGCTGGTGAGCGGCACGTCGAGATAGGCCAGGCGGCGCGTCTCGCTGTAGGCGATGCGCTCCGGCACAGCACGGGCCAGTGCCGCCAGCAGTTGCGCGGCATCCCATTGCGCCACGGCGGGCAGTGGCAGCAGTGCCAGCAGCAGCGCAAGCCAGCTAATCCTGACGCCAGAAGTCATAGAAATTGAACCAGTTGTAGGGCGCGCTGCGCACATAATGTTCCAGGCGCTGCGCATAGGCCTGGGTCCACGCGCCGAGGGCGGCCTCGCGTTCGCGCCGAGTATGCGGCAGCGGCGCATCGAAACGCTCGAAGTGGAGATCATAGCGCCGGCCGCCGCGATACAGGCCGAACACCAGGATCACCGGCACATGCAGCACCACCGCCAGTTGCGCCGCACCGATGGGAAATTGTGCCTCGCCGCCAAGAAACCGGCACGGCACCGTCTTGCCGCCCTCGCCCACCCGATCGCCCAGCATGCCGACCATGCCGCCCTGCGCCACGGTCTCCTGCACCTGCAACAGGGTGTCGATGCCGCCCAGCGGGATCACTGTATCCAGCAGCGCCGGATTGAGGGTGTGCAACAGCGCGGTGATGAAGCCGTTGTGATCGGGGAACATCAGTATCTTGATGGGCAGATGGCGCTGCTCGACGCCGAGGGTGCGCAGGGCATCGAAGCTGCCCACATGGGCGCTGAGCAGCAGGCAACCGCCGCCGCTGTCGGCCTGCGCCTGGATCACCTCGCCGCCATGCACGCGTATGTCGAAACGGTGAAACTGGCCGCTGAGGAAAAATACCCGATCGAGAATGGTGGCGGAAAAGCAGTGTATGTGACGCAGCCGCTCACCGAGGGTCGGCGCGCGGCCGAATACGCGCGTCAGATAGTCATACGAGGCCTCGCGCGCGGTACGGCCATTGAGAAAGAAATACAGCGTAATCGGATGAAGCAGCAGGCGCGCCGGGCCACGCCCGAGGCGCAGCGCAATCCACAGGATCAGGCGCAGGGCCCAGGGCGAACCCCGCTCGCGCTGCGCCTGCCAGTTGTCCGTGCTCATGACAGCTCCGTCTGCAACAGGCCGCTGGCGACGATGCGGCCCTCGCGCACGCATTCGAAGCGCAGGCGGCCGGGGCGGTCGCTGCGCAGATGGATGGTAAACGGCTGCGCCGGCAACAACGGCTCGATGAATTTCACCTGCGGCAGCGCGGATACCGGCACCACGACACCGGCACGGGCCGCGGCGCGCAACACCTGCTCCAGCACCACCACGCCCGGCACCACCGGTCGTCCCGGGAAATGTCCCGGCAGCGAGGGATGGCTGGCGGCGATGACGCCGTCCTCACTGTACTCCATCATCCCCCCTCAGCCGTTGCAGCAGCGCGAGCAGTTCGCTGCGCGGCAGCTTGCCGGTGTCGTTGCGCGGCAGGCGCGGCACGCGATAGAGCGGCCGCGGCAGGAACACCTCGTCCAGCCGCGGCCGCAAGGCGTCGAGCACCGCCTGCCCGCTCAATTGCGGCGCAACGACAAAGGCGCACAGGCGGCCGCCACGTTCGCTATCCGCATCGAGCAACAGCATTGCAGCGTCGTCCACACCGGGGATGGCCAGCAGGCGCTGCGTGAGATCGCCCAGCGAGGCGCGCTTGCCGCCGATGTTCACCATATCGCTATCGCGGCCCAGCAGCACAAAGCCGTCCGTGTGCATGTCGATGACGTCGTTGAGCGGTGTGGGCTCGCGCAGAAAATCGGCACTGGCGGTGCAGCGGTCCGCCACACAGTGCAGTTGCACTCCGTCGTAGGGTTGCCACGACGCCCCCGCCACGGTGCGCCGGCTGGCGATGGCGCCGGTTTCGGTACAGCCGTAGATCTCGCGCACCTCGCAACCGAAGGCCTGCTCCGCCGCAGCCGCCAGCTCGGCGGACAGCGGCGCCGTGGCACTGATGATCTGGGCCGTAGCCGGCCAGCGCAGTTCCGCCGCCACGCAGGCACGCAGGTGCACCGGCGTGGTCACCAGCACGCGCGGCTGCGCCACATCGATCAATGTCTGACGCAGATCCGCCGGGAAGAACGGCCGTCCGCCGTGCACGACCAGGCCGCTCAACAGGGGAAACAGGATGGTGGACTCGAGGCCGTACATGTGTTGCGGCGGCACGGTCGCAATGATGGTTCCGCCGGTATACCGCGCCAGGCCAAAGCGATCGATTGTGCGCATCGCCCCCAACACCAGATCGCCCCAGTGCTTGCGATGCGGACGCGGCGTGCCGGTGCTGCCCGAGGTGAAGATCACCACGGCCAGCTGCGCCGCCGGAATCAGCGCCAGCGGCGCGGCCGGCGACGATGGCAGGTTCGGCTCCAGCACATGTTGCGGCAACGCAAGTTCGCCATGCGCGCGCTCCACCAGACAATAACTGCCGGGAAAGGCCGCCGCCACCTCCTCCACCACGCGCGGCGCGCGGTTGGGCGGCAGCAGATTTACCTGGCCTCGCAGCAGCAGCGCCGCGAAGGCCAGCATGAACAGATAGCGGTCCTCGCACAGATTCACCGCGTGGCCCGCCTGCGGCAGCGTGGCCGCCAAGGCCGCTGCCTGCGCCAGAAACTCGGCACAACGCACCGGCCTGCCCTGATGCCAGGCGATGATGTCCTGCGGCGCATGCAGGGTCAGCGGCAACAAGGTCTCCTGTTTCACCGGCGCCAGCTCCCGGGGTCGAGGCGTGCCAACGCGATCATGAAGGCAGCGAAGCTGCGCCGCGGCAGATGCGGCAGGCAGCGACGGCGCAACAGGAATTCGACAGCGAAGAAGGCGAGGATCAACAGATAGCCCAACAGGTTGGTGAACAGCGACCACGCCTCGCGCGTGCCGCAACAGGCCAGGGCGAGGCTGATCAGACCGAGTCCTACCAGAAACAGCGCCCAGGCCAGGGTCACGCGCCGCGTATAACGCAGCGCCACCGCATCCAGCTCGCCGTCGAGCAGTGTGGCGATACGGGTCACCAGCGGCGGCCGTCCCGGCAGCAGGCTAGCAGCGAACAGCGCCGCCAGGCCGAAATAGATCAATAGCGGCGGCCACAGCAACAGGGCGTAACGATCAGCCAGCAGCAGCGCTGCCGACAATACCAGCGTCACGGCAAACAGTGCGGGCAAGAAACGGAAGCCGCCAACCCGGCTGCCCGCCAGCAGACCGGCGATAGCAGCCAGCACGACCACGGCAGGAGCATACGCGGCTGTCAGCACGCCGTAGTGAACGGCAACGGGATAGGCGATCAGCAACAGCACGGACGCGCGCCGCGCCAGGCTCATTTCACGCGCTGGGCGGCGATGTGCGCGGCGAGGGCGCGCAGGGAGGAAAAGATACGCGCATTGTTTTCATCGTCGGAACGCAACTGGAAGCCATACTGACGGGAAATGGCCAGTGCCAGCTCCAGTGCATCGATGGAATCCAGCCCCAACCCCTCGCGGAACAGCGCGGCCTCCGCCTCGATGTCGGCAGCCGCGATATCCTCCAGATTCAGGGTATCGATAATCAGTTGCCCCACTTCGAGTTCCAACGGGGTCAGCTCGGACATGTGCACCATCCTTCCGGTCGTAGTTATGCGCAGTAGAAGCCGGTGCATGCAGGTAATGCCCTGGAGCACCGCCGGGGAATTATATAGTGTCGCTTTGCGAACTCAACCGACCGCCAGCGCCAACCATGGCACGCCCTACTTAACTGATACGCGCCTGGCTGGCGCGGTCGCGCACCAGCCGTGCCCAGTGACGGCCGGTCAGATACCAGTGTACATAAAAGGCCTCCAGCAGCAGCCGCCCTATCACCGCCGCAGACCATTGCCACTGCGACTCAGCCGCACACAGGCGGTAGCTTAGCCCCAACCCCTCGGCCATCACGCCTAGGCGTGCCAGATGATAGCGGTTGGAAACGATGGTCACTGCGGCGGTGCTACCGAGCAGCTCGCGTGCATAGCGCAGGTTTTCCAGCGTGTGACGTGAACGCTCTTCCAGGTACAAGGCACCGATCGGCACACCGCGTGCCCGCAAATATTCAGCACCACGTGCGGCTTCGCTCACACCTCCGGGGCCGGTCTCTCCGCCCAACAGCAGCAGCATTCCGGCGCCTGCGCCATGCAGGGCCAGCGCGCGCTCCAGCCGCAGGCAGAAATCGGTGCCGACATTCCCCTGCACCAACCGCACGCCGGGCACCAGCACCACAGCGGCAGGCCCAAGCTGGCTGGGCGAGGCGCGGCCAACAGCGAGAACCCGGCGCAACACCAGCCACAGGGAAATACTGCCGCTGCCCAGAATTACCAGGGTGGAAATGAACAGCATCTTGAGTCCGTCAGCCCCGACGGCGGCAGCAGACATGCGCATGACTACCCCGGAAACGCAAGGCCCCGCGAGAGCGGGGCCTTGGAGTATCAAATTGGTAGGCGTGATTGGACTCGAACCAACGACCCCCACCATGTCAAGGTGGTGCTCTAACCAGCTGAGCTACACGCCTGTCGTCAGAAGCGCGCCATTATACCGGTTCGACGAACACAGTCAAATATGTCGTAATTCACTGATTTTTCAGACTGCTGCCCGGTAGCGACATGCCATGACGCATGCCATCAGCCTCAATCCGCCCCTGGTTCGCCCAAGCCCATGTTGTGCTCCTGCATGAGGCGGATCTGGTCGCGCAGTCGCGCCGCCTCCTCGAATTCCAGGTTGCGGGCATGCTGATACATCTGCTCCTCCAGCGTCTTGATGCGCCTGGCCAGATCCGCGGCCGGCAGGGCCGCATACTCGATGACCTCCTCGGCCACTCTGGCATAACGGGCGGGGCTGCCGGGGGCGCCGGGATAGCCGGACTCCAGGATGTCACGCACCGCCTTGATCACGCTGCGCGGCGTGATGCCGTGGGCGGTATTGAAATCGACCTGCTTCTGCCGGCGCCTGGCCGTCTCCTCCATGGCACGCTGCATGGAGCCGGTGATGCGATCGGCGTAAAGGATGGCGCGGCCATTGAGGTGACGTGCGGCCCGGCCGATGGTCTGGATCAGGGAGGTCTCCGAACGCAGGAATCCCTCCTTGTCCGCATCGAGGATCGCCACCAGCGACACCTCGGGCATGTCCAGCCCCTCGCGCAGCAGGTTGATGCCCACCAGCACGTCGAAGGTGCCGAGGCGCAGGTCGCGGATGATTTCCATGCGCTCGACGGTGTCGATGTCCGAGTGCATGTAGCGCACGCGCACATCATGCTCGGCCAGATAGTCGCTGAGATCTTCGGCCATCTTCTTGGTCAGGGTGGTCACCAGCACGCGTTCCGCCACTGCCACACGCTTGCGGATTTCGGACAGCAGGTCGTCCACTTGGGTGGTGGCCGGCCGTACCTCCACCTCCGGATCGACCAGGCCGGTGGGACGCACCACCTGCTCCACCACCTCGCCGGAGCGCTCCAGTTCGTATTTCGCCGGCGTGGCGGATACAAAAATGGCCTGCGGCGACAGCCGCTCCCATTCCTCGAACCTGAGCGGCCGGTTGTCCAGCGCCGAGGGCAGGCGGAAACCATAATTGACCAGGTTTTCCTTGCGCGAGCGGTCGCCGCGGTACATGGCACCGATCTGCGGCACGGTGACATGGGACTCGTCGATGACCAGCAGGGCCTCCTGCGGCAGGTAGTCGAACAGGGTCGGCGGCGGCTCACCCGGCGCCCGCCCGGACAGGTGGCGCGAATAGTTCTCGATGCCGGAGCAATAGCCCAGTTCCAGCATCATCTCGATGTCGAAGCGGGTGCGCTGCTCCAGCCGCTGCTCCTCCACCAGCTTGTTGGCGGCATGCAGATCCTCCAGCCGGTCCTTCAGCTCGAGCTTGATGGCCTCCACCGCCTCCAGCACCTTCTCGCGCGGGGTGACATAGTGGGTCTTGGGGTAGATGGTGATCCGCGGCACCTTGCGCAGCACCTCGCCGGTAAGCGGGTCGAAGAAGCTGAGCGATTCCACTTCCTCGTCGAACAGCTCCACCCGCACCGCCTCACTGTCGGAATCGGCCGGGAAGATGTCGATCACCTCGCCGCGCACGCGGTAGGTACCGCGGCGCAGCTCGATATCGTTGCGGCTGTACTGCAGCTCGGCCAGGCGCCGCAGGATGGCGCGCTGGTCGATGATGTCGCCGCGCACCAGGTGCAGCAGCATGTGCATGTAGGAATCGGGGTCACCCAGGCCGTAGATGGCCGAGACGGTGGCGACGATGATGGTATCCGGCCGCTCCAGGATGGCCTTGGTGGCGGATAGGCGCATCTGCTCGATATGGTCGTTGATGGAGGCATCCTTCTCAATGAAGGTGTCGGTCGACGGGACGTAGGCCTCGGGCTGGTAGTAGTCGTAGTAGGAGACGAAATACTCCACCGCATTGTGGGGGAAAAACTCCTTCATCTCGCCGTACAGCTGGGCCGCCAGGGTCTTGTTGTGGGCCATGATCAGGGTCGGCCGCTGCACCTGCTGGATGACGTTGGCAATGGTATAGGTCTTGCCCGAGCCGGTGACGCCGAGCAGGGTCATCCCGGCCTCCCCGGCCTGCAGGCCGTCCACCAGGCGGCGGATTGCCTCCGGCTGGTCGCCTGCCGGGGCATAGGGCGCCTGCAACTGAAAATTTCTCTTCATGATTCGATGCTTGGGGGATTCAGGAACGTCAGCCGTTCAGCTATATTAGTGCGGTTTTATTGCCAACTTTTGTGTCGAGGAAAACGGTGGAGATTCAATTGTCCAAGCGCGTTCAGAGCATCAAGCCCTCCCCTACCCTGGCGGTCACCGCGCGTGCCCAGGAACTCAAGGCCCAGGGCAAGGACATCATCGGCCTCGGTGCCGGCGAGCCGGACTTCGATACTCCCGAGCACATCAAGCAGGCCGCCATCGAGGCCATCCGCAACGGCTTTACCAAGTATACCGCCGTGGACGGGACGCCGGGGCTGAAAAAGGCCATCATCACCAAGTTCTCCCGCGACAACGGCCTGAGCTACACCCCTAAGCAGGTCCTGGTTTCCTGCGGCGGCAAGCAGAGTTTCTACAACCTGGCCCAGGCCCTGCTGGATGCCGGTGACGAGGTCATCATCCCGGCACCCTACTGGGTTTCCTATCCCGACATGGTGCTGCTGGCCGAGGGCGTGCCGGTGATCATCGAGGCCGGCCTGGAGCAGGGCTTCAAGATCACCCCGGCCCAGCTGGAGGCCGCCATCACCCCGCGTACCCGCCTGATGGTGCTGAACAGCCCGTCCAATCCCACTGGCGTCGCCTACAGCAAGGCCGAACTGGCCGCCCTGGGCGAGGTACTGCGCCGTCATCCGCAGGTGCTGATCGCCTCGGACGAC
>Ga0172382_10005631_pt1 | contig 18605 bp, 15 predicted proteins | sample Leawel138RmetaG_FD_122245 | JGI IMG/M metagenome (GOLD analysis project Ga0172382, IMG submission 122245) | Leachate microbial communities from a municipal landfill in Southern Ontario, Canada - Leachate well 138R metaG | ecosystem: Engineered > Solid waste > Landfill > Unclassified | place...
CGATAATAAGTAATATAGGTTTGCAGTTGGAAGCCTTCGATAACTCCATTTTTTTCAACATTCTTAGTAGAATTTTCGTTATAACAATAGTTATCAAACATTATTTTCACCTGCTTTATTTTCATATTTTTCAATTAAATCTTTTAGTAATTTTTGATGTCTTCTTACATGTGATAAAGCATCTACATCTTGACCTTGAAGCGCAAAACGATTGCCTTCATACTCCGTAGAAATATAACCGCTCCAATTCTTTTTAGATAAATAAGCAATGATTTCTTCAAAATCAATTGAGTATTCTCCCGCTTCTGTCATCTCATATATTTTACCATGAAAATGAACTATATAGGGCAAATATTTATCTAAAATACTTAAATCTGAGTTTTCATATCCGCAAGAAAATAAGCAGTATTCTCGATCAACATGAGATTTTAGTAGTTTAACTAAATCTTTTGGATATTTAGGTCCGTGCTCTCCACCGGTATAAAATCCATCACCGATATATCTGATTGGGTCAGTTCCTTTAGCAAAAATATTATCAATATACTCAGCTACTTCAGGATTTAAGCCTAATTCTAAAAAGTAGTTTTTCGATACTCGGGGATGTCTCCTGCAGAAAATTCCCGTATCAACTACAAGCCCTAAATACTTAGAGTTTAATCTAAACATAATATCGGTGAAAGCTTTTGTTTTAGGATTATCAAAACTCATTCCTGCATGAATTTCTAAAGCTAAAACAACATTATATTTTTCCGCATATTTAAGCGCTGGCTCAATTATTTCAGCCGGAGTTTCTGATACCAATCTTACAACTGGAAAACCTAAGCGGTTAGCCAGTTTAATTTCATGAATCAATAAATCTGTTGCTTCCCAATCTGTCAATACACGATTTTTATAAAGTGTAGTGTTGATAAAGATATCATTACACATTGGTTTAACTTGATATTTTTCTATTAATCGATCCCATTCCTGAAGAGTCTCTTCTCTTGGAAATGGTGAGTTATGCATCATTTGATCAGTAATGAACTCAAGATCTGCACCTAAGGATTTTAATTCTTTAAACATAGCTTCTAAATTCATCTTGCCTCTTACATATTCATCCTGCAAACTATACATACTAACACTTCTTTTTATTCCCATTTTAATTTACCACCTTTACTTTGACTTTTACTGCGTTTCTTGAACGTTGATATGTGTCAAATCCAATTGCCATTATCAATAAGACACCTTTTGCGATATATTGAGCGTTAAGGTCAAAACCAACAAGTTGCATTCCATTAGCTAAGACTCCTAAGATTAAAACACCGATAACAGCTCCCCAAGGTTTTCCTTCTCCACCCTTAAGTGAAATTCCTCCAAGAACACAAGCTGTAATCGCATTGAATTCCGCTCCAGTTGCCATATTGGCGTTGGCTGAACCAGTTCTAGCCAACATTAAAACTGTAGCGATTCCAATTAAAAATCCTCCGATTGCAAAAGCCAAAACTTTTACAAGTCCAACATTGATTCCTGCTAGATGAGAGGCTTGAAAATTACTACCTACTGCATAAACGTGCCTACCAAAGTAAGTTTTATGCAGAAGCAGTGATGTAAAAATAAATACGACAATCGTTATCCAAAACGCAACTGGTATTCCAATAAATGAACCTTGACCAATAAATTTGAATGAATCCGGTAAATTAAAGATTGATTGTGATTTTGTAATCAAGAAAGTTACACCTTTAAAGATTGTCATTGTTGCTAAAGTAATCATCATCGGGTGAATCTTTAAAGTAATCGATAATAAACCATTGATAACTCCAAGGACAACAGCTACTATAAGGCCCAGTAAAATTGAAAATGGAATCGATAATCCCCACCACATCATTCCGGCAGCCATAATCACTCCTGAAAGTGCAATTTCATAAGCTACAGAAAGATCGGTACCACCAGAAATCATAATAATTGCAACACCACATACAGCCACAATCATATAAGAATTCTGTTGTAAGATATTGGTAAAGTTACGACCAGAGAAGAATACTGGCTTAATAATCGTAAAAACCACTACCAATACTAATAAAACTAAGATTAAAACGTTTTTACTCAAAAATGTCATAATTCTATCTTTAGTTAGATAATTTTTCAACTTGTCCATTTTAGTTGCCTCCTTGATGCTCTTCTGAAGCCATCGCTAAGATTTTTTCTCGATCGAACTCATTCTTCTTAAGCTCTCCAGTAATCACACCCTCACTCATAACTAAGATGCGATTGCTCATATAAAGTAATTCTTCCATATCAGAAGATATCATAAGAATTGTTTTTCCATTTTTCGCAAGTTCAAGCATGAGTTCGTAGATTTCTTGCCTTGCGCCAACATCTATACCTCTAGTCGGCTCATCAAAGATGATGATGTCAGTGTCCATAATCATTGTTTTAGCAACAACAACTTTTTGTTGGTTACCGCCACTAAGATTCTTTACTAATTGATTTGGTCCTGAAGCTTTAATTTTTAAAGATTCAGAAAACTTTTCGTACATCTCTTTATTTAACTTATCGTTAATAAAGGGACCATTAGATAATTCTTTTATCGCTGAAATGGTAATGTTCCAAGATATCGAATTATCTAAGAAACAACCATCGTTCTTTCTATCTTCAGGTATCATTCCAATCCCTAATTTAATTGCTTTTGCTGTGGAACGATAATTTACATTTTCTCCATTAATATAAGTTGAACCACTTAATCGCTTATCAACTCCGTAAATCAATCTTGCAAGTTCGGTTCTTCCCGCGCCTACCAAACCAAAAAGGCCGAGGATTTCTCCTTTGTGAATATCTAGAGAAATATTTTCTAAACCATTACCGCTATAATTCTTAATTGATAAGCTAACTTCTTTTTGGGTATAATCAGGATTAGTTTCGCGATGCATTACATCCCGACCGACCATCTTTTTTACCAATTCCCTGACTGTTGTATCTTTTACTGGTTTAGTGCCGATATATTCGCCATCTCTTAAAACAGAGACACGATCTGCAATTCGAAATATTTCTGGTAGTCTATGAGTAATATATATTACAGTAATTTTTTCTCTTTTTAATTCTTCTACAATTTCAAATAATGATTCAACCTCATTATTTGTTAACGGTGCTGTCGGTTCATCCATTATGATAATTTTTGCTTTTCGCGAAATCGCTTTTAAGATTTCAACAATCTGCTTCTGAGCCGGCGACAAATTCTCAACTAAGGAATTTGGATTAATATTAACTTTAAACTTATCAAACATTTCCTTTGCTTTGTCAGCTAAAAGTTTATAATCGACAAAGTAACCGAATCTTTCACCTAAGAAAATATTTTCTGCGGCTGTTAAAGATTCAATAAGATTAAATTCTTGGTAGATAACCTCCACGCCTAAATCTTTCGATAGTTTAGGATTTAAGTGAGTAAAGCTATCTCCATCGATATTGATTTCTCCATTATTAGGAGTTATGGCGCCGCTTATAGTCTTAATTAATGTCGACTTCCCGGCGCCATTTTCACCAACAATGGCATGTACTTCACCCATGTCAAAACTCATTGAAACATTGTTCAAAGCTCTAATTCCGCCATAAATTTTAGTTATATTGTCAAGTTTTAAAATTGGGTTCATGCCTGTTCTCCTAATATAAATTAATAATTTTTAGATTTTAGTGTACGTAATCTTCAACGTTAGAAACTGTAATTGGGAATACTTCTGCAATGTCTTCTTCAGGAACTTCTTTTCCTTCATATAAATCATTAGCAAATCCTAAGATAATTTGGAATGTATCAGTAATCGGTCCACCTAATTGAGTAGCTCCTCTTAATACTGATTCATCTGTTGCTGAAGCTTGGATTTCTGCTAATACTTCAGGATCGTTATCTGAACCAAATACTGCAAAATTAGATAGGTCAGAAATTGGTGAACTTTCAGAAGTTAAGTAGTCATTAACACCTAAAGCCATACCAGTATTATAAGTCAATACAACATCGATATCAGGATTAGTTAACAATATGTTTTCTATCGCTGCCATAGCTGCAGTTCTTGTGTTTTCAACCTCTTGAGTAAGAACTACATCAACTTTAGAATTATTAGAAATTTCTTGTAAACCATCTGATCTATGAGCTGCTTCTGGAGTACCGTTGAACTCTAATACTGCAACTTTAACTGAACCATCCGCTGCATCAGCAAATTCTTCATCAATCCAATCAGATGCCATTCCGGCAACTTCTTCACCGATTAAGAATTCATCAGACCCTACAAAGATGCTACCAACACCAGGATCTGTTGTAAAGTTAATAACATGGATGTCTTCATCTAAAGCTTCTTGAACAACATCTTTTAAAGCAGTTGGATCAACAGCCATAATAACAAGTACGTCTACGCCTAGAGTAATCATATTTTCGATTTGTTCGATTTGTTTGTTACTATCGCCATCAGCTACGCCGATATTCCATTCCCATCCATCAGCTTCAAACGTTTCTTCTAAACCGCCAGCCAACATAGCCATAAAACCAGTTGAAGCATAAGGTGTTAAGAAACCTACTTTTTTAATTCCATCGTCTTGATTACATCCCAAAAATGAGATTGATAAGACCAATGCGAGTAAAACTAATAAAACTTTTTTCATAAAATCCTCCTTTTTGTTTTATAATAACATGAGCATGTTAGCGTTTTCTATGGGCTTTTACCCATATACTTTTGGGTTATTTGTTAATTTATTGAGTTAATAGAACAAACGCAACTCATTATTTCTTATTGGTATTAATAATTGCATATTTAATATTAATATATTATAATTAGGTGATGCAATTCTAGAGGTGAAAGATGAACGATCAAATTGTAACTCAGTATTCTAATCGAATCGAAGAACTAAATCATTCCTTCACTAAAGTTGAAGATGATTTTTATTTCGTTCTTTTGTTATCGGGCGAAGCTAAAATTTCTGTTGATAATACTACTTCAACACTAAAAGCAAATGATTTTTTAACCATCAACCCTGATGAGAAATTTAACATAATTAAATCACAAAATGCAATCGCGTATATTTTTTCTCTACCTTGGGATTCACTGATAGAGGTAATACCTCATTATGATCGAATTCAGTGTAACTCACAGAACTATCCCAATAACCATTATACAACATTACTTAAAGATTATATATGCTTAATTCAAGCTGAAAATAATGATGATTCCGCAAATAAAACGCTAATTACATCTTGTTTTTATAAATTTATCCATACTATTCAGGAACTCGTTATCCCTGATGAAAATATTCAAGAAAGCACAAGCAAAGAAGATCGTTACAAATTAAGGATAAAAAAGATTAAAAGTTTTATTAACAAAAACTACTCTCAACCGATAAAGTTGATAAACTTAGCTGATTATCTTTATATAACTCCGCAATATTTATCAAGTTTTATCAAAAAACATTTAGGAACGACTTTCCAACAACTACTAAATGAAACGAGAATTCATCAAGCAGCTAAAGAGTTGTTGGAAACTAAAAACTCAATCACAAAAGTTAGTTTCAATACCGGATTTTCTAATATCCACTCTTTTAACACTGTCTTTAAAAAAGTCTATGGAGTATCACCTAAAATTTATCGAACTAAATATAATTACAAAGAGATTATCCAAACAAAAGAACAGTCTTTATCAAACGAAAAAAGAAAAATCGCTGAAGATAACCTTTCTAATCTCATGAATGATATCGAAAGTAAGAATATGTTCTATCATAAAAACTATGATATTATCGCTAAAGCTGATGAAAACACAAAATCATTTAGTGAAAAAATTTGGCAAGAAGCGATAAACCTTGGTTTTGCTAGTAATCTTTTATCCGGTAGTTTTCAAAATCATATTCAAGATGTTCAAAAAAATCTTAATTTTAAATATGGAAGAATTCAAGGAATCCTAAATCCAGATATTATTGATAAAATTCCTGATCGAGACACTTATAATTTTTCTAACTTTAACCGGATAATTGACTTCTTATATTCAATCAATATCTTACCATTTATTGATTTTGGTAACAAACCGCAAAAACTAAATGTAAAGATCGATGAATATCTATTTATATCTGACAAACCTCAAAGCACTATGAAACCAGAGGAATGGGAAGATTTCCTTCACAGTTTTTTGAATAACTGTATTAATCGTTATGGGATTAATGAAGTGTCTAAGTGGAATTTCGAACTTTGGCTTCCACATTCATCCGTATTGAGTTATTCTAGTGAGCAAATATCAAAGTTCGTCAAAAATTATGAAATTCTCTATAAAGTTTTTAAGGAAACTATTCCCTTAAGTAAAATCGGTGGGTTTGGGTTTAACGCTGCTGGAGATATCGAAATAATCAAGAAGGTTCTTAGTTCTTTAAACTTTAATAACGTTAGATTTGACTTCTTCTCTTTTTCAAGTTTCCATATCGTAAATCATAATAACAAAACCCCAATGCTAACTTCAAATGAAAATTATCTAGAAAATGTAATTGATAAGATTAAAAAAGCAATTCACCCTTTTAAGATTCCGCTATATTTAACGGAATTCACCTTTGATGTAACGACTAGAAACTATATGCATGATTCTGTTTTTGAAGCTTTGTACATCGTTAGAAACGTACTAAGAAACAGTGATAACTTAGATACTATTGCCTTTTGGAACTTATCTGACTTATCTGCTGAGTATCGAGTGGTAAATCAGATACTTTTTGGCGGAAATGGCCTTCTCTCAATTGACGGGTTATATAAACCCGCATTCTACGCATATAAATTCCTATCTTATTTAGGCAATAATGTAATTTCTCAAGGTGATAATTATCTAATTACATCTAAGGGTGCTGGTTCTTATCAAGTTTTATTATTTAACTATGTTCACCCTTCAGAACTTTCGACATTTAATTATATAAACGACTTCTCACCTCATGAAGTAAATGATATTTTTGTCGAGCCAAAAGCATTAAATTATAATATCAACATCAAGATTTCCACACCAGGAAAATATCGAATTAAATCCTACCTTTTAAATCATCAGCATGGTAGTATTATCGACGAGTGGTGTCGTTTGGGAATTGATATTCCGCTAGAAAAAAGTGAACTTGATTATCTGAATAACATCTGCGTCCCTAAACAAGATTTGAAATATATTAATATTGAAGATATGATAAATATTCAAGGGGAAATGAACCCTAATGAAATTATCTTCTATCGGATAAAGATGGAACTTTAAAAAACACAGGATAAATTTCCTGTGTTTTTCTTATAATTTATTTAAACGTTTATGCACTGTGTATTCTTTAAATCCAATCGGGAAGTCATAAATTGTCATTACCTTTTGATATCCTCGCTTTTGATAAAAACCCAAGGCTTGAAATTCAAAAGTCGTTAAATATAAATTGTAAACGCCTCTTTTTCTAGCAGCATCTTCGATTAAATCCATTAGTCTAGTAGCGATTTGTCTTCCTCGATAATCTTCATCGACAAATAAAATATTAATGAAAAGATAATCATACTGGAAATTACCATAAATCCCGCCTACAAACTCACCATCATCTAAAGCAACAAACTGAATGTCGACTACTTCAGAAGAAAAGTTCAAGGATTTTCTGATTTTTTTATTTGCTTTTTTTAAGACTTGATCATATTCTTTAATTGATTTTTGAGATTTTTCAGTTTCGAAATCCGTGTCAGTTTCATATCTACTAAAATCCGTATTAAGCATGAAAACATTATCAAGACCCTTGGGCATATCCTTTAATTTACCCTTTTCAACATAGCCGAGATTCTTAAAATCTTCAATTCGCTCTGGGATTACTGAATTTAATTTAATTCCTTCGACTTTTGATTCATAATATTCTTTTATGTCATTTAAAAGGTTTTTAAGTATTTCAACGTCTTGATAATAAATATTTTCAATATCACACCAGTCCGAAGCCATGTTCGTATGGGCCACACCCAGAACTTCATCATCTTCTAAAACGTAAAAATTCTGTTTATCTTTCTTTCGATAACCAGCTTGTGAACGATTATATTTATGTAGATTTTTGATGATTTCTTCATTGTACAAGAAATCTTTATCTTCAATAAACTTAATTTTTTTTAAAATCTTTTTCACCTCTTTTTATTTGCTCCATTTGCGGTAATCACAAGCAGAAACATTTCGCTCTTCATTACCGCTAGAAAAAACAATGTCAGAATTATCTTTATTGTTTTTATTTATTTTTTTGACACTTATTTTTTTAGCGATTAATAGATAAACTAAACTAAAAATAATAATAATTCCTAACCACAGTGTAATAGCTAAAGCGATACTTTCAACTTTGAAGATTGAATACACTTCATTAGTTACATTATTTTCTAAGATTATTACACTCCTAAAAGCATCAATGAGTGCAAGGGTTAAACTTATAACTATCAATACAATTAAAATAATATTTGTTAGATTGAACTTTATTTTTAATCTATTTTTCATTTTCTTCACCTAAACTAATTTTACTACAAATTAACAAATTAATCCACTTTAAGACTTTCTTCTCTTTTCATTTCTAAAACCATTTTTTCAACATCTTCTTCTCTGAGTTTGTAAAATAAACCAAATACAATAAAGGCAATAACCAGTCCAATTATAGGAACTAAAGTTAGGTTTACCCAGATTCCTTCCAAAGCTCTTGCGGTTTGTGCCTCTGCCTTACCATCATAACCATAGAGACCTAAAACAAACAGACCTATAGCCCCTGAAAATGCAGAACCTAGTTTTGTAGAAAATGTTTGAACACTGAAAGTCACCCCTTCATTTCTCACACCATTTACATAAGCTCCATATTCAACACAATCAGCACTAAACATTCCGTTCATCAACATTGGTAGTAATAGACCAATCATTTTAAAAAGATTGATTACTAAAAACAGATAGAAATTATCATAGCCAACAAAGTATTGTAAAACAGAAAGGATTATTGCTGAAGCAAAACCCCACATAAAGATCTTATATTTACCGAATTTTCTCACCAACATCGGTGAAAGAATTGGAATTAGAATCATAGGTAAAGCAAGAGTTGCCATAATAATGGTTTGCTTACCTAAATCACCTAAATTCCATTTAGCAAAATATGGTGCAATTGTCATAGCGGTAAGCGTTGAAGTAACCGCAATAAAAGCGAGATAAAAAACTAACAAATACTTATTCTTAATTATTGCGTTAATCATCATTTTTAAAGTAATGCTTTTGTTCTTAGGCTGGATAATTCTTTCTTTAACGAAAAACCTTAGCGGTAACATTACAAAAAGCGAAACTCCCATTAAAATAATTACTGTGGATTGATACCCAAGACTAACAATCAACTGCGGAGCTAAAAGTCCAATAATCATTGAAGCGAGTCCGGCAGCTAAACGACCAATAGCAATTAAAAGCGTACGTTCTTGAGTCTTTTCTGTCATTGTCGTAGCTAAAGCAAAGATTGGCACATCGCTGATTGTATAAACCATCCCAAAGACAATATAAGAAAGATAAGCATAAAATAAATTAAAGTTTCCGCTCCCCTTAAATTCCCAAAATAAAAAAATTGTCATAATCGGTAAAAGAAAAGTAGTGATATTAATCCATGGTTTAAACTTACCTTTTTTTGGTTGATAGCGATCAACTATCCCACCGAGAATTGGATCATTTACAGCGTCCCAAATTCTCGCTACTAAAAAGAGGGTTCCTACTGCAGCTTCTACTATCCCAATTTCATCAGTCAAGTAGATTGCAAAGTAAGAAGTTACAATCATATAAATAATGTTTTGGCCTACAAACCAGGCCCCATAAGCTGTTCTTTCTTTTTTTGATGTTCTATCCATAATTTCAGTCAATTTGTCAATTTCCACCTTAAGAAAATAATTATAGATAGATAATATCATAATTAAATTGAAAATTGGGGATAAATATATAAAACAAGCCTAAATTATGAAGCGGTTTTTCTTTACTTTTCGCATAAATGTGATAAACTTAATTGTTCAGTTAAGCTGAATTTTTCAAAAAAGAATAGGAAGAAAATTATATGAGAAATAAAAGCATTATTAATATCGCGGTAATCGCTCACGTCGATGCCGGTAAATCTACTCTAGTAGATGCGCTTCTAAGACAAAGCGGTGTCTTTCATGACAACGAGGCTGTAGTTGAACAAATTATGGACTCCAATGATTTAGAAAGAGAAAGAGGCATTACCATTTATTCTAAAAACTGTGCGATTGAACATAGTGGAGTAAAAATAAATATCGTCGATACACCTGGGCATGCGGACTTTTCTAGTGAAGTTGAGAGAATCATGAATACCGTTGACACGGTTATCCTCTTAGTCGACAGTAGTGAAGGACCGATGCCACAAACTAAATTCGTATTACAAAAATCTTTAGAACTTGGTTTAAGACCAATTGTTTTTATCAATAAGCTCGATAAAAAGGATGAAAGGGCACATGAAGTTTTAGATATGTGTTTTGATTTGTTTGTAGAATTGAACGCTACAGACAAACAACTTGATTTCCCAGTTATCTATGGAATTACTAAAGATGGAGTGGCCAAGCGCAATATTAATGATGACAGTGATAATCTTGATCCATTGTTTGATACTATCTTTGAACATGTAAAACCATATCCGGATAATTCGGATAAGCCTCTTCAATTGCAAGTCTCAGCTTTAGCTTACGATGATTACTTAGGCAGGCTGGGAATTGGTAGAGTTAAAAGAGGTAGTTTAGTCAGCGGAAAGACTTATAAGCTGAGCAAAAGAGATGGCAGTGTTGTTAGCGTAAAAATTGCTAAAGTATTTATCAACTCCGGTTTAAGCAAAATCGAAACCGATGTTGCTTATGCTGGAGATATCGTTATTTTCGCTGGAGTTTCCCATATTTCAATCGGCGAAACTTTATGCGATGAAGATTTTGTAGAACCTTTAAAGATGATTGCGATTGAAAGACCAACGCTATCGATGAACTTTTTAGTTAATGACTCACCATTTGCTGGTAGAAGCGGAACTAAAGTTACCTCAAGACAAATCAGAGCTAGATTAATGAAGGAATTAGAAACCAATGTTGGTCTAGAAGTTGAAGAGTTAAAAAGTACTGATGGTTATAAAGTCAGTGGCCGAGGCGAGTTACATTTATCGATTCTCCTTGAAAATATGCGAAGAGAAGGTTATGAGTTAAGCGTTTCTAAACCGGAAGTTATTTTAAGAATTGTAAACGAAAAAGTTTATGAAGCTTACGAAACAGCAATTATCAATGTACCTGATGAATTTGTTGGAAGTATAATCAGTCAATTAAATACAAGAAAAGGTGTTTTATTGAACATGAGCAGCGCTAACAACCACACATTTCTTAACTTCAGTGTCCCAACAAGAGGTTTAATCGGCTATCGAAGTGAATTCATCAATACTACCAAGGGACAAGGAACTATCGTCAAGTCCTTTGAAGATTATAAACCCTATGCAGGCGAAATTGACAAAAGACAAAATGGCGTCTTTATCGCTAAAGAAGCCGGAAAAACGATGGCTTACAGTTTGTTCAATCTTTCAGAACGTGGAAGAATGATTGTTGGTCCAAGTGTCGAAGTTTATGCTGGAATGATTGTTGGGTTTAATTCTCGCAGCAATGATTTAGTCGTAAACCCTTGTAAGAATAAACATCTAACCAATACTCGTTCCTCAAGTTCAGATGAAGCTATAAAGTTGTTAGACCCTTTAAAATTCACTCTTGAAGAAGCTTTGGAGTTGATTGAAGACGATGAACTCGTAGAAATCACTCCTCAAGATATTCGTTTAAGAAAAAAGATTCTTAACGAAAACGATCGCAAGAGTTACTATCGCACTAGCGTTAAAAATTTAATCTAAATAAAAAGTTTCTATTCCCTCTATAAAGGATTAGAAACTTTTTTTATTATTTATTCGTACAATTTTATATTAGCTAAACTCTTAATCTCTTTTTCAAAGAAATCAATTGCTTTGCGTAAGTTATTTTGATGATAAGGGTAAGCTTTACCATGAGTTAATTTATCAAATTCAGTTAAATTTTGCCAATGATAATAACCGATGTTTTTTAAGTCTTTATGCTTACTGCTGAGAACAAAGTAAATAAACTCTCTACCCTTGTAGCGATGATTCTTTCTTTTTCTTCGGCCATAAAACTCAAGTAACGCTTTAAGGTCTCTTGCTGCGCCGATGTAATCTTCTTCTTCATATTTTTTTTCTACAGACATCAAGGAAATATAATTAATCTCGCCTTTTTTCTCTGAAGATTTTTTAAAAATACTTTTTAATTTTTCTGTAAATGCCATCTGAGGTCATTCCTTTCGCATAAATATTCTTGTTTATCTATAAATATGATAGTACTCTTTAAAGAGTTTTGCAAGGATTATTAATATTATTAACTTAATGAACTTTCTCTTAAAATTATAACCAGTCTTTTCTTTTAAATAGCCAAATCATAAAGCCAATAAGTAAAATACAGATTCCCACAAAAATAATTACCGCATGGCGATATTCTAAGATTTCAAAATGAACAAAATTCATTCCAAAAAAACCAGTTAAAAAAGATAGCGGAATAAATATAGCTGAGAAAAGCGTTAAAGTCGTCATGATTTTATTCATTCGATTGCTTTGATTATTGATGTTAACATCAACAAGGTTCCTAAGGTTTTCTCTTGCTAGATTGATATGTCCATCTAATCTAGTCAGATGATCGATTAAATCTAAGAAGTATTCGAGATTTTCTTTATTTATCAGTTCATGATTATTTTTTAGTAAGGTATTCAATGGTTCTACTAACAAAGAAACATTGTTCTTCAACCTGATAAACGCTTTTCTAATTCGGTAAAATTCTTCTTGTGGTAGTATCTGCTCGTTTAAGGTAATCTCTTCAAAATGACTGGTTTTAAGTGAAAGTTGATCAAAGAGGTCAATATGATTATCAGTAATTAAATCCAGCAAGTGATAAAATAAGAAATCACTGGTCTTCTTTCTTAATTCTTGATAATTGTTAAGCGCATTTATTGTAGTTTCTAAAAACCAGGGTTCGTCTTCATGAAAACTAATAATTAAGTTTTCTAAACATAAGATACTGAAATATTCTTTTTTAAAGACTTTATCTTTCAAAAATAGCGCATGGACAATCGCAAACAGATACTTATCTCTTATTTCAATCTTTTCCCTTTGAGTAACTGAAAAAATATCTTCAAAAATCACTTCTTCAATTTGCAGTTTGTCATTTAAGACTTTGATTTTATCAATATCATTTAAACCAATCACTTGAATATAGCTTTTATAATCAGGCAAGATTTCAAAATTATCTGTTTCGAATATCTCTTTATCGTTATAGTGAAAATGCCTGATTATTGTTTGTTTATTCTGATGTTCACCAGAATAAACAAAGGATTTAGGTGTAAAATAGTCTTTAATTTTCATCACAATTTGTCCTTCCTCTAAATTCCATACTTATTCAAATCTATTTTTTCATTGATAAATTCTATACCTTCATCAACAAGCAAAGCTTTTTGAACTAAACCTGACTCGTTTTGCAAACTAATCATTCCGTTTTTATTTACCACTCGAAACCAAGGAAGGTTTTCTTTAGTGGTTAAACTATGAAGAAGTCTTGATACTTGTCTTGCTCCATAAGGATTCCCAGCTAAAAGTGCGATTTGACCATAGGTCATAACTTTTCCGTAAGGTATAGCTTTAATTATTTTAACTACATTTTCGCTGAATTTTTCCATAATTTTGTACCTAATATTTCCCTTACTTATACTTTATGCTTAACTTAAAGTCTTGTCAACAACAAACGATAAGAAAAAGCCAAGAATCTTTCTTGGCTAAAAATATATAGATTATTTAAATGCACTTAATCTAGATATAACTTCCTGTTCGAAATCGTTTATCTGTTTCTTTGCATAAGCAATAATATTATCTACACTTCCATTAATCAGCGGTAATAAATCCATTGCAAATATCATTTGATCGCTAACATCAACACTATGACTTTGATAGTAAGTTGCATTAGCGCTTCTTCGACCAATAGTTGCGGTGTCATAACGCTTCCCACCAACTACTTGACTTCTATGGGCTAGAAGTTGTTTTTTTGTCATCTTTTTAGCGGAAGAAACATCGAAAACAACCTTGTTTTTATCTACCATCCAATCCAAATCTTTCCATACCTCAACCCCATATAATTCAAGAGGTTTTTTTCTTGATTCAAGGGATTTAAGACTCTCAATCACATGCATTACTACCCCAATATGAGTAGGGTGTTTATCACAAAGATTATGCGTATAAACTATTTCCGGTTGATATTTTAAGATTATTTCTATTATATCAGTTAACACCTCGCTGTTGAATCCATTTTTTATATCTTTACTCGTTCGATTCAAATAGATAATTTCTTGATATTTACCAATATCTGCCGCACGATTTTGTTCTTTGACTCGAACTCTTTTCATCATCTCATCAGTGTAATGGGCATATTCACCATCTCTAGCACTTCCGCTCCCATCAGTAACAACTACACCAACAAATCCACCTTCGCCTTTATTACTTCTCAATATTCCGTCAGTAGCTAGTATTTCAATATCGTCATGGTGAGCTGCTATGGCTAAAAATCGGACCTTTCCTCCGATTCCTCGTTTTGGTTTGTAAACAGTGATATTATTGTTCATTTTAGTTTCTCCTTTTATACATACTGATTTGTTTTCCGTAGTTAATCAAAAGCAAGTAACCCTTTGTTAGCTTTTGACATTGTTGTTTTACTTAACTTAGAAGCAGCTTCTTTATCAATTATAACTACTAAATTTTGATGGTTTTTCAGGGCACTTGCAGGACATATTTCTGAAGGTTGCTTTTCAATCATGTCAGCTATAGCTTGAGCTTTGTTCAAACCAAAAGCCATGATTATTATCTTCTTTGCTTCTAAGATGTTTTTTATTCCCATAGTAATAGCGTGAGTTGGAACGTCTTTTAAAGACTTGAAAAATCTAGCATTAGCTAGACGAGTCTCAGAACTCAATTCAACTATTCTTGTTGTAGAATTAAATGAGGTATAAGGCTCATTAAAACCAATATGTCCGTTAATTCCGATCCCTAATACTTGAATATCTCGTGGCTTATCAATCAAGACTTTTTCATATCTTTTACATTCAAATTCTAAACTAACATTTGTTCCATCAGGTATATGGAAGTTTTCCGGTTTTATATCTAAATCATCAATTAGATTAGTTTTCATAAATTGATAATAACTATTTCTATCTTTTCTTGATATACCTACATATTCATCAAGATTGATAATAGATACATTTTTATAAGACAAGTTCCCTCTAGCAAAATCCTCTCTCATAATTTTATATAGGCCTAGAGGAGTTCCGCCTGTAGGTAATCCCAAATTTGAATCAGGGTTAGAGTCGATAGTAGTTTTGATTATTTCATAAACCTTTTTATTCAAGTCATCTCTATGGTTTCCAATTATAATTTCCATTTTTTTAATCTCCTTTAATAAATTGATAAAAATAATGATTTTTTTGAGTTTTTTTAGGCTTAAACATTGATTTAATTCATGTTTATGTTATACTCTTACATAAGTAAGTAAAAAAATAATAATACAGTAAATTCGCCATTAATTTCACGTAACTAATTGACATTTGTTCTAATTAGGCGTATAAATAAAGCAAAGGTTTAAATAAGTGTTACATTATTAAAAAAGTGATTTAAAACAGGTTGGATTTAGGGGGGGAATTCATGAAAGAAAAATATGAAAAACTAGGTAACGGTTCAAAACATGTAAAGATTATCCACACTGAAAGATTGTTGAATGCACTTTATAATGATGATTATTCTGTAGTTGAATTAGCTAAGATAATCGGTGTATCTCATCCAACAACAAAATCAATAATCGAAGAACTTTTCGCAAAAAAAATTGTTTTAAAGAGCAATAAAACCTGTGAAAAATCTGTAGGAAGACCTCATGTTCGCTATACTCTAAATAAAGACCATGGCGTTTTTGTATGTATAAACTTTGAACGTTATGATAGTTCTTATTATATCTTTGATTTTAGTATGAATGAGCTAGGAAAAAGAAAACTCAAGCTTGTGAATTACGATTTAGAAGATTTGAATTCAATCATTCAAGATATCAAAACCGACCTTAAACTAATCAACCTTCCTCTGCTTTATTTATCAGTCGCAATGGTCGGTGAAGTTGATGAGAAACAAGAAGTTGTCTTATCATCTTTATTCGATAAAAACCTAAAAGGATTTAATTTCCGAAAATATATTAGTCAAAAGTTAAATACTCCAGTATTTTTAGATAATGATACTAGAATTGCTTCAATTGGTGAATTAAAAGCTGGCGATTTGCAAAAAATAGAGAATCTAATCTATATGCAAATCGGTGGAGGTATCTCCTCAGTGATTTATAACCAAGGCGAACAAATGGTTGGAGATTATCTTTTGCTTGGAGAAGTTGGTTTAACCTTAACTGATACAGGAAAAACCTTACACGAAGAATGTACCGTCAGATCGTTAATCAGAAGATTACAAGATCATCTTAATGAACCCACTTCTAAAGCTCTAACCGAAGCAATCAAAACCGATCCCTTTGTCCATGACGAAGTTATGAATAGCGCTAAGATTCTCGGTAGAGTCTTAAGAAACATGTCTTATCTAACCGGTATTAGAAACTTTGCCTTAGGAGGAGTAATCTCAGAAATGCCAAATGAGTACTTCCAAAAAGTTAAGGAAGGGGCAGATATTGTATATAAATACCACCCCAAATCAATTAATCTTTATGATCTAAATATTATTAGAACCTCTTCACAAAACCCGATTAAACTGGGACTTCAATATTTAGCTAAATCACTTTATATTTCATCTGTAACTTTAAACTTATAGAACATTAAATAATTCAATCACTCCACGCATATTAATATGTGTGGATTTTTATTTTGAATTTAGTTCATTCCAATTGTTTAGAAACTCTTCGATTTTCTCGATTCTTCTCATACTACTTTTTAGTCCACCAACGCGGCTTCTTTTTAACCAAATTATTTCATAATCCTTTTTGACTTCTTTAAGAAGATTTTTTGCTTCAGTCAACGCATTTGTATCATTGTTAATCATATCGTTTAACATAGCTGATAATTTAATCATTCTACCGCTTAAAATTAACTCCTTATCGATTAAAGAGTCTCCTTGAACTTTTTCGATAATAAATTCTATTCTCTCGATTATTTCTTGGGCAGTTTCTTGATTCAATGCCACATTGTTCAATGATTTCTTCCAGAAATCGAACTGTTCCTTTAAAGAATCATTTGGATAAAATCCAGCCATCATCCAAGAACGGAATATCCCTGTACCATTTGAGACATAGTTGTCTTCCATCGCACTATATTCTCCTAACGCCCTAACTATTTCAGCTTGGTTTGAATACTCGGTAAAGACATATTTTTTTAACCATTCTTCAACTGGTTGATAATTTTTTTGCATTGTCCAAGTTTCTGAAGCTGAGTAAGCTAAGCCAGTAAAAGAGAAAATATGTGGTTGAGGGTGACCATTATCGCCCCAATCAGCTATCAACATACCTTTACCACCGTATTTCTTTAAAGCTTCATTTGCTCGGTCAACTGATCCCAGCATGTCTAAGTGTCGGTATGCAAAACTATTCCATGATGATGTTCCTGGTGCTAAGATGAAGTTTAAATTGTTTTCACTCAATCTTTTTGTTCTTAAATCAAAATCATGATTATAATTATAACCCCATTCTACTACAGTTAGATTTTTTGGAAAATCTGGAACCATTTCTGGATGCTTTGCTAGAACATCTCCCCATACAAGTACTTCTCTATTGTTTTTAAGAACTGTTTCAGCTACTTTTGCGATAAAATCGATATATACTTGTCCAATTCCTAGCTTCTCACAAGCAGCTTTGCTTTTTCCCAAGCCTAGTTCAAAAGGCTCGTCCCCATTGATATTAAATATCGTAGATTTAGAAAAACTCAAAACATCTTCGACAATTTTCTGAGCTAACTTGATACTTCTTTCATCTAGAGGATTAAGTGTTGACGCTGGGTAGTGATGACCGATTCTTTCATAACCGTTTTCACATTCTGCTAAGTCGTGATATTCATCTAATTCTAACCACTTGGTCATGTGACCAAAGGTATTGATGTTAGGAACTAAATCAACACCTCTAACAGCTGAATATCTTTCTAATTCTTGATACTCTTCGGGTGTTAATGGTGTTTCATAGGGAAGATTAGGAAAACTTGGAAGTTGTAAGGAAAAGCCTTCAACATATAATTCTAAATGATTCATCTTTAACATCATCATATAATCGATAAAAGTTTTAATTGTTTCCATCTTAGGGGTTTTATCACGACTGATATCAAGCATAAATCCTCTTAAGGCAAGATCTGGTTTATCGGAAACTATTTGACATGGAATTTTATCGTCTAACAATTGATATAAGCTCATCAATGCAAAGACTGCGCTTCGGTAATCGTTGTAAAAGACTTCGATCTTAGTTTCAGATATGTCCAGGCAATATTCTTCTTGTGCTAAGTCTTCTACTTTAGTAAAGACTAATTCATTGCTTTTTTCTC
>Ga0172382_10005634_pt1 | contig 18599 bp, 12 predicted proteins | sample Leawel138RmetaG_FD_122245 | JGI IMG/M metagenome (GOLD analysis project Ga0172382, IMG submission 122245) | Leachate microbial communities from a municipal landfill in Southern Ontario, Canada - Leachate well 138R metaG | ecosystem: Engineered > Solid waste > Landfill > Unclassified | place...
CGGGGGAAGGGGAGGAAACCTTTTCTCCTCAAGAAAAGGTTTCCTCCCCTTCCCCCGTCCGCGTCGGACCCTGTCCGTCCGCGTCGGGCCCCGTCTGTCCGCGTCGGTCGGGAGGGCGTCAGTCCTTGGCGTTGTCGTCCACTTCCAGCACGTCGCCCAGTTCCGCGCCGAGGATTTTGCCGGGCCATTTGTAGAAGCAGTAGCCCGCGTTTTCGATCTCCTCGACGATGCGGCGCTGCCCGCCCTTGGAGAAGGGCAGGTGCGAGGGCATGAGCGCGCCCTTGATGAGCTTCAGGGGGCCGAACAGATAGAGAATGTTGAAGGGAACGATTTTTTCGGGCTGCTCGTCGCGTTCGATGACGAGATAGGTCTTCGGAAAATTGTCGCCGCTGTAGGTCTTGTACAGCTTCATCCTTCCCCTCGAATCCGCTGTGCCGCCGCCGGGCTCCGTTTTTTCGGATTCCGGCGGTCAGCGGTTCCCTGGTGCGCCCGGGTGTATCATGGAAGGGATACAGGCGCGTCATTGCGAACTTGCGCGTGTGAAGATAGCTCAAAAAGCGTATACCCGCAATGGGCCCCGGCAGGGATTTTCGGGTTCGGCGCGTGGCCGCCGGGCCCGCGGCCCCGTGGGCCGGGGCGGTGGCGGCGCCCGACGGCGGCGGTCAGCGCCGGTTTCCGGATTTTGCGGGCAGCGGACAGGAGAAGCCGAAGGGACACCACTGGCAGTGCGGCCCGGGGGCGGCCTCGAAGCGCTCGTCCTCGCGCATGTGGCGCACCAGGAGGCGCACGGCCAGGGGCGTGAGCTCGGTCAGGGCTGTTTCGCGTTCCTCGGCGGGGACGGCGTTGCCGAACAGCGGCTTTTCGTCGCCGCTGTCGCGCAGTTCCACCCAGGCCGCGTCGGCGGGCAGGGTGCCGGTATCCTTCCAGTAGAGCCAGCCGTAGAGCGGCAGTTGCAGGCTGTGCAGGGCCGCGGCCAGGTCGGTCAGCAGCCCGGGGTCGCGGCCGGGCTCCCAGGCCTCCACGCGTTCCCACAGCGCCTGGTCGCGCCACAGGGAGAGCGGGGGCGGGGCCAGGGTGCCGGTCTTGTAATCCAGGACGACATCGCCGTCCTGGCGGCGGTCGACCCGGTCGAGGATTCCGTGCAGGCGCAGCCCCAGCCCGTCCACGGCCAGGGGCGCCTCCACGGGGTGCTCCAGCAGGATGATGGTCGTCTGCGGCGAGGAGGCCAGGAAGCGGCGCAGGCGTTCGCGGCCGACGGTTTGCAGGCCCAGGCGCAGGTCGTAGGCCATCTGGGCGAAGAAGGGCGCCGCTTCCAGGCGTGCGCCGAAGTCGTCCAGGAGCGGGGCCGGATCCAGGGCGGCGAGGTCTACGCGCCGCTGGCGCAGGGGCGCCAGGAAATCCCTGAGGGCGGCGTGGACCAGCACGCCCAGCTCGCGGTGGTCGCCGTCCTCGCTCACGGTGTCGGGCTCGCGCAGGGGGGTCAGGCGCTTGTGGAAGAAGCGCAGGGGGCAGGAGAGGTAGTCGTCCAGCAGGGAGGCGGAGAGGGCGCGGGTGGCCAGCAGGGTGTTCAGCCGGGCCAGGATCGGCCCGGTCTTGGCCACGCCCGGCGCGGGCCGGGGCAGGGGCCGCACGGGCAGGGCCAGGGTTTCCAGGGGGCCGCCGTCGTCGCCCCGGATGATGCGGCCCTGGCGTTTTTCCTCCTCCCACAGGAGCTGCTCCACGAAGCGGCTGCGCACGCTGCGCCCGCCCAGGGGGCCGCTGCCCGAGGTGCCGGTATGGTAGAGCAGGTGCACCTCGCGGGCCCCGGCCACCAGCCGGTGGAAGTTGTAGGCCGCCACCTGGGCGCGCTGGCGGGCATCGGGCAGCCCCAGCAGCCCGCGCAGCGGGTCGGGCAGCAGCGGGTCGTGGGCCGGTGGGCCGGGCAGCTTGTCCTCGGTGGCGTCGAGCACGAAGACCCGGGAGAAGCGCAGCAGGCGCGATTCGAGCATGCCCAGCACCTGGAGCCCGGTCAGGGGCTCAGCCTCGAAGGGCACGCGTTCTGCGGCCAGCATCTGGCGCAGGATGGAGAACAGCGTCTGGCGGCCGGCGGGGTCGCGGCTGACGTGGCTGTCCGTCAGCGCGGGCACGACCGTGGCCGTCAGGCGGTAGAGGCATTCGGCGTCCACGGGGAAGCGGTGCCAGGTCTGTTCGCCGCCCTCGGGCACCAGGGCCCGGGCCAGCCCGAGCAGGGCCAGTCCGAGGTCTTCCAGGGTGCCCGGGGTCTCGAAGGCCGTGAGGCAGGCGCCCAGGGCCTCGCGCAGCAGGGCCAGGGCCTCGCCGGGGTCGGCCTCCGGGGGCAGGGTGCCCTCGGGCAGGGTCCGCGGGTCGGGCTCCCAGGCCAGGGGGGCGAACACAGTGCCCCCCGCGCGGACGGCCCGCTCCATCTCGCGCAGCAGCCCGCGCAGGGGCAGGCCGGGCCGGGGTTCGAGCATCTTCACATAGGGATGGCGGACGAGGGCCACCACATCGCGCCAGGCATAGCGCCCCGGGCCGGGCGAGGTTTCCTGGAGCCGCAGCACGGTTTCCACCAGCCGCAGCAGGCTGGAGCGCGCCAGGGGATAGCCCATCGAAATGTTGACATCCTTGGCGGGCAGGTGGTGCAGGACGGGCATGAGCGCCCCGGTGTCGGGCAGGACCACGGCGGTGTCGGCCGCCTCGGCCCCGGCCAGCATCGTGCGCAGGGCGTCCAACTGCGAGTGCAGGTCGAAGCCCTCGTGGAAGCGCACCACGGGTGGCTCGCCCTGGCGGGCGGGGCCCAGAAGCTCGGCCCGGGCGCCCCAGTCGGCCAGCCAGCGGGCGTGCTCGCGGCAGGCCCAGTGCACGCGCCCGGGGTTGCCGACCAGGGCCGGGTCGGAGTGCCAGACCAGCTGGGCTGTTCCGGCCTCGGCCAGGGCGCGCAGCACGGCCATTTCCGTGCCCGTGGGCGCGTGGAAGCCGACCAGCAGGACCCGGCGTCCCGCCAGCAGGGCGGGCAGCTCGTCTGCCCGGCGCGCCACCCGGGCGGCGTCCAGGCCCGGGGTGGTCCAGCCCCTGGCCGCCAGGGCGCGCAGGTAGGCGTCGTGGATGGCCCGCAGCCGTTCCAGCAGGGCGGCGGCGGTGTCGTCCACCTCGCCCTGGAGGTGGTGCAGGTCCTGGGGGCTGGCGCCGTGGCGCAGCAGTTCCTCCATCAGCCCGGCCAGGTGACGGCCCCAGGGGAAGAAGCGTTCGGGCGCCCCGGCCAGGTCGCGCAGGGGGCCGGGCCGGGGCAGGGCGGCCACGGCCTCGCGCAGCAGTCCCACGCGGTCGAGCAGGCCCGCCGTGCGCAGGGGCTCGGGGTCCAGCTCGCGCGCCAGGGCGGGCAGCCACTGGTCCACCGCCGTCATCTCGGGCAGGAACAGCGGCTTGGGCACGTCGGCGCGGGTGGACAGGTGATGCATCAGGTGCCGCGCCGGGCGGCGGTGGGGGAAGACCACCAGGCAGCGGCGCAGATCCGTCCCGCCCGGGGCCAGGAGCAGGTCGGCCAGGGCGGCGATGCAGTCCGCCCGCCAGTCCGCCACCAGGACGGGCATCATGGCCTGGCATCCTCCGCCGGGGGGAGCGGCAGGTCGCTCTCGTCCATGACCCGCACGCCCGCGGCCTTGAGGACGGCGGCGAACACGCCGTCGCCGGGCACGCGCCGTCCGCTGAAGGTTCCGTCGTAGACCTGGCCGCTGCCGCAGGAGGGCGACCCGGCCTTGAGCACGGCGTGGGTGGCGCCGAACAACCGGGCCAGCCGGAGCCCCTCCTCGGCGCCCAGTCGGAATTCGGCGCTCTGGTCCACGCCCAGGCGATTGAGCACCCGCGCGGGGCAGCCGGGCCCGCCGGGCAGGATTTCGCACGGCGGGCGCGGGGTGGGCAGGCCGCCCAGCTGCTCGGGGCACACGGGCAGGGCCACGCCCCGGCGGATGAGGTCCAGCACGGCCTCGTGGGCCTTGCGCTCGCCATTGTAGCGGCTGTGAATCCCCGCAAGGCAGGCGCTGACGACGTAGCGCACGGGTTGTTGCCCGGGGGCGGCGGGGATTTCGCGTTCGTTCATGGCCGCACCTCGCGCACGGTTTTCAGGTCGAGATAGAGGATCACGGCGCGCATGGCGGGCGCCAGGCCGTCCATGCCCGCCAGCAGGGCCATGTATTCGCGGACCTGGCGCTCGTGGTCCGCGCTGGGCTGGCCGGTCTTGTATTCCACCACCACCGTTTCGTCGGGATCGGTGACCAGCAGGTCCGGGCGGCGCTCCAGGCCCTCGGGGGTCAGGATGGGGCACTCGGGGTGCCCGCGCCGGGCCCAGCCCGGGAACTCGGGCAGGGCGAGCACCCAGTCCAGGATGCCCCGGACCTCGGCGGCCACGGCCTCGCGCGCGGCCTCGCCCGGGGGCAGGATGTCGGCGTGGACGGCCACGGCGGCGCGCGCGGCGCGCTCCGGGTCCAGGCCGCCGGGGCGGCGCAGGCGGTCCAGGGCGTCGTGGACCAGGGTGCCCCGGGCCCGGGCGTCGAATACGGGGCCGCCGCCGAAGAGCGCCTCGCGCGGCACGTCCTGGCTGAAGTGGCGGTGGATCTTCAGGCGCGGCAGCCAGGCCATGGGCGGCTCGGGGTCGGCTTCGGGGGCCGGGGCGCAGGCCGGGGGCGCCCCGGCGGGGGCCTCGGGTTCCGGCGGCACGGGGGCCGGGGCCCCGGGGCGCGTGCCGAATTCGCAGGTCGGCCAGCCGTCGGGCCCCGGGGCCCAGGAGAACTGCTCCGTCAGCACGTCCAGGGCGCGCACCAGGGGGCTCTTGCCGCGATACTGCCGCGTGGCCGTGAGTAGGCAGTACAGCTCCTGTTCGGCGCGGGTCCAGGCCACATAGAGCAGGTCGAGCTGTTCCAGCAGGGTCCGCGCGGCGTGCTCGTGGTACGCGGCGCCCATCTCGGGGCACAGGGGCGCCAGCAGGCGCAGCCCCCGGCAGTCCACGGGCGTGGGCTCCCCGCCGGTGGCGAAGCGCCAGTGGTGGAAGGGCACCACGACCACCGGGAACTCCAGGCCCTTGGCCTGGTGGATGGTCATGATGCGCACGGCGTCCACGGACTCGGGCAGGGGCACCTTCTCGGCCGAGGCGCCCGCGTCCCAGAAGTCGAGGAACGCCGCCAGGGACTGGTGCCCGTCCTGTTCGGCGCGGTGGACGACCTCCATGAAGCGGCGCACATAGGGCGCCCCGTCGGGGTGGCGCTCCAGCACGCGCAGGTCGCGCACGGCCTCGCTCACGGCGTCGTAGGGCGTCATGAATCCGGCCTTGCGCACGGCGCGGGTGAGGAAGCGCTCGGCCATCCCGGGCCAGTCCTGGCGCAGGCGCCGGTAGAGCCCGCCGTGGTCCTGCCCGGCCAGCCAGTCGGTCAGCTCCGCCCGGGAGATCCCGGCGCAGGGCAGGAAAATTTCCTCGCCGCTGACGAATTCCCACAGGGCCAGATCGTTCAGGGGGTAATCCAGGAAGCGCAGCCAGGCCACGAGCTGGCGCACCAGGGGGTGCGCGCCCAGGGCCAGGCTGTTCTCGGTGATCACCGGCAGGCCCCAGTCCAGCAGCCAGCCCGCCGTCAGGGCTGCCTCGCCGTGGTCGCGCACCAGAACGGCCACTTCGCCCGGGGTCCGGCGCGTGCGCAGCTCGGCGAACAGCAGGCGCAGGTGCTCGCGCACGGACTCGATCAGGACCTGCTTGTTTTCGTCCCCGGGCTCCACGCGTACCAGGCGCACGAAACCGTCGTTTGCGTCCGCCCGGTCCTGGCGGCCCGGGGGCAGGGTCTGGGCGCAGCCGGCGAAGGCGTCGGTCATGGCCCCGGTCAGCGCCTCCTCGGCCCCGGCCAGGCCCCTGGGGAGCATGGCCGAGGCGATGGGCCGGGCCGTTTCCGGCTTCTCCAGGCGGGTGAAGACGCGGTTGTTGAAGTCCACCACCACGGGGCGGCTGCGCCAGTTGTGGGGCAGGGTGGCGCTCCGGGGCTGGGCCATGGCCGCCAGTTCCGGCTGGACGGGCGCCTCGTCGAACAGGCGCGCGTCGCCCCCGCGCCAGCCGTAGATGGCCTGCTTCACGTCGCCAACCAGCAGCACGCTGCCGCCCTTGGACAGGCATTCCCCGGCCAGGGGCGACAGGGCGTTCCACTGGGCGCGGCTGGTGTCCTGGAATTCGTCCACCAGCATGTGGCGCAGGCGCGCGCCCATGCGGCAGAAGGCGTCGGGCGCGCCGCATCCGGCGAGCATGGCCGCGGCCAGGGCCTCGCAGCGCGCGGCGGGCAGGACGTTGCGCGTGGCCCGCAGCCCGTCGAGCACGTCGAGCATCAGGTCGGCCAGGGCCACCAGGGCGGCCATGTCGCGCGCGCCGCGCAGGATGGGCTCCTGTGCGGCGCATGCCTCGTAGGCCGCCCGCAGGGCCGCGTAGGCCGCCTCCAGGGCCGCGCTGCCCCGGCCGCGGGAGGCCGCGTTCAGGCAGTCGTCCACGCCGGGCTTGGTGGCGTAGGTGCCCGCGGGCAGCTTGTCCCTGGAAGCCAGCCCGGCGCACTTGTCCAGAAGTTTTACGAAATTGGCGTTTGCCTTCAGCCCGTCCAGCAGCGGACGGACGGCCCGGGCGGCCCGGACGAGGTCGGCGCGCAGGGCGTCGATTTCGGCCTGGATGCGCCGGGGGTCGGTCTCGCCGGGGGCATCGTTGCGCACCCGCCAGGCCAGCACCTCGCCCAGGCGCTCGCGGAAGCGCCCCCCCAGCTGGAAGCCCGCGCGGCCCTCCAGGTGGAGCATGGAGTCCAGGGCGGCGGCCAGCAGGCGGCGCTGGGGGCCGTCGTGCTCCTGGGCGGCGGCCACCACGGGGTCGAGCAGCTCGTCGAAGATGTCGCCAAGGCTGAACAGAGCCTGGAAATCCGGCGCCAGCCCCGCCTCCAGGGCGAACAGGCGCATGATGAGGTGCAGCAGGCTGTCGATGGTGCGGATGTTGAGCTGGTCGTAGCGGCGCAGGATGCGGGCCAGCCACAGGGCGGCCTCGTCGCGGCTTCCCTCGGGCCTTGCGCCGTCCAGCGCCAGGGCGCGGGCCTTGAGGCGGCCCACCACGCGCTCCTTCATTTCGGCGGCGGCCTTGTTGGTGAAGGTCACGGCCATGATCTCGGGCCAGCCGTGGCGCGGGGCCGCGGCCCGCGCGCAGGCCGGGGGCGCGTCGTCGTCCGCGTCGGCCCCGGCCAGCAGCTCCAGGAAGCGCCCGGTCAGGGCGTAGGTCTTGCCCGCCCCGGCGGATGCCTTGAGCTGGAGCAGGCGCGCGGGATCAGCCATGCCCGGTGGCCTCCCGTCCGGCGGCGCGCGGGCGGCGCCTGCCGTCCCAGACCACCAGCCCCACCGCGCCCAGGATCAGCCCCGCGCCGAGCCAGCCCGCCGCCGTGAACCGCTCGCCCCACCAGAAGAAGGCCACCACGGCCGCCACCACGGGCTCCAGGGTCGCCACCACGGCCGCGCGGGTGGCCTCCAGGTGGCGCAGCCCGGCGTAGTAGACCGAATAGGCGCCCCAGGTGGACAGCAGGCTCACGGTGACGATGGCCACCCAGGCTCCGGGCGTCTTGGGGCTGAACTCCACGAAGGGCAGCAGCAGCAGGGCCCCCAGGGGCAGCCCGTGCAGGAAGAGCACCGGGGTCGGATAGCGCCGCAGGCGGCCTTTGCCAAAAATGTAATACATCGCATAGGTCAGGCCCGAGAGCAGGCCCAGGAGCACGGCTGTGGGCGTGGCGTTCACGCCGTGGCCCGCCTCCTGGCCCAGGATTCCGCCGACGCAGGCCACGCCCGCCAGGGTCGCGGCCACGGCGCCGAGCTTGGCCGCGCTCATGCCCTCGCCCAGCATGCCCCAGGCCGCCAGGGCCACCCAGGCCGGGGCCGTATACATGAGCACCGAGGCCAGGGCAGCGCCGCCCTCGTTGATGGCCAGCTGGTAGACGCCGTAGAAGGCGGCGATGCAGATCAGGCCGAACCCGCCCATGGCCAGCCTGTCGGCGGGCTCCACGCGCAGGCTGTAGCCCCCGCGCAGGGCCTGGAAGGCGAAGGGCGCGAAGGGGATGACGCAACGCCAGAAGGCCACCTCCAGGGGCTGGACGCCCTGGGAGAAGGCGTACTTGGCCACGGGGCCCAGGGAGCCCCAGAGCGCGGCGGCCAGCAGCACGCAGCAATATCCGCGAAAAGCCATGAGATCCCCTTTGTGTCGCCCTGCGCGGGCCTTGGCGGGGCCGCCGCAGTGGCGGCCGGATTCGCCGGGCAGGGTGGCAGAGCCACGGGGGAAAAGCAACGGCTAAGGTTGCGTTGCGCCCTGGCCGCCATCCTTGGGCTTGCGCCCGCCGCCCAGCAGGTCGCGCAGGCCCGAGCCCAGGCCCTCCAGGGCGCCCTTGCCCGTGTCCAGCACGCCCTGGCCCGCCTTGCCCGGCAGGCCGAGCACGCCCAGGGCCAGCCCCTTGACGAACTCGGCGGTGTCCAGGGACACGGACGGGTCGGCCAGGGCGCCGCGCACGGTGAACGGGATGCGCGGCACGGCGGTCACGTCCACCACGGCCTTGTAGTCGATGGTTCCGGCGGCCAGGTCCACGGCGCCCCGGCCCAGGCCCTTGAGATTGTCGGCGCTCAGGGTGGTGTCGCCGGTGGTCAGCACGCCCTTGGCGATGGCGAAGGTCGCGGTGATGTCCTTGAAGCGCTGCTGGCGGGCGGCCTTTTCCACGCGGCGCTGCGGGTCGCTGGCGGCGGCCTGGGCGCGCACGGCCTCGGGGATGATCTGGAAGCCCTTGAACGCGCCGTCGGTCAGCGCGAAGGAGCCCTTGCCCGACAGGGAGCGCAGCAGGCTTTTCCATTGGCTGCCCGTGGCGGCGAGGCTCAGGTCCAGGGCCGTGGTGCCGGTGACCCTGTCCTGGCCCAGCAGGTCGGCCAGCAGCCCGCCAAGGCCCATGTCCGCAAGGCCGAGGTCCAGGCTGGTCCTGGGTTCGCGGTCGCGGATGTCGGCGGTGAGCCCGGCCTTGAGCAGCCCGCCGTACAGCCCGGCGGACAGCGGCGAGACGCGCAGCACGCCATCCTTGGCCTTGACGGTCATGCGCACGTCGCTCATGCGGACCTTGGCCACGGTCAGGGCCGCCACGTCCAGGGTGCCGTCCACGTCCAGGCTGCGCAGCCGTTCCAGGGCCGGGCCCTGGCCGTCCGCGTCGCCCGGGCCGGGCGCGGGGGCCTTGGTTCCGCCTTCGGTGCCGGGTGCCGGGGCCTTGGCTCCGCCGGAGGGCATGTAGCGGTCGGCGTCCAGGGCCGTGGCCGCCAGGGCGAAGCGCAGGGCCGGGCGCCGGAAGTCGCGCACCGAGGCCGTTCCGCTCAGCTCCGTGTCGTCCACGGTCAGGCGCAGGTCGGACAGGGCCAGGGCCGTCGCGTCGGCCTTGGCGCGCACGGCCAGGGCCGCGCGGGTCAGGGCGCCGGGGTCGGCGGTGGCCGGGGCGTCCAGCTCCAGGGCCGCCAGCAGGGCCCTGGGGTCGAAGGTGTCCAGGGTCAGGGTGGCGTCCAGGGCGGGGGCGGTGCGCAGCCGGGTCACTCCGCCCTCGATGCCCGCCTTGATGTCGTAGGCCGCGAGGGTCACCCCGCGCAGGGCCAGGGTGTCGGCCTTCAGGTCGGCCAGCAGGTCGCCCGCCAGGGCCGCCCGCGCGCCGCCGCCGGGCACCGCCGCGCCCCGGGCCTCCACGTTCAGGCGCAGGCCCCGGACGGCGAGGGTGGCGAAGTCCGGGCCGGGGTCCAGGCGCGCCGAGAGGTCCACATCGGCCTGCACGGCCGGGGCGTCGGCGGCCAGGGCCGCGCGCAGGGCCACATCCACGGGCTGGCCCGGGGCCAGGGGGCCGGTGGTCAGCTCCAGCCCGGTGACGGCGTAGCTCGCGCCCGCCTGCCTGTCGTCCCAGGCCAGGGTCGCGCCGGAGACGCGCAGGCCGTCGATGGCCAGCAGGCCCAGGCCGTCGGTGCCCTTCGCGCCGCCCGCGTCCGGCGGGGGGCTCGCGGGCGCGCCGGGTGCGCCGCCGTCCCGGGCCGGGGGCGCCAGGAGGTCGTCGAGGTTGGTGCGGCCCGAGGCGTCGCGGCCCAGGCGCAGGGCCAGCCCGTCCAGGACCACCTCGCCCACCTGCGCCCGCCCCGAGAGCAGCGGCAGCAGCTTGACCTTCACGGCGATGGCGCGGGCGGCGATCATGGGCTCGTCGCCGAAGCCCGGGGCGTTGGACAGGGTCACCCCGTCCATGTCGACCCCCAGCCAGGGGAAGAAGGACAGGCGCACGTCGCCCGCAAAGGCCAGTTCGCGCCCGGTGTGCTCGCGCACGGCCCTGGACGCCTCGGCCTTGATGAATTCCGTGTCGACCACGGCGACCAGGACCGCCGCAGCCACGGCCACGACGGCCAGGAGCAGGGCCGCCGCCAGGGCGGAGTACTTGGCGATGGGTTTCATGGCCCCTCCGGGGGTTGGGGGTGCGCGCGGGCGTGAAAAGGCCCGCCCTCCCCGGCAGGATACCCGGGACGGGCGGGCCTTTCAACCTGCCGGGCGGAAAAGGTTATTTGGGCGTCTCCAGCGAGACCTCCAGGGTGAATTCGCCGTGGGGGGTGGAGAAGGGCACGGCCAGGATGGGTTCGCGCGAAATGTGGGCGATGGAGTGGTTCTCGCCGGTGACCACCGTGGGGATGCCTGCCTCCAGGCGCACGCCGACCATCTCCAGCCCGCGCCGGGCCTGGCCGGAGATCATGTTGGTCAGTTCGCCCACGGCGTCGCGAACATCCTGGCCCAGCTCGGTAACGGGCTCGCCGAGCATGTTGCCCACCACGGCCAGGATGCAGGTCTGGGTAAATGTCACGGACATGGTGCCGTTGCGGTCGCCGGTGATGCCGATGACGCCGGTCACGTCGCCCTGGGCCACGGTGTCGCGTTTCATGAAGGGCTTGCCGGGCACGACCTCGATCATGGCCATGGTGCCGATGACGTTCTTGACCGCGTCCAGGAACGGACGGACGATCTTGGCGTCTTCCTTGACGTTCATTGGGGTGCGTCCTTTGCCTTGCTGTGGTTTGTGCCATCTTTTCCGAGGATAGCAGCGCCGCGCGGGCGAGGCAACTGTACGGAGCGATTTTTCCGCCGGTCAGGTGCCGTCCAGTCCGGGGATGGTCACCGGAAGGCGTCCGCTGGGCCGCTCCAGGCCGAAGAGCATCCGGGTCAGCGCGTCGATCTGCTGCGGCGCGTCGGACCACGCCGCCACGAGGCAGGGCGCCTCGGGGGTCAGGGCCGCGTCGTAGGGCACGTCCAGGGACACCACGGCCAGCCGGGGCCCCAGGCCCGCCGCCAGCAGCTCGTTGACCAGGGCGGCCTGTCCGGGGTTTCTGTCCGCCCGGCGGGTGAAGACCACCAGCCGTCGGGCCTGGCGCGCGGCCTCCACCAGCTCGGCCCGCGCTTCGGGGGCGGGGTCGGCGGCCGGGAAGTGGGCGGTGAAGCCGGGGCTCTGGTCCGTGAACACCCGGGCCGCCCGGGGGTCGCCGCCGGGCCACAGCAGCATGCCGCTTGCCCGGCGCGTGAGCGGCAGCAGGCCGTTGCGGTCGCGCAGCAGGGTGATGGACTGCCCGGCCAGCCTGCGCATGGCCGCGCGGTCTTCGGGGGTGTTGACCCGGCCCGGGTCGGTCCGGGGGGGCTCGCCGGTTCCGGCGATGCCGTATTCCAGCTTGGCCGCCACGATGCGGTTCACGGCGGCGTCCAGGCGGCTCATGGGGATCTCGCCGCTTTCCACGGCCTGGATCATGCGCCGCAGGGCCGCGAGCTGCTCCTCGGGGCGGTGGCCCCTGTCCGCGCCGAAGCAGAGCACATCGGCCCCGGCCAGGAAGGCGCGCACGGCGGCCTCGCCCGGGTCGAAGCGCCCGGCCACGGCGCCCATGGTCAGGGAGTCGCTGATGATCAGCCCGCCGAAGCCCATGTCGCGGCGCAGCAGGCCTTCGAGCACCCGGGAGGACATGGTCGCGGGCAGGCCCGGCTCGGGCTCCAGGGCGGGCACCTCCACATGGGCCGTCATCACCGCCGGAACCAGGGCGGCCACGGCCGCCGCGAAGGGCGTCAGCTCCACCGCGCGCAGCCGGGCCAGGGCGTGGGGCACCGTGGGCAGGCGCACATGGGAGTCGTAGCCGGTGTCGCCGTGGCCGGGGAAATGCTTGGCGCAGGCCATGACGCCCTCGGCGCGGTGGGCGCGCACGGCGGCGGCCCCGAAGCGGGCCACGGTCTGCGGGTTTTCGCCGTAGGAACGCACACCGATGATCGGGTTGGCCGGGTTGGAGTTCACGTCCACCACGGGGGCGAGGTTCATGTTGACGCCCAGGGCCTTGAGCTGGCGGGCGGTGACGCGCGCGGCCAGGGCGGCGTTGTCCGCGCTGGCGGTCGCGCCCAGGGCCATGTTCGGCGGGGGCACGGCGAAGCCCTCGCGCAGCCGGGCCACGGGCCCGCCCTCCTGGTCCACGGCGATGAACAGCCCCAGGCCGTGGGGGCCGGACAGGGCCAGGGCCTGGGCCTGCCCGGTCAGCCGGGCGACCTGGTCCATGCTGTCGACGTTGCCCGCGCTGTCATAGAGCAGCAGCCCGCCCACATGGTGGGTGGCGATCATGGTGCGCAGCGCCGGGGAGAGGTCCGGGCCTTCGAAGAAGACCAGCAGGGTCTGGCCGACCTTTTCGGGGATGCTCATGGCCGCCGTGAGGGCCTGGGCCCGGGCGCGCTGGTCCTGGGCGCGGGCCGGGGCCCCCGGGCACAGCCAGAACAGCGCGGCCAGCGCGCACGAAAGCAGGGCGGCGGACACCGGTCGGGGCAGGGGGCGGACAATGCGCATTGCGGCAGGGTACGCAATGGAGCCCGGGTGTCAACCTCCATGAAAGGCCCGGGAGGCACGGGCGGGCCTGCGCGTGGCCCGCCGCGCGCGGCCCGGTCCGCGCTTTTCCCGCCGGGATAATTGTGAAATGTGGCACAGTAGGGCGGAGCCCTTGCGTTTCGGGGTATAGATGGATACTTTGCACGGGCGGAGAAATATCGGCGCCACTCATGGGGAAAATGGCGCCGCCGGGGCCAGCGGGGCCCCCACCATGTTGATTTTCAAAATTGTTATTTCCCCGGCGGGGATGGCCGCGCCGGGAGGAAGGAGCGTGATCCGGCGATGACGCGAGAGCAGGAGCGCCTGGCGGGGCAGAGCTGCTTGCTGGATATGGAAAGCCTGGTCCACCTGGTGGGCCAGGCGGGAATCGGCGTGTTCGTCCTCGATGCCCGGGGCCGGGTCTTGCAGGTCAACGCGGCCTGGCTGGCCATGTTCGGCTATGCTGAGCCGGGCCCGGTCCTGGGGCGGCCGCTGGCGGAGCTGCTGGAGGACGCGGCCCTGGTGGACAGCTGGCTCGGCCAGGAGCCCTCGGCCGGCTGCGAGCTTGCGCACGTCGGGGAGCTGCGCTTTCGGCGCGCCGACGCCTCGACGGGCCATGCGCTGTACACCGTGTGCCGCAAGCCCGGGGGGCGGCTGGAAGGGCTCCTGGTGGACGTGAGCGCCCGCGCCCGGGCCGAGGAGCGCCTGCGCGCCGAGGTCGCCCGCCGCGAAAGCGAGCTGGAGGGCGCCGCGCGCGACCTGCTGCGCTACAAGGGCGGCCTGCGCACCCTGCTGGAAAACACCCGCGAGGCCGTGTTCGTGCACGACACGGACGGGCGCATCGTCGATGTCAACGACGAGATGCTGCGCATGTACGGGGCCACGGCCGACGATGTCCGTGACGCCGACGTGACGCGCTTCATGAGCGAGGACAACCCGATACAGGATCTCCCGGGCTTCTGGGCGCGGGCCCTGCGCGGCGAGGTGGTGACCTTTCCGTGGATCGGCAGGCGCCAGGACGACGGGCGCGAGTTCCCGGTGGAGGTGGTCCTGCGCGCCATCGCCATGCAGGAGGGGCAGCTGGTGCTGGCCAACGCGCGCGACATGACCGAGGCGGTCAAGGCCCGCGAGCAGCTCGAACTGTTCGGCAAGGTTTTCGAGAACGCCCTGGAGGGCATCACCATCACCGACGCCAGCGGGACGATCCTGTCGGTGAACCCGGCCTTCACGGCCATCACCGGCTACAGCGCCGAGGAGGCCCTGGGGCAGAATCCGCGCATCCTGCGCTCGGACCGCCACGACCGCGGCTTTTATCGCGGCATGTGGCAGGCCCTGATCCGCCGGGGCCGCTGGGAGGGCGAGATCTGGAACCGCCGCAAGAGCGGCGAGGTCTACCCCGAATGGCTGTCCATCAGCAGCATCCCCGGCAAGGGCCAGGCGCGCTACATCGCCGTGTTCCACGACATTACGGAGATGAAGAACAAGGAGCGCCAGATACTCTACCAGGCCAACCATGACCCGCTCACGGGCCTGCCCAACCGGCTGGCCGTGCGCGAGCGCCTGGAGCTGGCCGCCGCGCGGGCCAACCGCACCGGCAACCGCGTGGCCGCCCTGTTCGTGGACCTGGACGACTTCCGCAACGTCAACGACGCCCTGGGCCACGCCGTGGGCGACGAGATTCTGGTGGAAATGGCCCGGCGCCTGGAGCCCCTGGTTTCGGGCGGCGACACCCTGGCCCGCCTGGGCAGCGACGAGTTCGTGATCCTGCTCGGCTCCGTGGGCGACGAGAGCGAAGCCGCGCAACTGGCCGAGCGCGTGGCCAAGCACATGCACCGGCCCTTCCGGGTGCGCGGGCAGGAGATCTTCCTTTCGGCCAGCATCGGCATCGCCTACTACCCCGACGACGGCGCCGATCCCGACGAGGTGCTCAAGAGCGCGGACCTGGCCATGTCGCGGGCCAAGGAGCTGGGCAAGAACACCTACTCGCTCTACACCCCGCAGATGAACGAGCGCGTCAACCGCCGCATCCGCCTGGAGGGCGACATGCGCCGGGGCATGATGCGCCACGAGTTCGAGCCCTTCTACCAGCCCAAGATCGACGTGCGCACCGGGCGCGTCACGGGCATGGAGGCGCTCATCCGCTGGCGGCGCGCCGACGGCGCCCTGGTGTCGCCCGGGGAGTTCATCCCCCTGGCCGAGGAGACCGGGCTCATCGTGCCCCTGGGCGAGCAGTTCAACTTCTCCGTGGCCGGGCAGATGCGCGAGATGCGCGCCCTGGGGCTGGCAGAGGGCCTGGCCGTGTCCATCAACGTCTCGCCGCGCCAGTTCCAGCAGCACAATTTCGTGCCCCTGCTGCGGGCGACCCTGGAGGCCTCGGGCCTGCCCCGGCGGCCTTCGAGGTGGAAATCACCGAAACGGCCATCATGACCGACGTGACGCGCACGGCCGCGACCCTGGACGAGCTGCGGGCCCTTGGCCTGTCCGTGTCGGTGGACGACTTCGGCACGGGCTATTCGTCCCTGGCCTACCTCAAGCGCTTCCCCATCGACACGCTGAAGATCGACCAGTCCTTCGTGCGCGACGTGACGCGCAACGAGGCCGATGCGAGCATCGTGGCCACGGTCATCGCCATGGCCCGGACCATGGGCCTGCGCACCGTGGCCGAGGGCGTGGAGACCGCCGAGCAGGCCCGGCTGCTGGCCCACCTGGGCTGCGACACGTTGCAGGGCTACCTGTTCAGCCGCCCGCTGCCCTACACCGAGTTTCAGGCCTGGGTGCCGGCCTGGCGGGCGCGGCCCTCCGGGCCCCTGCCCTGGGCGGTCCCGGCGGCCTGATGCCGCGCCTCCGGGCGGCTCCGGCGGCCCGGGCCGTGCCCCTGGGCGGCGTCGGCGACCCGGGGCCGCCCCTCGCGAGGCCCCTGGCGCCGGGCGACGAAAAGGCGGCCCGTCCTGCGACGGGCCGCCTTGTTGTTGCCGTGCGGCGCCGGGGCCGGGCCGCTATTTGATGAACAGCATCTCCTGGTAGCTCGGCAGGGCCCACAGGTCGTCGGCCACCACGCCCTCCAGGGCGTCGGCGTAGGAACGGACCTCGAGCATGGCCGGGAGGATCTTCTCGCAGCGGTGCCTGCACTCGTCGAGCAGGGTCTTGAAGTCGTGCTTGGCGATGAGCTTCTCCAGCTCGGCCACGGAGGCCTGGAGGCCGCGCAGCTTGGCGGTCACGTCCTCCAGGGCGTTGGTCACCGGCTCGATGCCCGCGATCTTCATGTTGGCGCAGGTCTTGGCCAGTTCCATCTGGTAGCGCACCCCGGCGGGGAATATCTGGGTCTTGGCCATCTTCACGCACAGGGTCGCCTCGGTGGCCACGGTCTTGGCGTACTGTTCGAGGTAGATCTCCTGGCGGCTGTGCAGTTCGCGTTCGGAGAGCACGCCGTAGGTGGTGAACAGCTTGGCGACCTCGGGGGAGCCGATGACGGGCAGGGCCTCCACGGAGGTCTTGAAGTTGGGCAGGCCGCGCTTCTTGGCCTCCTTCTGCCAGGCTTCGGAGTAGCCGTCGCCGTTGAAGATCACCGCGCCGTGCTCGACGATGATCTCCTTGAGCAGCTTCTGCACGGCGGCGTTGAGCTTGGCGGGGTCGCCCTTGGTGGCCTTCTCCAGCTTGGTGGCGACGAAGTCCAGGGACTCGGCGAGCATGGTGTTCAGCGCCACCTGGGGCCCGGCGATGGACATGTTCGAGCCCACGGCGCGGAACTCGAAGCGGTTGCCGGTGAAGGCGAAGGGGCTTGTGCGGTTGCGGTCGCCGGCGTCCATGGGCAGCGGGGGCAGGGAGTCCACGCCGACCTCCAGCAGGCCCTTGGTCTTGCAGGACTTGCAGGCGCCGTTCTTGATCTGCTCGAAGATGTCGGCCAGCTGCTCGCCCAGGTAGATGGACATGATGGCGGGCGGCGCCTCGTTGGCGCCCAGGCGGTGGTCGTTGCCCGCCGTGGCGACCACGGCGCGCAGCAGCGCCCCGTGCTTGTGGACCATGCGGATGACCGCCGCGCAGAAGACCAGGAACTGGGCGTTCTCGTGCGGGGTGTCGCCGGGGTCGAACAGGCTGCCCAGGGTGGCGTTGCCGATGGAGTAGTTCAGGTGCTTGCCCGAGCCGTTGATGCCCGCGAAGGGCTTCTCGTGCAGCAGGCAGGCCATGCCGTAGCGCTTGGCCACGCTTTTCAGGGTGGTCATGATCATCTGGTTGTGGTCGGTGGCCAGGTTGGAGGTCTCGTAGATGGGCGCGATCTCGAACTGACCGGGGGCGACCTCGTTGTGGCGGGTCTTGACGGGCACGCCGAGCTTGTACAGCTCGTGCTCGACCTCGAGCATGAAGGCCAGGACGCGGCGCGGGATGGCGCCGAAGTAGTGGTCCTCGAACTCCTGGCCCTTGGCGGACTTGGCGCCGAACAGGGTCCGGCCGCACAGCAGCAGGTCGGGCCGGGCGAAATAGAAGTTGCGGTCGACCAGGAAGTATTCCTGCTCGGGACCGGCGTAGGAGTTGACGCGCTCGCCGTTGTCGTTGCCGAACAGGGCCAGCACGCGGCGGGCCTGCTTGTTCAGGGCCTGGCCGGAGCGCAGCAGCGGGGTTTTCTTGTCCAGGGCCTCGCCGGTCCAGGAGACGAAGGCCGTGGGGATGCACAGGAAGGTGCCGTTGGGGTTCTCCAGGATGTAGGCGGGGCTGGTCACGTCCCAGGCGGTGTAGCCGCGGGCCTCGAAGGTGGCGCGCAGGCCGCCGGAGGGGAAGCTGGAGGCGTCGGGCTCGCCCTGGACCAGCAGCTTGCCGTCGAACTCGGCGATGGCGCCGCCCTTGCCGTCGGGGGTCAGGAAGCTGTCGTGCTTCTCGGCGGTCAGGCCCGTCAGGGGGAAGAAGACGTGGCAGTAGTGGGTTGCGCCCTTGGAGACGGCCCATTCCTTCATCGCGGCGGCAACGGGCCCGGCGATGGAGGGGTCGAGCTTTTCGCCCTTCTCGATGGTCTTGTGGAGCGACTTGTAGATCTCCTTGGGCAGCATCGCGCGCATGACCTTGTCGTTGAACACGTTGGAGCCGAAAAGGTCGGTGGGCTTGGTCTCGGCGAAGCTCAGGGGCTCGGCCAGCGGCTTGTAGTTGTTGATGGCGGCGATGGCGTTCAGGCGGGCCTGGTATCCACTCATGTCTGCATCTCCTTGGTGCGGTATGGGACGTTACCTGGGACGGCCGGGCCGTCCGGGGCCGACGGGATTCTCTGGTTCCTGCCACTACCAAATAGCGGGCCAACTCGCTGTTCGGCTTATATTCCGGCTGGCTGTGGCGCAGGGGCGCCTTTGCGCCCGGAGCTGTTTTGCAAAATTGTCATCGAAAGAGTGTGACAAACTAGCCCAGAGTTACATAAATGTCATCCTTGTCGTTTTTTGGGTCGGAGAGCTTCGGACGCAGGGGCGCGGCGGCCGGAAGAGAAGCGCCCGGGGTCGCGGGGAGGCGCGGGAGGTCCGGCGCCGGGGCGTGGAACTGCCGCCGTGGCCTGGAGCGCCTGGGCCGGGGCCGGAAGGGGGGCGCGGCCCCGGGGCGCGGGGGCCAGGGCGTCCTGGGCGTGATCGCCCATCCGGTCAACGGCGCGGCCCGGGCGCGGGGGCGCAGGTATCCCTGCTGAATACCACGGCGGGCTTGCGGCGGCGCGGCCCCGGGCGC
>Ga0172382_10005637_pt1 | contig 18590 bp, 38 predicted proteins | sample Leawel138RmetaG_FD_122245 | JGI IMG/M metagenome (GOLD analysis project Ga0172382, IMG submission 122245) | Leachate microbial communities from a municipal landfill in Southern Ontario, Canada - Leachate well 138R metaG | ecosystem: Engineered > Solid waste > Landfill > Unclassified | place...
CGTTCCCACTCTTTTTACTATCAGCGAAATAGTTTTCGTCCACTACAACCTCAGTCACATAATGTTTTTTACCGTCGTTATCATCCCATGTACGGGTTTGCATACGTCCAACAATTGCGACCTGCTGGCCTTTTGCAAAATATTTAGCTATAAATTCAGCCGTTTTAGCCCATGCTTGGCAATTAATAAAGTCTGCTTGTGGCTGTCCTTCTTTTGCCATTTTACGGTTTACTGCTAAAGTAAATGTTGCTACCGCCGTGTTGTTGCCGCTTGTATATTTCAGCTCAACATCTTTAGTTAAGCGGCCCATTAAAATTACTTTATTCATTCTGTTTCACTCCATCCTTAATAAATTTTTTAAACTGTTCTAGCATTAAATCACACGATTCAGATTTATCAACAAACTTCAATTCAAGTTGAAACTTATTTGACCAGGTTGCTAAGAAACCTTTCAAATCCTTTGGTGACATTCTGCTACGGTACTCGTGCCGTTCTAACTGACTTTGTGTAGCTTCGACCATTAAGATTACCTTGCAACCTTTTGACCTCTCAAATTCCCTTTTAAAGCGTTCACGACCGACTGTAAAATTTCCGATTATTTCATCAAGAGAACCTTTGCGCTCGATTACAATTTTATTTTCATAGCTGACACCATTCCGCTCAAAACTGTAATCACCGTAATTGAGCTTTTTGAGCCGATACGAGATATTTAATTCATCAAGCCTAGTAAGTATATGTTGATTAACTTTTTCTCTCGTATCGACCAAAATTACCGCTTTCATAGGCTTGTATAGTCCAGTATTTCAGTGAGTATCTTGGTTGATTTGCAATAATCGCAATGTTCACACCGTGTCGGCTCAATCAATCCTTTTTTAATATCATCAAACCGTTTTACGTTATCCGTAACAATCTCTAAACAATAATCCAATCTGTTCTGCGGAATAGCTATAATGGCTAAGTCGGGTTCTTTCTCTTTGGTAGCACCGGCAATATAAAACGGTAAGCTATCTCCTTCTACAAACTGGTATATAGCAGCTTGAATATCATAACCCCATGCTTCAACGAATGATAATTGCAATCCATCTTTCCAAATCGGTTGGAAATCTCTCATAACTTTTAAATCAACAATTTTATTACCTGTGTGGTAACTATCCATTTTAATTTTGAATGGTACTCCAAATATCTCACCTGTCTTAATAACTTGCTTTTCTCCACTCATAAACTGTTGAAATAATTCATCACGTTCTAATCTTTGAATTATGTACTCAGCTTGCCTATACTCGGACTTCAACTCACCTTTTTGAGTAAATATGGCTGGATTTTTTGCTTTGAATATGTCTAACGTTCCCTCGTAATGCGAATCAACATAACTTCCAACTAACAATGCGGCTGTTTTCTCTCGCTCAAACTCGCCCTTAATCTCTGCAAGTGCCATTGCTTCACAGTTCATAAATGACTTGAATTGAGAACTGCCCATGTATTTCATATTATTCTCTTGACTAAAATAATTCTCTGCTGTTAACATTTAATTTTCCACCTTTCCAGCTTCATTGGCCTTGGTTGCACATATCGGGCAAAGTGACCGACCATATTTAGTATAAGTGTGCTTTGCTATCTGTTCCGCTGTTCTTCCCTCAACACCATTTATTGTTAATTTGCAATCAGCACAGATGGTTGGTACAGCCTCTTGTGAGGTTGGTATTTTCGGTCTAATCCGCAGCGCTTCGACTACATCACCAAACGCTTTAATTTTATCTACAAACAATTGAATTTTTTTCCCCGACCACTCCTCTATATATGGAGTCTTATAAAGCTTTTCGATTACTTTGGCGTTGGTTGCATTTATTATCATGGGTTTTTGAGGTTCAACAAAAATCGCAATCATACATTCTTCTTTTTTGCCGTCCGGATTTTGAACCATTTCATTTTTTACAGTTTTAATTGTGAGAATCATATCTTTACCGGGTTCAAGTGAGTAAGCCCCTAAATAGTCGGGGTTATGCAAACGTTTCCAATGTGTCTGTGACATTTCTGTTCCTCCTCATATTTTTATTTGTAGGAATCATTACAGCATCATCTTTACTCCAACCTCTTAATATTCTAGCTTCTACTGTAACTGGATTTATTTTATATATTTCACACCATTCAGCCTTTGGTTTTGTAATACCATCAATTTCAATGTATATAGTTGACCTTTTGTTATTGCTTTGAGATTTCATATCAGTCCATTTACAATTTGAAGGTTCGTAATTGCCATCATTATTTTTTCTATCGATAGTAAGCCCTTGCTTGTATCCATTAACTATTGCCCAGTTTCGAAACGCTTCAAAGCTGTTTTGCCATTCATCACAAACCTTTATTCCTCTGATACCATAATACTGATAATCGGGTAGATTGGGATTAGAACATCTATCCCTAATCCCTCTCCAAATTCTATAAATTGAAGTTCCATATGCTCCATGAGTTATATTGCTCATAACTCAGTTACCTCCAATTCACTGTCATTAGTGGTACGTGTCGCAATAAACTGTAATCCTTTCTCTTTGCACTTAGTGTACAATTTCAAGCGGTTATCATCTGCCAACTTTTCAGCACCATCTATTAAAATAATTTGTAATGCATTAGGCTTAGATATTGCTACATCTACACATAAGTCAAGTTGTTCACCTTCTGACAAGTTCGATATTGGAAGTCCATTTATTAGTGGAATACCATTTTCAACCGTAAGCCCCTTAACTGGTATTGTGGCTGTCTTTAATATCTGTGAAGGTAATTCCCTTGCCAACTCTATTTTCCTTGTCAATTCCTCGGATTTGGTGGTTAACGTGTCCATTTCGGATTGCATATTAACCATGCGGTTGTATTCGTTCAAATGTTTCTTCATGGTTTCGGCCGTATTAATTTCATCATTCAACTCGGTTGTATCGGTTGGAACTTTGCCAGCATATTTGTTAGCGGTTTGAACATCACCATCTAACTTTGCAACCTTTGTTTCATACTCGGAAATTGCTATTTTTTTCTTATCCTCTAACTTACTTGCTAATCCTTTTAGCTTATCCTCAGCCGCTATGATCTCGGCTTTCATTCTCTCAATATTTTTGGTTAATCCTTCTTTTTCAGATGCAATTGCTTTTTCCTCAGAAGATATTGAAATTTCCTTTTCAGCTTCATATCCTCGAACCTTATTGTCGTAACTGTCCTTAAATACTTTTGCTCTCTGAATTTCGCTGTTGCTAGTGGTAATAGTTTGAAGTTCCTTGTACTTTGTTCCTAGATCGTAACTATCCCATTTTTTAGTATCATAGTTAGCTGGAATATCTTTGGCTATGTCCTCGATAAAAGCCTTTTTAGTTCGAATATCTCGGTTTAAATCCTGCCTGTCTTGAAAGTACTGTCCTTTTTCGGCTTGAATATCGTTCAGTACTTGCAATATGTTCTGCTGGTAGTCAATGCCTTGTGGAATCTCGCCAAACCACTCTTTAATAGTGTTCAAATCCCAATCAAATACGATTAAGTCAAGAATGATTCTGTTTTGTTCCTGTCTGCTCATATGAGTAAATTCAACCGGGTTTAGCTGCATTGGCGTGAATATTTGCGACAAGAAACTTTCGGGTTTAGCAACATCTTTTCCATTCTCCTTAATACTCTTGTAGTCGGCCTGTGTCGTGCGTTTCTTACGGTCAATACTAAGCCCTGTATCGGTTTCAATTAATATTTCACCCTCTGTTTCGCCGCTACGAACTATATAATCACGATTGCTATTATTGGTTAATGCGTACCTAATCGCATCAATAATGCTGGATTTTCCCGAACCGTTAGTACCTGTTATTTCTACGCTCTTACCGTTTAATTGCTTTTCTTTTATTCCAAACAAATTTTTGATTACAATTTTAACTGATCTCATTTTTCTATCTCCTTTTCAATTTTAAATTCACACATATTTTGCCGATATTTCAATTTGCATCTATCAAATCTAATGCAATTTGTAGTAGTACATTTGATTGGTACTGGATTGCCTAGAGTATCATGTAGTTGCATTTAGGCACCCTCTAAAAATTCAATACGTTTCTTTAACTCTCGAATTTCTTTACGACGCAATTCATCTAGTAAAATCCAGCCTTGATTGCCTTCTTCTAGTTCCATGATGGTTTTCTTAAGTCCGTCTATGTGTCTACCAACTTCGTCCATCAAGTCCTGTACGTCCTGCCAATCAAAGTTTTTCTTAGGTTCGTCTAGTTTTACAATCGGCTCACTCATTGTTGACCTCACTTTCTTTTATCAAATTGGTTTTATAAAGTTTGCAAGCAATCACATTATCGTTTCCAAGTCCATCTCCAAATGTAGTGTCTTTAATCTCCATTTCAGTAAAGCAAGTTGGAACATTACGTTTGCAGGTGTCACACAAATTGATTTTAGTATCCATCTTTACATTTCCACCCTCTCGTGATATATTTTGTTTAGATTGTTTTGTTTAGTACCTCTGGAAAGGTACTTTTTTTATTTGTTTCTCATTACTTGTAATATTCGAACACTATCCTCAAATTTTAATAATATTGGTGTGTTTTCTCCTCTGTACTCAATTATGCAAGGGTTATTCATGCATCTGATATCAATGCTTTTCAAAGCAGAGGCAAGCTTTTCGTTATCAATAAATATCTTTGATACAACTTCTTTCGTTTCTAAGTCAGAAACTATTTTGTCAGTATCTAACCATTTAATCTGAGGTTGTTTATATCCAACTGAGCGATCTCCAACAACAATGTTACAGAACTCATTTTCTAAAGATATTTCAATATAATCTGCTTTTGCTCCAACTGGTAAATATGGCTTTATGTAAGCCGAAAAGCTTTCGTCAATCTGTAATAATGGTGCAAATTCAATTGACAACATAAATCCGTCTAATGCTGATGCTTTCATTTTGTTTGTTTCTTTGTCAAAGTCCAAACGAATCCATTGTAACTGCGGTCTTTCGTCATTTTTAGATATAAAGCTTTTAGTAGCCCTTATAATCCGTTTCATTTCAAATGTTTCAATTATCGCTTTCATATTCACCCCACCCTATCAAATTTACTTGCATTGTTTATTTTCTTGTAGTTCTTGCCGTACACTTCAACTTGAGGCTGTACGGCTTTTACTTTATTGCTTACTTTTTTCTTAGGGCTGTAGTTATCAGTAACCCATTCAATCAAACTGAGACCAATTATTCCAACTGCCGCTCCTGCTAAAAACACAAATGCTAGGAAGTAATAATCATCCATTTATTAGCCCTTTCTGCATTCAGCGCAAACATGTTTACCTTTGAACTCTGCCACATCTGTTAAACTGTCGCAAAAGATACAACCAGGGGTATACTTTCTTAAAATAATATTATCTCCATAGGTAAAAATCTCCATTGGTGTACCGTCTGTTATCCCGTTAGTCCTGCAAATTTCTTTTGGTATTACAATCCTGTTTAAAATATCTGCCTTGCGTACTATGCCTGTTGCTCTCATAATTTTGTTTCCTCCTCGATTTTATTTTTTATTTCACGATTCCAACATTTAACACAGTCGCTATCAACTAATTTGCAATTTGATTCTTTTTCTAGTCTCATATAACATGGACAATCAGTATAAACTATTTGCCTGTCTGAAAATCCAGGTTCTAACTCCCTTGCCTTCTCTAAATAAGTCAAACCCTATCCCTCCTTTTCTCCCCAACCCTGTAAACTTGCTTCCAACCGTTTCTACATGCATGCCGTTCGTAATCGTCAACCTCGTTAAACGTCTTGCTAACTGGCTTAATTTCAAATTGCTTTTTATGTAGAAATGCTGACATGTGTTTAACTGATTATTTGACAAATGCTGACGTTTTTGCTGACACGATTCATCCACCTCCTAACAATTTGATACTGCTTGCATTGAGTATAATTCTTGTTACAATAGTTGCTGATATGTAATACTGCATCACCGTGAAATTTATCGCGTTCTAATCCGCATTGACAATTGATTACGCTTTTTGTACAACCTATGCAGCATGGGCAATCAATACCTTTTAGCATGGTGTATCACTCCTTTTAAAGACTTAATAGATAATCTAAAATTGCATGTTCCACGTCTGTCTTGCACTGTTTAAGAGTTGTTTCTTTATCGCTAGTTTTTCTTTGGTAATACAATGATTGTGTTAACCACGTAATAGTCATTCCTTCTCTGTAGGCTTGTACGATTTGTTTCTCCGAGTGAATCTCGGCGTACTTTTTCATGGCGTATCACTCCTATTGTTCCATTCTTCCTCAGCATCTTTATATTCGTAGTGGAATCCACCACTACAACCACATTTAGTACATTGGATATGGTATGGGTCACCACCACTATCAGGATCGTAAAATGTTGGCTTCCAATTTTCTTCACCACCAATTACTTCTGGATTACCTCCACAAAATGGGCAAGATTTCAATTCTTCCATATAATTACTCCTTCCTATGCTACATATTTGATTGTGTATTCCTTTACAATCGCTGCGTATATTTCTTTTAGTTTTGGGTCTGCTTCAATAATGTCCATCCTGTTTGCTTTAAGTATTGCTGATTTACTTGCACCTTCGAGTTTCATTCGGTCACATTGATTATTTAATCTGCGGAATAAATCAACATGTGCTCGTTCTTCAAGTAACTTGTAACTCTCTGACCGTAATTCTTGATATTGTTTATTTCCAATAGCTTGTACAATTTTATTGAACATTCGATTGATATCTTCACGCCAATTGTCGGGAGTCGAGATTACTGTGTCCTTAATGGTTTGAGTGGTTAATTGTAACGAATTAACTTGTTGCTTCATTTCTTTCATTGACTGAGCTTTCACTATAATTAGGTCTTCGATTGATTGAGGTTTGTCCTGCTTCATTGCTAATTCAATTAGCTTTGCTCTTATTACTGCATCATATCTAGCTGCTAATTGGAGAACACCTTCTTTTGTTAATATGTAGTATGGAATTGTTCTCCCGGTTGAATCTTGCCTTTCACTCAATACAAATTTGTATTCAGTCTCTAGCCCTTCGGTTTCTAGCTTTTTAGCTTCATCCCTTACATCTCTCATAATGATAAAATGTTCTTTTCCTGTTACCTCTGCAATTTCCATTGAAGTCATTTGGTTTATTGCTGTTAAATTGTTCAACTGTTCGCCTCCTTCCTAACTAATTAATTTTGAAATTGGTGTTTCTGTTGCTTTTGCTATTTTTTTTAGCATTTTCATTGATGGGTCTCTAGTCCCATTTTCTAATTGACATAGATATGGTTGGGAAACTCCAATTAATTCAGCAAATTCATACTGTGACATTTTCTTTTTTTCTCTTAAAACCCTTAATTTATCCGTGTTAATCACCTCCCTACAATTAATAGTTTATATTATTACATTGCATTTTGCAATATCTAAATCTACTAATATATTGCAAAATGCAATGATTTATCGATATTATATAACTGATGCAACATTTTTTTAATAAATGCTTGCAATTGCTTTGAATCTCATGTAAAATTGATTGCGGTTAGCAATAAAACATTATGAGGTGAAAGAAAAATGGATATCGGAAAGAGAATTACAGAATTAAGATTATTAAATGAAATGAAAACAGTTACCGCACTTGCTAAAAAGTCAGGTCTGTCACAACCTTATTTAAGTCAAATAGAAAAAGGTGAAAGAAATTGCCCAATAGAAACACTTGAAATTATATGTAGAGCCTTAAATGTAACTTTAGAGATATTTTTTAGAAATGAAGAAATAACCAAAAAGAATTTAAACTACATCAAACTAATCAAAAAAGCCGAAAATCTAGGATTCTCAGCTTCTACTTTGAATGATATTATTGAAAGTCTAGGCAAGGCAACTAAAAAGGAATAGTAATGCTTTCTGCTTTAGGGTTTATACAACTGTCGTTTATGTACAATTTGTTTTCTATTTTGATTTCACATACGTAGTTATACTCTTCTGGCAATTCAATATGTACTATTTCCATTTTATTGTCCCCCTTTGAGTTTGTACCTATATATTAGAACAATTGTTCTGAGTTGTAAAGAAAAACAAGTTGACAAAATAATAGAGTTTCGACACGATTTGACATGTTTGCCTTATATATGATTCGTGACAAGTTTTAAATTTCCTAGGTATAAATCATGTTTTTTAATAAATACATAAGGAGTGAGTTTTATGATCGTATGCGTAAATCAGCAAAAAGGTGGTTCAGCCAAGACTACCACTACTAGAGAATTAGGATATCTAGCTTCATTAGATGGTAAAAAAACATTACTAATTGACCTGGACCCTCAATTTTCTTTATCTAAATCATTTGGTTTAGCTAAAGATGATGTAAAGGGCCGGAATATTTATAATGTGTTTATGGAGGATATTGAGCCACAAGATGCAATTGTTCAGACCAAGTATAAAAATTTATATCTGCTACCAGCCTCAAAGGATTTATCTATGTTAGATGTAGACCTCGCTATTAAATACGGAACTAAGATGTTAACTAATAATCTTAGAAGGTTGCTAGAACCAATTAGAGACACTTTTGATTTAATCCTAATAGATACATTACCAAGTTTAGGAATGACAGCCTTAAACGCTCTGTGCGTGTCTGATTGGATTTTGATTCCATGTATTCCCGAAGAAGCGTGTTTAGAACAATTGGACGATTTACTAGAAGTGTGTCGCAAGATTAAAATAAACTTGAATACCTCACTAAAATATATAGGAATCTTGCCTGTAATGGTAAATAAAGTAACAACACACCACAGACAAGGGTTAAAAGCTCTACGTGACATTTACAGTAAACAATATAAGATTAGAATACTTGATTGGCAAATAAATAGCTGTACTGTATTTAGGGATTCTGTAGCGTTGAAAGAACCAGCATCAGCGTTATATTATGAAATGCCAGTGTTAGAGTATCAGAAAGTATATAAACAAATGAAGGAGATAGTAGGATTATGAAGCCTAAAGTAGATTTAAGCAATAATGCAAGCAAAAGACAAGGCCCATTAGATAGTTTACTAGAAGGTGATATCTCTAACGATACCAATAGTGATATCACACAAGATATCAGTGATACCAATGATATCACTATAGAGGTTAATAATGATTATGAAACAGCTAAATCAACTATAATATTAAGGTTGAAACCATCTACAGTTAATGCACTAGATGAAATAGCATACAAGGCAAGAAAATCAAGAAATTACATAGCACAGAAATTATTAGATCAAGCAATTAGTAAAGTTAAGATAAAAACAAAGGAGTGATTAACTTGGACAAACTAAAATGTCCTGCATGTGGTACTGAACTAACTTTAGAAACTGGATATACTGGTTGTGATTGGAATTGTAAGGCTGGTATGGATTCGGGTTTTGGATACCAGATAGATTTAGTTTGTAAGGGTTGCGGTAGGGTTTATACTTTAGGACACACCAAGAATATTGGAGATTTTTCAGAACCTATTGACAAATATAGATGTTTTAAATAGGCTTTAAGGTTTTAATCTACCCGATAAGGGAGAAGGAAATTAGCAGATTTTCCCTTGAACTACAGGGGAATTTCTACTAATCTACCCGACTTTTTCGTGAGGTTTCTTATTGACCACATATTCAATATATTTTGTGGAATGCTCTCTCAATATGTTTCTACTGGTTTCCTCAAAACATATCATTGTTACCAGGTCTGCCGTTACAACATCAAGCATTATTCCAGCTTTCGCTACAGGACGGTTTGATATCATCTGGACTTGTGTCTGCTAAAAACACAAAGAACCGCTATCCTGTTTCCAGCGGCTCCCCAATATTGCTACATATTACGGCGGTCATAACAACCAATTATGTTTATTTAAAGTGATTCATCCATCTAACTCACTCGCTGATTTTTAGGTAATTTTAATTAAACCCTTGACACCTATAATTTTTTTATGTACAATAACAGACATAGGAATACCCGATTGGTGTTAGGGAATCAACTTTCTGAAACGTGAGTCGAAGCACTTTCAGACAAAGCAATATTCAATTAAATATAATTCTACAATATTTTGTGTAGAAAGTCAATTTTAAAGTAAAGTTATCCACAATGGGTAGCTTTTTTACTTGCATAAAATAATAACTATTGTAAATCATTACAAAAAAGTATAAGATTTTAGTTAAATATGTTTTAGGAGGATTTTTATGAAAAAATATTTCAACAAGCAAACTTTTACAGCTTTTATTTTAGGCGCAATCTTATTTACCTCAGTTGGGGTTTTTGCCGAAACGCAGAATATCACGCTTAACCCTTATCCTGTCCTCATTAATGGCACTGTCTCAACGGTGGGTGCATACAACATTGATGGATATACTTATCTAAAGCTCGCAGATATGCGGCAAACTGGATTAAAAGTTGTTTTCAATGAAACAGATAGTAAGATTGAAATTACTTCAACCTCTGCTGAAAGTACGATTACCGTACCAACTCCCGAGCCTACTACACCATCGCAAACAACGCCGAGCCAAGAAACGGCACAGCCAACTGAAACCACACCAGAACCAGAACCAGCGCCCGACCTTACAGTATATAATGCAAAACTAGATTTATTAACAGAAACATATAACCAAGATATAAAAGAAATAACATCTGACGCACAAGAAAAAGCAAGTCAATTGTCACAGGATTTCTATAAAAAATATCCAAATGCAAAACGGGAGGATTCAGTCAACGGGGGTCATCTGTTTAAACTTTTAGACGAGAATATAGATATAGTTAATAAAAAAGCAGAAGAACAAAAAACTTTACGCACAAAGGCTTACGATGTAGAAGTCACAGTATTAAAACAACAATACGGAATAGATTGAGACATAAAAATCTAACCAAATGGGTATTAAGGGCGAAACTTAGGTGGTCGCTCTTTTTGTTGCAGAAATATGTTGACAATATATAGAAAAGTCTATATAATTAATAGTAGATAGTATAAGTCAAAAGAGAGGATGGTGTAAAGGATGATTACAAAAGGATCAAGAGTTGAATTGGTTGCTGATTCTGAATTAGTAGACGCAATAGGCGGTAAAAAATTAAAAGTAAGTTCTAAAAATCCATGTAAAGGAACTGTTAGAGCAACTAGGTATAGAAAATATGGCAACACAACTGTAAAGCTTGTAACATTTTGCCCTGACATTTGCCCGGACAATGGATATGAATTTAGCTTAAAAAATTTCAGAGAAATCAAGGAAGGTTAATTCAAATAATAAGTCGATTACGCACGAAAGGAAGGATTAAAGTTATGAAAACAGAAAAGGTAAGCAACCTTAAAAAGGCAATTTTTACACTGCTTTATGACCAGTATGATGTTCCTGATATAGAGTTAGATTGCAGTGATAGCACCTATGTCGATTATATTATAGGGGCGTTGATAGAAACAAATGAACGCAGATGCCCTTTCAAAAATTATGACTGTATAGGACATTGCAAGGTAAACCAAATTGGTTGTACAGAAGGCTTGGATGTTGACTGCAATAGAGAGTTAGAAGATATATGGAAAGAATTTATAGAAATAGAAACACCAAAAGACACCGTTGAATCAAAAGAACATTGGTTCAGTATGGATGAGTGTATTAAAAAGAATCCTGATGTTGATGTTATTGAATGATTCATAGTTCAAATAGAAAGTGAGGTTGAGAAGATGGCTAAAAGGACTATAGAGAATTGCAGCATAATAAAAAATGCAATAAAAAATGACATTGGAAGTTGTGGCACAGAAAAAGGTAAATGTTTAGGATATGCTAATAGTGGTGAAGAACCTCATGAAACTTGCCAAGAGTGTAAGCTACATATTTACTACGATGATACCCATTTGTGATACAAATATATCCCGTAAAGGACGGTGAAATATTGGCTAAAAAAAACGAAAATCAATTTAACTTATATATTAGCCCTGAAATACAACAAATGGCACGAGAACAGGCAGCTGAATTAAGTTTAAAACCTAGTGAATATACTTCTATGTTGTATAAACTAAACTTAGCTGAGCTGGTCAAAAAAGCTGTTGAGAAGGAGAAGAAGAAATGAAATTATGTAATTTTTGTGGAAATGAATTTATAACTAGCAATGAGGATTTTGCATATTGTGGCTGCTGCGAAGATGAAATGCAAATTTTTAATACATCAGAATCGGGCTGTACCGCACGTGATGTTTTGGATTTTTACGGTAAAATTAGTTGGGATTTACCCCAAAAACTAAAAGTAATTCAAGCTATATTAGAAACGTGTGATTGTGATAGTGACAAACTTGTTGCAATCAGAGAAATCATTTATTCTAAAGAAGGTAAAAATGGATGATACAAACTAATCAAATTGAACACGATAAAAAGTTAGCACACGACATAGCAATGGTTTTGACGAGTAAATTGAGTAACTCTGAGCCGTTACCATTAGATTTAGTTGGTTGGTACAATGTGGCTATTGAGAAGTTGAAGGAAGGTGAAAAGGGATGAAAGCAATAATAACAAGAGAAGAATTAAAAGCTAGAGTGTGTAAAATGCGCGATCTATCAAGTGAGGAATTTGATAAAAAATGGAAAATTGTTGACTGCGACTGTGGAGAAGAAGTTTGCAATGGGTTTAGGCTAGCGGATATAGATGAAGAAGAAAATACAATATGTGTGAGAATGGAAGTAAAGGAATAAAAGCCAAGGCTACCCTATGAAGGATAGCCTTTAATCCTGTTTATTTCTGATTTAATTTAACCGCAAAGAAAAAAGATACTGCCATTGTAACCATCGGCACAACTTCTTTTGCATCTAATTTACCAACCGCTACAAATCCAATTAGTGAACCGATTAGAGCAAATGTAACGATTGTTTTTACATCTATTAATTTAGCAAATTTTTCTTTCATCTCATTCCCCCCTTAATATATTTAGCCATTTTAATAATCAGTGCTTCAAAACTAGGATCTATATTTCTCTTTTTAAGCCAAAACGAAGCTGGTGTGTCAACCTTTTCTGCAACAATTTTTATAGCCTGTTCGTACGTCATTGGTTCAACCATAGCCGTCTTAATTAACGGTATAAAATTCTTTTCGGCTACAGCTCTGGTATTTCCGCCGAAAAACTTTGTTCCAGGACAAGATTTGTTTTTTACCCAACAATGATAGGGTAAGGATACTGTTGATGGTGTAATGCTAAACTTTATACACAGCAAGGCATTGAGTAAAATAATACTTTTCTTTTGTTCCTCAGTCATAACATCACTGTCAAAATTGCCGACATGTTCTAACGTGATAGCATTGGTATTTTGTTTGCCAAGAAACCCGCCTCCATCTTTTGTAAGTGGACGGCCAACACAAATAGTCCCATCTGGAAATGTTGAAAAATGTTGTGCTACCTCAGACATTTTTACCGTATTGACATGGTAATTTTCCATGCCTTTCATTAGTTCAAAATGGTTGTTTTTAAAGTCTTTATATGATGGACTTGATGTATGATGCTGTTGGATTGTTTTAAATATTTTGCAGCCTTTTAAGCTTTCTATGTAAGGTTTGAGTTCAGCACAATTCAGCAATATAAATTTACCGTCTTGTTTCATTTAATCATCTACTTTCCTGCTAATTTGCCAATAAAAAAAGCAACTACGGCTGTAATTGCTACTGTTATTATTGTTGTAACTATCAAATCCCATCTCTTGCTAGGCTTGTCGGTTAATTCTTTTATTGAATCTTGTAAATCTTTCATTCCAATTTTTAAATCCTTTTGAGTTTCTTTAATATTATCTAGTTTTTCAGATACAATTCCGTTTGTTAATTCTATATTGTTTAGCCTAGAAAATATTTCTTTTTGGTTGATTTCTAAAGTAGACAACCTTTTTTCAGTGTTTTCATCCATAATTATACCTCTCTTTTTTTAGGCGGTTTTGGTGGTTTTGGTGGTTTTGGAGGCTTAGGTGGTTTAGATGAAGTTGTTGTTTTTTTAGTAGTCATTATTTATCACCTCGATTCGCATTATCGTTAATATTGGTGTTTTCGTTAGAAATTGTATATGGATATCCGTAAATGCTGTGGATTCCGTATGCTATACAGCTTGCAAACATTAATGTTATTAAGGTTACTGCTACAATAAAAGCTACAACGATTGTTTTATACTCGGTTAATTTCTTATTTTTCTCAATTGCTAATTCCTTTACCGTATTACTTAGTTCGTTGATAGTCTCTAAATATCTGCTGTCATCCATAGATGCACCCACTTTACTTTAGTATTTAGGTGCGATATAATATTAAACGTTCCTCAGTCGCACCGTAGATTCTGGGGAATGTAAAAAGCCGCTTAGGATTCGTAGTCCTTTGCGGCTTTTTTATAACTTATTTATTGTAAAATAAAAGACCGTTGGAATTTTATATCCTTCGGTCTGATATATTAAATTAATTTAATATGCTTTAAACCATATACCACCTGTACCGTCGTAGTTTCTGCCGTATGTAAGTAATGGCTTTGTATCATCTACTTTAACTAAAAATGCCACCCAACCTTCGCTAGAAGCACTCTCATATAAGTTTGCATCTAAAACAGGATCTGGCTCAACAACAGAAGCATAATCATATTCTTTGCCTGTTTGTGATATTAGATTAAAAGATATTCCATTTAAATCAAATGATTTTCCATTTGGAATATATTTAAGTTTAAAATCAATTTTTGCTAAAATATACTCATATCCATCTGCAGCTTCTTCATTAAACGTATTTGCTAACCTTATAAGCTCCCAAGCCTTATCTCCTCTTATGATTTCTTTTACTGTAACATCGGCTTTATATTCATCCGTATAATTTTTATAGTTTAGGCTTTGTGTCGCTCCAATTGGCGCAGGATTTTTCATGGTGTACTTATTTGCGGCTGGTGTCTCTCCTAACGATATCTTTTTAGTCTTAGCATCCACTACATACTTAATACCTAAATTACTTGTAAGCTGTTTTATATCCATATAATATGTGCCGTTGATAGTTGCTATATCCTGTTTTACAGTTTTGCCATATACTGTTGTGGTAAATACACTTTTAACTGCTGTAAGTGCTGGAGCTGCAAATGTAGCACCACACATCGTTAGTATAACGCCAATTAGCAGACCTGATATAAATTTTTTCATAAATTCGCCCCCCAAAATCTTAATTTTCATTTTATCATTATTTTTTTAATGCTTTTTCAACAGCCTCATCAATCATACTTTGTACTTCATCTTTTGTATAATAATCTTTTAAGTCTTCCATTGTTACGATTGGATTTCCATTTATATACCCATATTTTTCTGTAAAATATGTTTTTAAAACTTGGTCTTTATCCCGTATGCCTATAAATGCAAGATTGTTATAATTTGAGTTTGATGCTTGAATTTGTATTCTTGCTATATTATTTTTGTCCATTGCTAATAATATTCCAGCATCTTCATTTTTTAATGTTCCAGCGGAAAAACGTGGTTTACTGTCAGAACAATTATATAAAATCAATGTTCCTCCCACGTTATCGCCATCGCCTCTTTCGGAACCTAGTCTCGCGTTTAAATTACCATTTTTATCAAATGTGTCAATTTTCCCACCAGTTACGGAATCATAAATTTTTGTTAGTTGATTGCCTATTTCTGCTGCATTAACAGAGATGCTAAATGCCAAAATACACCCTAAAATAAAACTTGCCATTATTCTTTTCATAAAATCACGCTCCTTTAATTTAAGTATACACAAATTTACTTATAATTACAATAATTATAATGGCGTAAAATTAGCAGTTACCCAATTCTCTGTTGCTATTTTTTCATTATTTACGTAACCTTCTGTTTCCAATAAATACGTTTTTAGTACTTGAGAAGAGTCTCTAATTCCAATAAATGAACTGCTGTATGTGGCATTATAACCTTGAATTTGTATTCTGACTATTTCGTTTGTATCTAGCGCTTGAAAAGTTCCTACATCATCTGAGGTTAGTATTCCCAATGTTACCCTAGGATTAGCTGCTCCATCGTTGTATAGAATCAATGTTCCTCCCACGTTATCGCCCGTACCACCTTCAACACCTAATTTGACATTAAGATTGCCACTATTATCGTTTATAGCTATTTTACCACCCTCTGTATCTTGGTAAACGTCCATCAAAGTAGTTCCACCTGTAGTTTTGGTGGTAAATCTACCGTTTATTTCTGCTGATGTTGCAGTCAAAGTGCCAGACATTGTAACGCTAAATGGAGCAGAAGCAACGGCAGTATTTCCAAGAAATAAACCATCAGTTGTATTAAATTGTAACACGCTTGTGCCAGTACCTACGTTAAATCTTCCACCTGTCAAAGTTAAATCATTGGCCGTTGCAGAACCTGACATGGTAACCCTAAATGGTGCACTTCCAAATGTTGTATTGCCAAGATATATACCGTTTGTATCTGCTTTAAATATATTGTTGCCAGTACCTATTGCAACCGCGCCTGTTAAAATTGCATCACCGCCAAGATATAACTTAGCAGTTCCTGTAGCAGTATCTACTTGTACGTAAAATACTGCCGTGTACGATGAAGTTGTCGTTGGTTTAAGGTCAATTTCTATTCCGTCTGTAGCGTTCATTGTTGTTCTTGCTTTTGCATCACTTCTTTCTGCTACAAATCCATTGTCAGGACCTATTGAGCAGCCATTGTATATTGAATTTTTTGCGACTGTAGTTGTTTTGATTTCGCTAATAGTATCGGTTAAATCATCAACAAAGTTACTTATTTCAACTGTACCTTGCATTCGTTGTTCTGGATCATAAGAATGTTTAACTATTCGTAAATAATTGTTAATTCCGAGATCATCGTCAATAACCAGAACTGTATCACCCAATTCGTAATGTTCAAATGAACTTATTTCTTTGGTGATATAACTTTGTTCAAACTCCAATTCAACTGGAGAAATTTCATATACTGTTTTAGGTATTCCTGCGGTCTTTTGTCTTCCATCAACTGTCACAATTGCATTTGAAATATTTTTCCTATATCTGAATTGTACATGCCTATCGGTTCCACGTTGTGTTAGTAAATTTACTTGATACTTATCAAATTCAAGTTCACCAGAATAAAGTGTTGCAAGTTGTTTTAACACATTAAATGCATTTGTAGACTCATTAATACTGATTGTTTGATTAGATGTTACTTGAACTGTTCCAACCGTAAAACCTGTACCAGACAATAAAGCCGTTGCAACTGCTGAAAATAATCCAGTGGCCGTAAATCCTGCCGTAAAGCTTGCAGATATAAGGTCATAACTTACGTGTTCACATTGCACATCAAGAGTAATACCTTCTATTGTCCTATTTTTACGAAAATAAGTAATATTGAAATAATCGTCTTTGATTTCAACTTTGTTAGATGTGGTTATATACGCTGATTTATCACCATCAATTACTGTTGAAAAATCAAATGTGAATTCTCGGTTCAATCCTTCACTTAAAGTAGTATTCCATGTATTTTCTAATATTGCCAATGTTTCATTTGCTGAATTAAGTACTTTAATCATTTAATCACAACCTTCCCTATAGATCGCTTTTGATTTCTAATTTTTTCTTGATCTTTCTTGAATATTTCAACATCTGCAATTAATAAATAATCTCCATTCCCTGTAGTTTGATTTAAAATATCATCTGGAACTAAGTTTAACAATATATCAGTTTGCATTAGCTATATTCTCCTTCCAATAAATACATTTTAATTAAAATTATATCATACATTTTAAAAATAGTATAATATTATTTAAATTGTAATAAAAAGAATTTATAATCCAAACCATGTCCATGTAGGTGCTACACTATATGTTAGGGTTAATGTTTCATCAGGGCTAAGTGTAAAAGCACCACTTATTAAACCTGTCGCAATACCATTTAACTTAATTGCTGTAACTGTTCCCCCATTAATAAATATTTGTACAGGTACTCTGTTTGTATTTACTTGCACTACATCACTTGCAGGTATTGCTGGTTGAGTTGATAATAATCCTACTGGATTGTAACCAGCATTGTTTTTAGCAACAACACCAATAGAATTAGTATACAATTGCGCTGACATGCCACCTACACGAACATTTCCAAGTATATTGTTAGACACTAAGATTTTTTTATCAAAATCAGTGCCGAAAATAATAATACATTCTTGCATTGTTGGAGTGGCTTGATTGTCATTAATTATATTACTGTCAATAAGACAATTAATCTTTAAATCTGTCATATAGATTCCGAATCCTGTCCCAATTTTGCCAATACCTGCGTTTAATATTAAATTACCTTTTATGATTAAATCTTCACATTTTCCACCAACAAATATACCTGCTATAGTTCCGCCCTCTGCTGTAGGTGGCAAGACATTATAACTTTCATTATTGGTAATAATTACATGTTTCACCATTGAGTTGTAAGATATATCTCCTGAACTTGTATAGCCAAAAGTGTTATTCCCATTACATTTATTTCCATCAATAAGAATATTGTAATGTTCATCTCCCACAGTGGTATTTATATAAATTCCAGCTCCTATATTATCGTGGCAGAAGCAATTTTTTATTATAATGTCATGACAAGCACCTACACTATATTGGTCGGAATAAATTGAAATTCC
>Ga0172382_10005638_pt1 | contig 18590 bp, 15 predicted proteins | sample Leawel138RmetaG_FD_122245 | JGI IMG/M metagenome (GOLD analysis project Ga0172382, IMG submission 122245) | Leachate microbial communities from a municipal landfill in Southern Ontario, Canada - Leachate well 138R metaG | ecosystem: Engineered > Solid waste > Landfill > Unclassified | place...
CCATCGTGTGGCGGTAACTGTTCCTGTCTTCTTTCTTGTGGCAATAGATCGGGTTCCCGCTGTGAAGGTAATAGACGAAACCGTCCTGCTCACGGAAGCCGACCATATCGTTGACCATTTTTATGTCAATCGGGAATAAGGGTAATTGGAACTGCATGATGCGTAATTTTTTTCAGAGTTACGACTTTTTTTTTTTAACAATGATTTTGTAAATTCCTGATCCTTAAGAAGGGGATCAGGCGTTCTGAATATAAAAAAGCCCTTTTAAAAGTCTCATATCATTATTAGTCTCAAAGTCATTTTTTAGTAATGGATATTTTTATTAATCTGAATTTCATTCCATAGATCACGATTAATGTCACTGTCAGTATCATGAAAATCCCCCAATCTATTTTTGGATAGAGCATGATGATCAGTAAAGAACAGATCAATTGTACTATAAAATAGATGATTGATACTACCCTGTGTTGTATTCCTCTTTCATTAGCCAGTATCTGATAGAAGTGCAGTCGGTGCGCCTCCATTATATTCTGTTTCAGGTAGATTCTGTGTAGTATTGTACATAGAGTATCAACTCCGTATACTAGAAGGAATCCTATCCATATCAGGTTTTGGGTTGTAATGATCAGTATTAACAGCAATGTCACAACCCAGAAAGCGATACTTACGCTGCCCACATCACCGGCAAAGCACTTTGCCTGTTTCCTGAAATTGAAGAACAGGAATACCACTGAAGCCAGTAGAGGGAAGATCAGGAAATTATTGTCAGTGAAAGCTTGGATATGATTATTCACGTATATCATCGGGAGCAATACTGCCAATGTATATAGTCCTGTGATACCGTTGACCCCGTCCATAAAGTTGTAAGCGTTTACAATACCTGTAAAGACAATATATCCGATTACTATAGCCCACCAGGGATATACCCCATACACGTTTGCCAGATAAAAAGCACAGGTCATGGCCATCAAGTGGAACAGAAGCCGGGTCTTTTGCCCCAGGCTTTTGATGTCGTCCCAAAAACTCACTCCGGCCATCAGGGTAATTCCTGCAAGGAACCACCAGCCGCTTTCCGAGGGGTTGAAGAGCGCATAGAGTAGGGCAGCCACCCAATAAATAATTCCTCCTCCACGTAATGTGATTTGCGTATGTGAGCTACGTTCGTTCGGTTTGTCTATAATATTATATCTGTCCGCGATGCCGAAGTAGATGAGTTCCGCGATCAACAATAATATGATAACAAGTAAGTAAATCATTCGAAGCCGGTAATAATTATTTTATTTGTCAAATCCTTTTCTAATAATTTCTGCTTATTTTCCGCTATCTGTAATGACTTTCTCAAAATAGAAAGAGATTAATTTTCCTAATTCTTGTTTTTTCCATTCAACTATATAAATTCCCGTTTAATCATATTACCGTCTTTTTAGAAAGTAAATATAGTAAAATTTTGCGATTATATTCTCTTTTTATTATAAGATTTAGGGATTTAGTTCCAAGTATGGTATATATACCCGATCAAATCGTTCGATTCAGGTTCGAAGCGGTTCTGTAAGTTATGGTTTCAGTGGATTATATTATCATTAATATAACATTCCAAATTGCCATAAAGATATTTTGCTGCCAAAAACGTATTCAATGTTATCGGAGACGATGAAGGAATTGGGGGAGCCTTTCAGTTCTATGGATACCAATTCGATTGCTCAATTTGTCGATATTTGGAATAAAAGGAACGGATTCCGAAATAATTTGTAAAAAGTTGCATGATTGATATGATTTCTCTATTATGGCATCCATTTTATAAAGAAAAAACTTGGTCAAAAGTTACTTCCAATTGTATTGCCGACTTAAATTTGTAATAAAATATTTGTTATGCGAATATTTTATGCCTATATTTGTGGGACTAAAGATGATGAAGGATGAGAATCATATCGAAAAAAGTGCTACGGGACTTCTACGGTCAATATCCCGATTCCGAAATACCCTTGGAAAGTTGGTACAAGACTGTGAAACAGGCGCAATGGACATGTTTTACCGATATAAAAGAGACGTTCAATTCCGTGGATTATGTAGGCAACAAGCGGTATGTATTCAACGTCAAGGGAAATGATTACCGGATAGTGGCCATCCTCCAGTTCACCATCAAAGCCGTGCTTATCCGGTTTGTGGGAACGCATCTGCAGTACGATAAAATAGAAGACATCAAAAATATATAATTATGGCAACAATAAAAGACAAAAGCAGATATGATACCGTCATGTCACGCATTGAAGAATTGATGGTACAGGTAGAAGAAGATACCCCTGTAACCGACAAGAGGGTAATGGAACTTGATTTGCTTGTTGAACTTGCCGAAGAATATGAAGACGAGCATTTCCCGATAGGCACCCCGTCGTTACCCGACGTGATGAAGCTCCGTATGTACGAGATGAACCTCACGCAGGAAAAAGTTGCCGAACTGCTTGGGCTCAGCCAATCACGCATCAGTAATTTCCTGACCGGTAAAACAACCCCCACACTGGAAGTCGCGCGTATTATCAGTATCCGGCTTAATATAGAGCCGGCCATTGTTCTTGGCGTGTAAAATATCACTGGGTATTTTATTTTGTTACTTGCCGGAAACTCTCCAATGTCTTTCGCATTCCATCCCGGGCTGATATTGGCATTTTAATGATGCCAAGTCATATAATGTTAGTCAAAAATCATCAGCTATTTTATAATTTCTGTATGGATTGCTTGGTGGAAAAATCAAGTAGGAGGAACTGCTTTATTTTCCTCCTACTCGATTTTTTAGACAATCTGGCGCAAGGGAACTTAAAGATCGCCGATAAGTCTGTCTAACGTGTTAATACGTCCTTCATAAGCTTCACGTAACCTATTTACAGCAGCGTCGAAAGACATCTTTTCATCCCCATTTATATCTTGATTGATAGGCCACATATTGGCGTTTACTATTGCGGATTGGCGAATATAGGCTGCTTGTTCGTCGATAAAAGGAATGATTGTCTGAAAACCGGGTTTTAGTGTATTCCAGCGCTGTTTTACCGTTTCCACAAAAGCAGGATCCTCAAACAGTTTATCGTACCAGATAGCATTATTTACTCTGAAATTATCAATATTCGGAATAAATGTTGCCCAATCAAAGTCCCACACAGGTCCGGCTTTTAGTTTTCCGTTGCGGTCCTTATGCATATAGCTGCTCTTGGGATGGTTGGGCTCTGTGTTGTATGTGAGTTCATGTACCAACCACCAGTCAATAAAACTGTTCACATCAATGTAATCCTGGTAAGACCCTTCGCCTGCACCGTAAAGGATATCTTCTATCCGGTTGAAATAATTGCTGAACCAATTCATTTGCTGACTATTCAAAACGTCTTCATCCGGTTCCTTGAAGTTAACCGGCAGATTTTTATAGATACTCCTGAACTTGTTGACCTCATCGTAGTAGGTATCTAGCTCCACTAAATAACCACCTGTGATAGCCGGTTCTTCTGTGTCAGTCTCTTTTAATTCTGCCACATTCACCCTGTTTTTATCCACTTTGATTTGTTCGCATAGGTAATAATTCCCAAGATGGGCGCCATTGAGCACAACTTCTACAAAAGTGCCTCTGGGAGTCCACTCCAAGCCTGTTTTTCTTGCTATTTCAAAAGCAACACTGTTGCGTAATAAAGTTTTATCCATCCAGTTGGCCAACAGTACCCAACGTTTATGCGCCGGCATACCGAGAACCTCAGACTTCTTATCCAGTTTAATGGCATACGGCTTTTTAGGATATCCCCATGTTGAATTACCTCTGCCTCTTAAGGATACATTGGATAAATAGATGTCATCATCTTCATTGGGGGTAACTATCTCGATGACACAGTCGGCCATCCAATTCTCTTTGCTGGTAATGTTTTGGCCCCCCGGGGTTGTCAAGTAGAGTACGGGTAACTCAAACCCCTCCGAAGTTATTTCAAATATTTCGGAAGAATATTGTACCGGGTTTCCGCTCCTGTCTTTTGTGGTCAACACCAATGCTACTTTGTCGCGGAAGGTGTCGAGCGATCCAAGATCCTGGATATAGGCAATATATTGGCCCACTTTTACTTTACCTTCATCATTGACTGCTGATTCTATCTTGTGTAATTTGTAATTTTCAGGTGCAGTGACATAGGAATCAGCCGCGTCTCGGGTAAATTTGATAAGGTCTAATTCGATGTCGATTTCATCGCTCTCTGTGTCATAGTTGAACTCCGCATTCGACGGGTTTACCCGGAAGCCTAATTTCTGAATCGAATTGGGAGACAACGCAATCTTTTGGTTTAGCACAATGATGCCTGTGGGATAAATCTCCTCCCTGTTGAAAGTGAAGGTAGTTCCATCCGGCATGACTACCGTAATGACTTTTGTCTCCTCGTCCTGTTCCATTGAAATGGTGTCTTCCAAACGGATATTGGTGCCATCTGTGAAGAGTAGATTCCATCCCGCGGCATCCGTCAGTTCTTTTATCTCTTTGATTACTTTCGATTCAGCCTGGGCCTTTTCTAACCCTGCCACAGCTTCTTTCAGAATGTTTACTTCTGATTGCAGTTCATCAACGTCATCTTGTAGATTTGAACAAGCCACCGTCATTCCAATGAATATCAGTGCAAAGACGTTTAAGGATTGTTTTAAAAAAGAATGTTGTGTCATAGAGCAATTATTTTTATTGATTAATTAAGAATTTGTGATTCTTATATCTATCTGCCCGTAATACGGAAATAAAAGGGTATTGTGGAAAAAGAATAACTATGATTAGAAGGTAGATCATTATCTTATTTTAAAACTATCTAATACATTGATAGGTTGCCAATCCAACTCACGTTTTGCCTTTTCATTGGAGAAAGTAAGTGATTCTGTAATCTTTCTTAGCTTAAACGAATTAATTGGAGCTTTGTTTCCTAATAAATCACCAGCCAATGCCATCGACTTTGCCAACCAATATGGAATGGATACCGGAGAGTTTTTATCCAATTGTTTTGCAATAAGAGTTTCCAATTCGCGAAAAGACGGTTGTGAATCATCACAAACATTATATATACCTCCTTTTTTAATTAGAGAGGGTAATAAGCGAGCAATGTCCTGTACCATTAATATGCTTTTCCGGGCTTTTCCCCCTGCTATGGAAAGATAACGGCCTGTTTGAATTCCCTGTATCATCGCACCGAGGTTTCCCGGTGGATTTGGCCCTGCGATGAGTGATGGACGAATGATTCCTAAAATCACATTATGCCGGGCACACCATTCTCTAAGGAACTGTTCGGCCTCTATTTTACTCAAGGCATAAGGAGTATCTCCGTTGAGCGGATGGTCTTCGGTTATATTTTCTCCGAATTCCAGACCATATACAGCTACAGTACTTATAAATATAAAAGCTTTGGGAATGCCACTTTTTTCTAATGCTGTACACAAATTTACCGTTCCTTGATAATTCACATCAAAAAATACTTCCTTCTCTGCTTCTGTTTTGGGTATACTGTGTGCCTTCCCTGCCGCATGTAAAATTATATCGAATGATTTTTCTATTTTAGGTACTGATGTAGCCAAATTCACTTTATAAGAATCATTGTCTGCTAATCCCATGGTCTTTACTTCAAACTGATTTTGAAGCAGAGAGGTTAAATGGATTCCTAAAAATCCGGAAGCCCCGGTAAATAATAACTTATTCATCACTTTATATACTGTAATAATTTTGGTATCAGACGATATATAGGATAGAGGGTAGGAGCTTTAAAGCCATTAATATTAAATGCTTTCACACATTCAAAATTCTGTTTTTTTATATTTGTCCAATTTTTACTTGTCGCTCCTCCCAGTCTCATTCTTATAGTAGTATAATCAATATATTTTGTTTTGATATTGTATTTTTCGAATAAACGTAACATTAATTCAAAATCTGCTGCTAATGGTAAGTTTAAATTGAAAAGACCATATTTCTCATAGATTTCTTTTTTCAAATACAATGTAGGATGAGGAGGATGCCAACCTCTGAAAAAACTTTTACATTTAAATGGTCTTGAGATCCAGTGTCTTACGATGATGTTAGGATTGTCCTGCCTTACATAATATAAGTTGCTATAAACCCCTTCAATAGCCCTGTCAGTAGCAAATTCCGCCACGATACGGGAGATCACATCATTTGCTGCCAAAAAATCGTCAGAATTTAATATGCCGACAATATCACCTGTAGCCGTTTTGATTCCTTTATTCATCGCATCATAAATCCCTTTATCAGGTTCAGAAATTATCCGGGATATTTTGTTTCCATAACTTTTAACAATATTCATCGTATTATCTTTGCTCGCACCATCTACTATTATATGCTCTATATTGGAATAGTCTTGGTTTATAACACTCTCTATTGTGTCTCGTATCGTTGAATCACTATTAAAAGTAGCAGTTATTATAGATACTCTCATTTTTAATTGTACATTTATAATACAGACATTAACAAATTAGATGGGCATACACTCTTCTCAACTCAATTATTCTTAGAGCGATCTGCCTGATACTATTGTTTTATGCCCCTCAGTGATCAATATTAACTTTTCATTGCCAGTTCAATATTCTGTTATATAATGTAATGTAATCTTTGAATTTATCCTTTTTATTATAGTGTTCTACGGCTCTTCTCCGACAAGCTTCCTGATAATACTCTTTTCCACGTTCTTTAATAGAATGAATTGTTTGTATAAGTCCCTTAATATCACCTTGCTCAATGATAAATCCTGTTTCAGGAGTAATTGATTCCGGACTGCCACCGGTTTTGTAAGTGACAACTGGTGTGCCACATGCCATTGCTTCTAAATTAGTTGTGGGAAAATTATCCTCCCATGTGGGATTTACAAATAGATTTGCTCCCGAATAAAGTGCTGCCAACTCTGCTATACTCTCAGTTCTTTCTAGACCAATAATATTTGCAGGTAAATTTTTTATTTGTTTCTTATTTAATCCTACTAAGATAATTCGATCGTTTTCAGATAATTCCTCTGATAATTTAATGAAATCATCCATTCCTTTTCGATTTATCCAAATATTTGCTACACCAAGAATAATGAAATGATTTCTGAGATTAAGCTTATTAATAATATAGTCATATTTGGTCGGTTTGAATACATCTGTGTCAATTCCGTTATGAATCACTTCCATTGGGTAGCCTTTAAAAAATGATTCTTTTAAAATTTCTTCCAACCAATATGATGCGGGAATCAACGTCATATTTTTTGGTAAGGTAAACAACTGCCGTTTCCTTTCAAAGTTATTATATGAGTTATCTTTGAAAAAACTTGCAGGGTATTCTTTTTTTTGAGGACAATGGGAGCAATGAGTTCTCCACTTATTACAATTTATAAATGAAAAATGAGTACAATGGCCTGTAAAAGGCCAGCAATCATGTAGTGTCCAAACAACCGGAATATTCATATGAGCCAGAAAGCTAAAGAGCACCTCTATATTTAGATAGTATCCGTGTAAGTTGTGTAAATGTATGATATCGGGCTGTAAATTATATATTTGCCTCACTAAATCTTTTGTTGCGTTTTTGGATGCAAATCCGTGTTTGTCAAAAAGACGAGTTGCTAAGCCATGCCAAATAAAATCATATCTATTTCCAATCTTGATTTTGGTAGAATTGCTTTTTTGTTCATTTCTGCCAAAAGCGATGTGGCTTTCCCATCCATTTTGCATCGCTATGTTTCCGATATCTTCTGCTATTCTTCCGGTTGAGGTAGTATTAACTACAGTATTGATTTGTAATAATTTTTTCATCATTCTATGTTATGATTAAAACTCCTTACAAAGAATTTGTTGATATAAATTACTGCGGTACATATTAAAGCTCCATACAATGATAATTTAAACATAACTATCGGATTATATGCATACCATCGAGGTAATGTTATAAAAACAAATAAACAATAGATATTCCAAAAATCAAAATTATTCTTGATAATCAAGCTTTTCATTACCTTTGCTATATAAAAAGCAATAAGTATCACTCCTATATATGACATAAATAGGTAGAAAGGTGTGAATATCAGTTCCCCGCCACCAGCCGCATATTCGTCTATTTTGTATCTGGGTAAGTTGGCTATATCGGGCAACATGGAATAGGGTAAGATAATGGAAAGTAGAAAATAAAAAAAAGCAGAAAACCTTTCGGAGATACTAATAATATTCTCTTCCGCCATAGAGATTATTCTATTTGTAGAATAAAATACATCACTTTCTTGACTGATAATAATCTCTGAATTTGAGATGCTACTGTCAGGAATGAAAAGGAGATACCAGCTATCGGAAAAAAGTAATGTCGGATCTTGTCTTATATTCCCTATGATATTGAAGAAATAAAAAGCAATGAATGCAGTGATAATTATTGTTATAGGTTTTAATTTATCATGAAATTTCCAGACGAATAGACATAGAACAAGCATCACGACCTCTATCCGGCCACCAAGTAATAAATTTTTTATAGCGTACAAACCTCCTAATGAAAAGATTAAAATAATCTTAGATTTTTCATTGTTTGAAAACACTATAGAGAGTAGAAATGGTATAAGAAAGTATTCATTAAGTGAACTTGTTTTTGTTTCTCCAAGGCTATAACCCCCACTTAAAAAAATATTATCGCCACTCTTGCCATAGATCATGGCGATAGTGCCAATTATATAGAATAGATAAAAAAAGACATCATTTTTTTTATAATGAAAAATATCTCGATGTAGCCCTTTGGGTATTTCTATAAATGCATGTAATGAGATTAGAAAAAGAAAAAAAATAAGTGCTGTATTAAAAACTAACGGCATTTCATTAAAGTCTGTATAAAAAGATAGTTGCTTATTATCAATAAATGCATATTTAAGAGTGTATGTGTAAATAGATATGAATAAGAAGAACACAAGAAGTAAACTGTTATTTTTTCGATAGGCATTTATAATTAGTAATAAATTTATGCTTATCATACATGTGAATAAAATAATTCCATTAATTTTGGAATATCCTAAAATTGTTAGAATTAAAAAAATAGACCCACATATCAATGTAAGTAGAATCTTAAAATTTTTCATCCTTTGTTCAATTTCTTCTATTTAACTTTTGCTTTATAACTTGCATTGCCGAAAAAAAGACCCTTGAAAGGCCATGTTTTCTTATTAACAAAATTATATCATAACATGATCCACTCCTAATGGAAATTATACAAGTAGCCCCGAGTATTTTGTATAAATATTTTTTTTCATCTTTAGAGCTGGTGGATGAAAAGTCTAAATGGAAAGACCAATTGGTGTTCATCCTACTCTTTCGTTGTCTACTTATTTCATTAGAGATATTCTTTCTATAGAAAGAGAATATAGTTGGACAATATGCAATTATATTATTCTTAGCTAAGCGATGCCACATCTCAATATCCTCTCCTATGGATAGGTCTGTCCTGAATTTCTCATTGACAAAAGAGCCTTTCTTTATGATCACGCTTGAAGAATTAAATAAATATTCTTGTAGGTTTATCTTGAAATAATTTTCTATATACCCTTCTGTTTTATATGCTTTATTGACAAACGGGATCGTACAATCATAGTTCATGCCTATAATAGTTGCTTCCGGATAAGTTACTATCATCCTATTTGCTTCTAATAAATAATCTTTATCCCATAGATCGTCACCATCAAGAAATGCTATCCATTCATATTGAGCTATCTCTATTCCTAAGTTCCTACTTGCTGATACACCGCTATTCCTTTTATTTATTATCCTCAATCTTTCTTCACGAGTGAAAGGTTGCAACATTTCTAGGCTTTTATCTGTCGAACCATCGTTGATTATGATAATCTCAAAAAAATTATAAGTCTGATTTAATACAGATTCTAGTGTTGATATGATGTAGTGCTCTTTGTTGTATAATGGAATAATTACGGAAAACTTATTTTTATTCATGATGTGCTGCTTAATCGAATCAATATTTATTCATTTTCGAAACTTGGCCAAAGATATGTAATATTTAAAACCTATTAGCTTTGGTAATAGGTAATGAGACAACTTAACACAAGATTTAAAATCTGCCGCATTACTAATTAATAAGCCAATCGTGTTCGGATGGACCATCGATCTAAATTCCAGATATATTTTATAAAGATCTTTATTAGGAAAGTATCTGGTTTTAAATATGGTATAAAAAAGAGTCTCTTTTTTTATTTCATAAGTTAATAGAATAATTTTATTCATATTCAATCCCCTATCTTTAATATACTCATACATATATCTTACAATCTGAATCTTAGATTCGTTACTCTTCCCAAGTTGTCTTTGTCGATTTCCTTTTTCCTTATTATGCAGTAAGCCTGTGATAGAATCAGATCTTAAATAGTAGAGATAAGTCTTTTCATGAATTATACTCATATTTGTTGCTTGACATGCTATCATGAATGACCACAACTCATCTTCATGAACAATTCCTTCCTTAAAAAAAAGATTATTATTGATAAGAAATCTTCTATTAATTAATTTATTTACCGCCATTGGATACCATTGCTCTCGTTGAAAAGATAATACTATATCTTTCGATGAAGAGAGATATTCTCCCTCTATTTTTAAAGGAGGCATCGGTTTAGTACCCCCAATACAGTTATAATCTCCAATAGCAATATCTGAATTATATTTCATTACGGAATTAACTAGAAGCTCAATGCACTCCTCAGTGATGCTATCGTCGCTATCTAGGAGATAAAGGTAATCGCCAGTTGATTCTATAATCCCTCTATTTCGAGCTGCTGACAGCCCTTTGTTCGTTTCATGGTATTTTATAATTGCTTTATTGCCATTAATGTGACTGTCAATTATTTGTTTAGCTATTTCACTACTGGTATCTGTACTACAATCGTCAATTAAAATAATCTCAATATTAGTGTATGATTGATTTAGTACTGATAATAAACACCTTTCTATATAAGGCGCTACATTGTAGACAGGTATAATAATAGATACTTTTAACATTGATAATAAACTATTTATTATAATCGGGAAGAAATTTTATCAATCTTATGGTAAACTCCACTCTTGGTGAATATCAATAGGACAAGAAATGAGGGGTAAAATAAAGAATAATATTATAAATAACTTCTGACTATTTGTTTTTTTAAACAATAGGGTAATTGAATAAATATTTTCCATTTAGTTGGTATATCTTTTAAGCTGATTGTAGCGGTGTACTCTTTTATTTGTTGGGGAGTAATATTATAATTAATGAAAAGGTCAATAAACTTTAGACAGCGGAAATAGTTTATAAAACTGCGAAATTCAGGATGTGTCTCTTCTTTCGTCTTATATTTTTGGGTGTAACAGAGAATACTTCTTCCAAAGTCATGTTTTCTTTTCATCGCCCTGTTTTTTGCATCTAAGTGATAATGGGCCAGTATTTTATTATAAAATACAATTGGAAAATCCAAAGCAATTCGAAACCACATATCTAAATCTTCACCCATTGTCATGCGCTTGTCGAATCCCCCAAGAGATAGGAAGTCCTTTTTATGAACCACGACTGCTGAGGTCCAAAATAACAGATGATGCTTTGCAAGTTCGAAATAGTTTCTCACTATTCCTCTAAAATTATGGGGTAGCTTCTCAATACTTTCTGGTATGAATGTTGATTTTAGATAGGTGTCATACGCCACACCCAATAGAACTGCCTCTGGATAATCAATAATTAGTCTGCTCATTTCTTCCAAGTACGTTATATCCCAAAAATCATCGCCATCTAAAAATGCGATGTAATCATAGTTGGCCTCATCTACTCCTTTGTTCCTTGCACTGGAAACCCCTCCGTTTGATTGATGGATTAGTCGGATCTTTTCATTGTCAATCGATTTAACCACGGTTGCACTGTTGTCGGTGGAACCGTCGTCGACCACGATGATCTCATAATTGTTGTATGTTTGATTTAATACCGATTGAATGGTATCTTTAATATTTTCCTCTTTATTATATAGGGGAATTACTACGGAAATAAATGGGTTGCGATTCATTGTAGCGATACTATAATAAACTCACTGTTAATTCGTTCTCAAGAAATTGGATACTATCTCGGCGTTTTTCTTCCAATATATCGTGAGTAACGGAAAAATCGGGATATTGTTGAAGTAATATTTCATATAGGTCTTCCTTTTCATATATTAATCTATTTTCCAATTGAAACATCTTTAATAACGATGTCATACGGGACAATCCACGTTCTCGGTTACCTACCGTTAGAAAGGGTTTTCCGAAAAGAATGGCAAATATTGTTCCGTGAAAAGAATCGGTCAATATAAAATCAGCATCTATAAAAGATCTGATCCATTGTTCTACAGGAGGAAAAATGCACTTTTGGAGTTCACTTTTTCTGCTCCTATCGAAGATCTCACACGGCATCACTTCAAAAGGTTTCAGTTTTTTTATTTTGACTATACTCTCTGTAAAGTTTTTTTTCCCCTCTGTTTTATCCAGGATATAAACGAAGAGGTTTCCACTACTACGAGATGTACTCTTTTTTTCTACCAATGATTTATAATCATCTTTGTGGAGTAGCATAGTTGGGTCCAATAGATGTACTGCATCTACACCTAAATATTGTTTGCAAAGATCTATAGCAGAATCTTCGCGTACCGATATAGCATTAAAATTTTGTGCTAAATATTTACATGCGATGGATTGTTCAGGAGTAAATTCCCATTCATTCACTCCAAATGAAGCTGCATAGGATATTTTGCGCAGTTTGTTGTCGTCTGTTACAAAATCCAGGAAATAATTGGTAATAGAAGGAGAATAACGAGGGCGCCATACTTGATCACTGCCAACCACATAAGCGTCAAATTTAAATTTACGATGCATATCGGCCAGTTCTCGTGTAGAAGTAATAGGTGGGGTGAGTTCTATATTCTCTTGTAAGAATAACCGTGTATGCTGCGAGATAATTTGATTTTCCCGTTTGGTATTCCATATCCTCATGGGTGATTGTCCTGTAATAATTCTATGCAGTATGGATGCGTATTTACGGTAGATAGGCGCGGATGGGAAATTACGATTAATTGTGATTGCATTATGTCCCATTTTATTTAATACATTTTGTAAAGCGTAATTTTGCAGTAATCCACCATAGTTGTTATGGAGAGGCTGGGTGAGGATCCCTATTTTCATCTATGTAATCTCCTTCTAATTCTCCTTATATAATGATTTAACAGAGTCTTTTGTTTGAGTTTGTGCAATGGGTTATAGAGCTGTTTGTCAAAAATCAAGCTGTTTTTAGTGCGTAACCACTGTTCCAGGCTTAATTTTCGGATTTTCATCCGTTGGTTTTGTACCCATTTCAAGTCTAAACTGATTTTATTTTGTTCATATCGTTTCGGTGGGATTATTTTTCCAGAGTGCCGAGCTTTTTTAATCCGATAAGCAATGGTATTTTGACGGTGATTGAAACTTCCTTGTTGCGAAGAAATAAGTTTTTGTAAGGGAAGTACTTCGATATGTAAATTGCCGTTGTTTATACCTTCACGAATGATGTGTTCTGCAATAGCTGAACGGCTGACCAATACATTTGTACCTTTTCCTTCACTGGCATAAGGTTGTAACCACGCATCACCTAAAGAAATATCGGCTAATTCAGTTGTGACATCATCGCAAAAATCACAAGCATTATTCTTGAACATACCTGTCCCCCACATATCGCCAACCGACTTCATTTTTATACTATGGTGCTCCCCTTTACTATCTAAACAGCCAAAAGAATAATCAGATGCTGCGCTGTCAAGATCCTTTATGCGAAATTCAGGATTATGGTAATCTTGATAAGAGACTCCTGATTTTGAAACTAAATACTCGGTAAAGAAACGGCTCTTTACTCCACCACAAATTATACCGACGATGAATCCGATTTTTTCTCTCCACAAAGAGTCATAATATTGTAGCAATCGGATACCTTTGACAAAGCACCCAACCCCCACTATCGCAATTTTCCCTTCAAGTTGTCTTGCTTCCTGCAATACCTCCGATAGTGTCACTGGAAAATACTTTGTTGCAGCACTCTTAATAAGATTATCCTTGTCACTACTAATGGCATATTCGTAATGATATCCACTCCTTGTTGACAGTTTGACCGAAATCACATGTTGTACAATGCCTCGCTCTATCAATTCTGTTAAAATATAGGTTGCAAGCCCTCCTGATGAAGATGTAAGGCGAAATTCATGAGAATAGCCGGCATACGTATTATAATATCTTCCTACTTGAGGGTGGGATAATGGAGCATTCTTTAAAAAAAGAGATGAGAGCTCATCTTCTGTCTTGACTTTATTTTCCGGATATGGGTTAAATGGACATACACGGATAGGATCAATCTCTATAGGATTTTCATTGTTGACATCAGGAATAAGAAAACCATACTTATCCCACAACATTTTGATAGAGGGATTTACCACAGAACAGAGTCCGCAACCAATACATAAATCTTGATTAACAACAAGGCTTGCTATCTTTGAATTGTTATCCATTTTTTCTATATATAAATTTTGTCAGGTGTGTTTTAATAAACTCTCTTTCCATTCTATTTAATCCAATTAAATAAATAACTACGCTTCCCACTATGATTGTCAGTGCTAAAACAATAGGTAAACGGATATAAACCACTTCAATTATCTTATGAACCAAAAGTACAGGTGTGAAAGTAAATATACCGATAATCAGATTCCTAAGAACAACCTCTTTGAGGAAAAGTATTATTGAGAAGTTCAAATATCGGTTCATAAAGAATAAACGGATAAATAAAGCAATAGTGGCTATTATGATATTTATAAAAAGTGCCGTTTCGGGAGGAAAATTAAATTTAAAAAAGATATATGAAATAGGAAGAATTAAGATTAACAAAGTTCCTACGATAGCTTGATAAGCTTTAATGTTACCAGTGGCTTGAATTGCTGTCATTAATGGACCGGATATGCAATCAATTAATGATATAATTAAAATCAAAACTGTAAAAGTTGAGGCATATTTGGGCACAGTGTTCAACCATAATTCCAGGATAAAATCTACTTCTACAATGATAGGTATAGATATGATCAACAGCAAGTAAAATGAAAACTTGGAACCTCGAATTATCAGTTGGTTTAAATATTCATTCTCTCTGGAAGCATAAGATTTTATAATCTGTGGATTCATTGCCATTTGAAAATTATTGACAAAACTCTGAGTTGCCGCTTGAACTTGATATGCTATACCTTGCGCAGCATTGACTATTGCGCCAAAGAAGATGTTAAACAATATATTAATTCCTTGTCCTTTAGCTACACCTGCAATATTACCAAATAAATTCCAACCGGAATAACTTACTAATGTCTTATATAATTTTTTATCCCTTACAAATACAAATTTTGTCTCATTGAAATGCCTTAATGAATATAAGCAGTATATAATCGCGATGACAAGTGTGACGACGCATATAAGTATGGCATATAATTTTAATTTATCGAATGATATCCATGTAAGCATCAATACAACTAATAGCCTAAGTGTTACTTCCAAAATGCTTACATAGGCATATATATTCATTCGTTCGTGGGCTATGATAGCCGCATTATAAGGTACCTGAATGATGGAGATAACAAAAGAGAGTATAGAGAACTGATAAACCCATCGAGCGGCCTCCATCCTCTCGGCGGCGATATTTAGGTATCTATTGACAAACCAAAGTCCAATGGTTTCTGCAAGAATAACTACCAGAATAGCAATACTTATATGTACTATTAGTGCAGCATTGAATGTTGACCGTAATTGTATAAGGTTGTTCCGGCCTATCTCAAATGAGAGGAATCGTTGTGTGGCAGAAGACATGGCACTGTTGAAAAACCCAAACATCACCACAACCCCACCAACAACGTTATAAATCCCAAAATCTTCAATCCCCAACGTGTTCAAAACAACTCTTGAAGTATAAAGTGACACCAACATTGTCAGGGTCATTCTGAAATAGAGCATCAGCGTATTTTTTGCTATACGTTTGTTATTTTCGTTAGTGGTTGTCAAATTGTGGGTCTGAGATGATAATTATTTACTATTCTCTTCTGCCGATAGATAGGTTTAGTGTACACTTCGTGATTACCTGTCACATTTATTTGGTGTGGTAATCTCATGCTTCAGTGCTATTTGAGAGATAAAAGTAATCGGAATATGATTTCCTCACTGTCCAGTATTGATAGTGGACTATCTTTCCTCTTTTTGTTTTATATTCCCCGTAATATATCCAAAAAATGGAGCCGTCATAACCCAAATTATAGGAGCAACTAATCCTATTATTAAGAAAACAGCGATTGTTTTAGTTCTTTGGGGGGCGCTTTTGCTTATAGGAACTATTACGGGATTGATAACCGTTAATACAGGTCTTGTTTCTTCTATGGCAAGCTTTGCCTGTTCGCGTTGACGTGCCAGTTCATTGTAAATGGTAAAGGCTATCTCGAATTCACTTCTTAATCGTGTTTCTGTAGCCCTACTTGTTGCAGTAACCAATCCTCTGTTTGCATCTTGAAAATCAGCAAGATTTGTTTGTTTTTGCAAAAAATCTTTTTTTGCTGCCTGATAGCTCTGCTCAACAAATATTAAATTTTCTTGCACAGTTTTTGTTTTGTATTCAACTACATATTTTTCAAGTGTTTTGTGTAATTGTTCGCTTATTTGAGCAGCCGCTAAAGCTTCAGGAAAAGCATATCCTAAGGTGAGGATCCCTTGCCTTGAATTATATTCATATTGTATAGCATTCTTGATAGCATCGTAAACGGTTTGCTCTTGAGGAGTAATTTTCACAATGCCGTTACCGTTAGAATTTATAAAAGGATTTATATTTGCTTCTTCTATATTGTGAGATCTTAGCGCAGATATAATAGTATGTGGTAAGCCGATAGTATATTTTTTTATTATTGCCGGCAAGTCGTTCTCTCTATATTTTTTGTTTGAATAATAGTCGTAAAGGGTTATTTCTTCTCCTTCGGATTTTTCAACAATTATGGGTATCTGCATGATTTCCCGCACATAAGGAAAGCTGTTAATTACTTGGGGATATATCGAGGGGGATATATTCCCCTCATTTATCAATGTAGTCCCAATATTTACCCCCGCTATGGCAGCAAGGCCCCCTAAATTGGCCGGTGCATTTTGTCTGCTACTTTGGGGAAGAATTACACATTGTGCTGTATATTGAACCGGTGCTGTATATGCAATTAAGATACCCAATAACAAAAAAAATCCGGTAACAGTGAGAATGAATTTTCGTTTTATCCATAATTGTCGAATAATATCCGCCAGATCAATTTCATCTGCAGCTTTCACCGGCTGAATCGAATTTTCACTACTCTCTCTATATTTGTCTGCCATTATCTGTTAAGTTTGATTATTTAACAAGATTACTGATCAGTAGGGCTATGGAGGCTATCGAAGTAGAAATCCCTAGAATTCCTTGTAAAGAGATAGGCTCCCTATCGGGTTTCTCGGGTACCACGATTTCACACCCCGGTTCTATTTTTGCCCATCGACCGGTGGCTACCTTGCCGTTCATATAGATCACGAATGGCTTACTTTTCATCGCCAGCCGTGAATAACCTCCTGCCTGACGGATATAACTGTCGAGGCTCATCTTTTTATTGTAGTTGACGGTATTGGGATACATCACTCCTCCCGATATCTTTACCGTATTGGCCAATTGGGGAATGGTAAGTATATCTCCTTCCCTTAAAATAATATCGTCATCGCTACCGGGTTTTTTCAATGCCTTCTCCAGGTCAATCCCTACATACTGCATAGTGAGATCGATACTATTGACGAAGGTGGAGTCACTCTCTATCCTGGCTTGGGTCATTAGCGCGCTACGACTTCTTTGTATCTCTTCCGGAATAGACCTGCGTTTCAGTTTAGCCCCTTTAATATAAGCATATTCTGTCAATCCGCCTGCCCTTTCTACCAATGAAGTGAGTCGTTCATTCCGTGTTTTCTTTGCATACTGTCCACCGAAAAGGATTTCGCCGGAGATAGTGACATTCTCTTGGGGTTCATAACCGGGTGAACGGCGCACTATAATCTCGTCGAACGGTTGTAATATAAAAGTTGGATCGCTCGAGATAATCTCTTCATCTTGCAACGTGAAGCTATATACTTCGCTCATTGTGGGTGGGGTGGTGGTACTGGCAGGGTCTTTTATACGACGATATACGTCGATCCGTGCCGTTGAGGCTTCCTCTCTGAGTCCTCCTGCCTGCAAGATAGCATCTTCGATACGCATATTTAACGCAAAAGGGTAATTGCCCGGAGTCCTTACGGAGCCGCTGACATATACAGTGACACTATCTTCGAGTGAGAATATGGATGGGATATGGAGCCGGTCGTTTTTTTGTAGGGGAATATCCGGGATGTGATTATTGATTAAGGCGTTAAGATCGAACGACTCCATTGTCTTACGTAAATCCCCCTGCTCACGATAGAGCATTGCACGTTGCAGATAGGCATCCCCGGTAGGACCTAAAGCGATATCCACCAGATCACGCACGGTTTTGATGCGGTCTCCCACG
>Ga0172382_10005639_pt1 | contig 18587 bp, 32 predicted proteins | sample Leawel138RmetaG_FD_122245 | JGI IMG/M metagenome (GOLD analysis project Ga0172382, IMG submission 122245) | Leachate microbial communities from a municipal landfill in Southern Ontario, Canada - Leachate well 138R metaG | ecosystem: Engineered > Solid waste > Landfill > Unclassified | place...
CTGCCCTTCCGGAGGAGGAGCCCGTGACCCGCATCACCATCATCGACAACATCAACGCCATCGAGGCGATCTGTGCTGAGGCGGTCGGCGCCATCGCCGCGGACATCTCGGACCGCCGCGGTTTCCAGTGGGACGATCTCGACTGGGAGATTCGGAACGAGATCAAGTCGGCCTGGAACAAGATCGTCGAAACGGCCGCTCGTCGCCACCTGCTGAGCCCCGAAGACCTCGCGATGCTCCAGGCGCTCTACAGCCGGAGCCCCAAGATGGTCGAGGAGCACCTCGCGAAGGTCCGTGAGGTCGGCGCCGGGAACTTCATGGGGTCGTACTACGTCGGGTTCGGTCACGCATCGATCGGCGACTGCGGAGCGACGACGATCTTCATCGAGGGCGTCACGATGCTCGCCGCGAAGGCGATCCAGGACTGGCCCCTCTACTCAGGCCAGGAGGCGTCGACCCGCTACATGGACTTCTCCAACGTGCCGTTCGAGAACCCACTCGGGACGGCCGAAGGCGAGGCGATCCAGGAGCGCTGGCGGGCGTTCTACCTGAACGCGCGGGAGCGCGTGCGCGAGCACATCCTCCAGAAGTACCCACGAAACGAGGGCGAGGACGAGAAGACCTACGAGCGCGCCGTGACGGCTCGCTGCTTCGACGTCCTGCGCGCGTTCCTGCCCGCTGGCGCGCACACGAACCTGAGCTGGACGACCAACCTCCGCCAGGCGAACGACAAGCTCCGATGGCTTAGCCGTCACCCGGACCCTTCCATCGCCAAGCTGGGACAGTGGATTCTCGACGCGTCGCGGAGCGCGTACCCGAACAGCTTCGGCGCGGACTCGCTCAAGACGAGCCGCGAGGGGGGCCGGGCCGAGGCCGTCGAGGAGTACACCCGCAGGGTCATGAAGGACGACTACTTCGTCGACCCGTCCAAGTGGCCGTTCTCCGCGGACGACCGCGTGTGGGTGGCGGCGCGGGTCGACGACAGCGCCACGTTCTGTTCTGCGCTGACCGACAGGCCCCGCGGCGCAGAGATCCCTCCGTGGCTCAGCGAGATCGGGATCCTTCACACGCACTCGCTCCTCGACTTCGGGAGCTACCGCGACCTCCAGCGGCATCGCTCGGGCACGATCCGGATGCCCCTGCTCACCACCAACTTCGGGTTCCACCCGTGGTACCTGGAGGAGATGCCGGCGGACCTCCGGCACGAGGCCGAGGCGCTCATCGCCGAGCAGAGGGAGGCGATCGGCTTTCTCTACTGCGCCCCTGTCGTCGCTCAGAACTACGTGGCGATGGGCTTCCGGGTCCCGTGCCAGGTGACCCAGGCCCTCCCGGGCTTCGTCTACCGAATGGAGCTGCGGTCGAGCAAGACCGTCCACCCGACCCTGCGACAGATGATCCACCGGGAAGCCGCGTGGTTTCGCGTCCGCTTCCCGCACATCGCGCTCTACATCGACGCCGATCCGGACTCGTGGACGGTGCGCCGCGGCAAGCAGACGATCGAGGCCCGGTGATGTCGAACCTCGTCAAGATCAACCGCCTGACGCGGGATGACCACACGGCGAAGCATCAGGCGCGCGCGCGAAAGGACTTCGCCCAGCACGAGATCCGACACCGCGACCACCGGAGCTGGACCTGCTTCCGGCGCCACAAGGACGGCGGCTGGGACAGCACCTTCTGGTTCGAGGCGGTCGTCCTCTACGGGGGCACGCTCCTCGTCAACGGGGACATCGACCTCATGCACTTCGCCTACTACGGCAAGTACCAGGATCCCCAGGAAGTGCTCCGCTGGATGGGGGCCAACCGCGATCTCGGGTACTACGTGCACCAGAAAGCGTGCATCGGCATGACGCTGTCGCCCACGGCCGAGGAGCACGTGGTCACCACCCTGGACGATGGCGTCTGGATGGACGACGCGATCGGGCACATCGAGGACCGCATCGAGCGGAAGCTCGACACGAGCAAGGAGATCGATCTCGACCTGCTCGCGATCCCGGACTGGCTCAAGGAGCTGGTGTCGGATGCGTCCACGACCAGCATCGCCGAGGTGCTCGCTCAGGCGGGAGACAGCATCCACAGCGATGCGTGGGAGACTGGAGTCTTCGAGTGGGGGAGAGTACCCTCCACCCGCTTGATCTACGCTCACGAAGCACTCAGAAGGGTCGTTCAGCTTCTCGACGAGGAGCGGAAGGCCCAGGAACCGAAGGTCGAGGTCGCGAATGCAGGGTGAGACTCAACCGGCGATGGCGCTGGCCAACCTCCTGACGGTGGCGCGTGTCGCCAGGGGCATGACCATCGAGGACGCCGCGTCCGCCGCACAGATCCCGGTCTCCCTCCTCGGGACGGCCGAGCGCGGCCTCGTTCCGCTCAGCGCCACGCAGCTCCGGCAGTTCGCCAGCGCAGTCGGCGGCGACTTCGAGACCCTGCTCTCAGCGGCCAAGGGGTTCCAGTCGGCACTCTGGTCGGAGGACCGACCGAAGTTGGTCGCAACCGAGATCGATGGCGACGTTCGGATGATCTCGGCGATCCCGCCCGAGGTGCTCTTCACGGAGTACCGCGAGGGGTGGTTCGCAGGCTCGTCCGGACGAGACGATCCGGGTGACATGAGCCCCGAGTGGTCGAAGGGGCACGAGGACGGTCGAGTCGCGATGGAGGCCGCTCTCCACGCGAAGCGCACCGAACTCGACATCGACTATGGCGTCGGGAAGGCCGGGAGCGTCGAATGAGCACCCTCTTCATCACCGCCCAGCGCGTTCACGAGATCGCCGTCGAGCGCGGCTTCGACGCTGCCGACTGGGACGAGAACTTCGTCCAGAAGCTCGCGTTCGTCATCACCGAGTTGGACGAGGCGGTGCAGTGGGTGGAGGGCATCGGCAAGGACCCGATCGGCGTCGAGTTGGCCGACACGGCGATCCGCTTGATGACGTGCCTCCGCCAGATCTGGGGCAACGACTGGTCGCCGGGCCGCATCGACCATCGCCAGCCGCCCGCCTGTGTCGGGCTCTACGAGCCGATCGAGGTCGCGTGCTGGCGCGTCGTCCGCCACCTCTGCGGTGCCATCGAGGCGTGGCGCAAGAACGATCCGGTCTTCGGCAAGAAGGACGCGATGATCCGCGTGGAGCTGGCCCTCCGCGAGGTGTTCCGGATCGCCGACCGCCTCGGCATCGACCTCCCTAGCGAGATCGAGAAGACCGCGGTGAACAGGGTCCGGCCCAAGCGCCATGGTCTGGGAAGGAGCGTCGGGTGAGCGAAGAGATCGAGCGCAACAGCCGATGGGGGCGGTGGCAGGTTCTTCGGCCAGCCGCGAAGGATCACCTCGGCCGCGCTCGAACGGTCGTCCGGTGCATCTGCCTGACCGAGGCGATCGTCTTGAACCACGCGCTCAAGAGCGGGAACACGAAGGGGTGCCGATCAGTCACGTGCCGGAAGGGTTGGGAGGCCGCCCAGACGAAGGAACCCGGGTGACCAGGTAGGCTTTCGTGTACCGTTCGGACGGTGACCCCCCACCAGGCGCTCGTCGATGAGCTTGTGCGTCGTGGCGCCGAAACCCACGGCTTCAAGCGCCGACTCCGCGAGTCTCTTGAGGACCAGGTCGAGGTTGGGTGGCTTCGACTGATCCCCGACGCCTATGAGGTCTCGCACGGTCTCGTGGTGGCCTACGAGGTCGAGGACACCCACCGCGTCGATGCCACCAAGCTGAGGGCCTACGGTCGACTCTGGCGCGAGCTGGATGCCATCGAGTGGGAGTTTCGCCTGGTCATCGTCGACATCCGCGGTGGCCGACTGGAACCAAACCTCGCGCAGGTCTACTACCATGCGCATCCAGGAGGAGGTCCCCGATGAACTGGAAGAAGAACTGGTGGATGGTCGCGATCCTTGCGGCGTTGGCCGTTGCCGCGGCGGTGGTCCTGGTGCTCGGTATCGCCACCCACTCGGAACCCGGGTTCCTGCGGGTGTGCTGGCGGTCGGATGGTTCAGCCAACTACGACTGCCCCGAGGGTACGGGGCGCGACCTCGTCTGGGACCGGCTCCCGATCCGTGTCCAGGTCCGTGCGCACGATGGTTCGCCAGGCTCGTACCGCGCTGGTCTGCGCATGGTCCGCGAGGCGGCCGAGGTGTGGAACGACCAAGTCGGGATGGAGCTGATCTCGGTGATCGAGTCGGGACCGACGGACGCTGTAGTGGTCTGGGGAGCACCCTTCGACGTTGGCGCGAGCCTCACCGAGGACGGCGGGTGGGTCACCCACGAGACCGACCATGAGGGCCGGATGACCGCCCGGGTAGGCGTGATCCACGTCGCCACTATCCGGCTCGCCTACCTGGTCACCGTTCATGAGCTGGGCCACCTGATCGGCCTGGCCCACGACGACTTCGAGTCGAGCCCCATGTACGGGAGCGTCCGCGACGACACGGGCGATGACTGGATGGGCTTCACCAGGGTGACCGATGCGGACCGTGACCTACTGCGTCGGACCTACCAGTCATCCACCACCGAATAGCCTTTGACCAACGGACCCGATGGTGTAACATACCGGTCCACGTCTATGGGCACCGTGGTTTTGCGCATGTTCCGCACCTGCGGAGAGAGAAGGGATCCGCCCCTTGGAACGCTGACCGTCCTCTTGGAGGACGACGGCACCCAGAAGGCGCTCTACATCCCCGACGACGCCAGCCGGCGCGACCTCTACCCGATCCTTGGTCTGGAGGTGGTCGACCCTCCTGCGCGCACGGAAGCGGACCCGTACCCCGCCGGGACCGTGGTCGCACGGACCGCGGCCCATGGGGAGCTGCGGTGGCGGTTCTTCAAGGAGCTGCCGGTCAGCGCCAGCGTCATCCACCAGTCCATCGCGAAAGTCTCCATGATCCCCAGGGTGAAGTGATGATCGCACGGATGAACAACCTCCAGAAGTTCGAGAAGTCGATGGTCAACAACGACCGCGAGGGCGTCATGAGTGCCCTCACGCACGACTTCGGCGGCAAGGAGAACGCCAGGGTCGTGCTCGCCTATCTCACGACGGCCGCCTCGGCTCAGCGGTTGAACAACCGGATCGGGATGGCCGTCGCCTTCGTGTCCGGCGGCATCGTAACGATGATCGTCGGTCTACTGGTCCGCATCTTCGCGGGCTGAGGAGTAGTAGATGCTGGAGAAGCTGCTGGGACGCCCTCTCTTCGGGCACGAGGACGCTCTCATTCCGTGGGAATGGTTCTCGCAGAACCTCGACGAGCGCCCGGGTGACGACGGGGACGCGTCAGGATCGAAGCTCATGCACGGGCGCGGGTGGCTGCACTTCGGTCGCTTGGGGCGCCGAGAGCTGACGCTCCACGTCTCGTGGGACCTCCGTTCTCGGTTCTGCCACGCCAATCTCAGCGTGGACGACTCGGACAAGGACGTCACGTTCTCGCTCGCGGCCCCGCCGGTCGCGGTCTGGGTCGGGATGGAAGGTCTCCCGGACCTGATCTTCAAGGCGCTCGGAGTGGACTACGAGACCGTTCGGACGCTGCCCGACGGCGTGTACCTGACGGCGCGCAGAGTCGACGTCTCCGTTCACAACTGGGCCATCTGGTGGAGCCTCTGGATGCCGGAGGGCATGGCCAAGAGCGCCGACCCGAAGTGGCGCCGCGGCAGCTTCCACCTCCTCGACTTCGTCTTCGGCGACACGCGATACGAGAAGAAGGAAGTCACCCGGCAGGCCGTGCTCATCCCGATGCCGGAGAGAAACTATCGCGGCACGGTCACGGTCGAGCGTCGCACCTGGGCTCGTCCGCGCTGGCCCTTCCGCTTCGGCTCGCTCGGCGAGAACGTTCTCTTCCACGAGTCGCTCGGCTACGACCTCAAGATGGAGGAGGGTGAGCAGATCCCCTTCCCCGGAAAGGGAGAGAACTCCTGGGACTGTGGTGAGGACGCGCTCTTCGGGCAGTCCGGCAAGGGTGGTATCGAGGACGCAATCGCGAGCGCGGTGCGCTCGGTGTTCAAGAGCCGTCGCAGGCACGGCGGCTCGATCGCCTGGAAGCCTGAACCGGCCTCCGGAGCGCAGGCATGAACCGCAAGGAACGCCGCGCGAACCCCGACCAGTGGTGGAAGCTGGTCGCCCAGTCCCTCGACAGGATCGACCTGCCAGAGCTGCCCGACGAGTACGCGCAGTACGTGAAGGGATCGATCGGCGACGTTCTCGTCGTCGCCCTCCCGAACCTGCCCCCGTCGGAGACCGTGGCGCTGGTCAAGGGAGTCCGGGAGCTGTGTGCCCTGATGGACCGCCAGGTGGTCGTCGTCCCGGACGCGGTCAAGTTCTGTCGGTTCAGGCCGGTCGTGAACCAGGAGCAGATCAAGAAGCTCGACGGGAGACTTCGGAACAGTCAGCTCGCCGCCAGGGCCCGGGCCGCTATCGTCGACAAGGGCGACGAACCCTCGTGAGGCACACCGCCGAGTACGGGGAGACGATCCGTGGGTAAGAACAGCCTCATCCAGTGGACGTATCACACGTACAACCCATGGCAGGGGTGCCTCAAGGTGTCACCGGGGTGCGACAACTGCTACATGTACCGGGACAAGATCCGGTACGGCCAGGACCCCGAGAAGGTGGTCCGATCGAAGCCTCCGACCTTCAACAAGCCGTTGAAGTGGAACCGTGAGGCCGAGGCCGCCGGACGCGTCGATCTGGTGTTCGTGGCGAGCTGGGCCGACTTCTTCGCAAGGGAGGCCGATGGATGGCGAGATGAGGCATGGGCCATCATCCGCCAGTGCAAGAATCTGGTCTTCCAGATCTTGACCAAGCGCCACGCGAGGATCGAGCGGTGCCTGCCGCCCGACTGGGGCGAGGGGTACGAGAACGTCTGGCTCGGCGTCTCGGCCGAGAACGCTGAGTGGTGGAACCGTCGCGTCCCGATCCTGAGCCGCATCCCCGCGCGCGTGCGCTTCGTGAGCTACGAGCCTGCGCTTGGCCCGATCACCGGATGTTCGGCCGCCGGGATCGACTGGGTCATCATCGGCGGTGAGTCGGGCCACGATGCCCGCCCGTTCGTCGTTGGCTGGGCCCTGGAAGCGTTCGACATCTGCCGGCGGGACGGGGCCGCACCGTTCCTCAAGCAGCTCGGGGCGCTGCCCCAGATCCGTCTCGGCGGTCCGGGCGAGATGTGCCCCGTGCATGAGAGATGCGACTGTCTCCCGCCGCTGGTGTCTCTTCGTGGCCTCGTACCGGTTCCGGTTGGAGACCAGCTCGTGCGCATCGTCGACTCGCACGGTGGCAACTGGGACGAGTGGCCCGCCGACCTACGCGTGCGCGAGTACCCGCAGAAGAAAGGGATCCGATGATCACCGCCAACCAGCTCGTGGCCCATCTCGTGGGCGACTACCTCCTCCAGTCCGACTGGATGGCGCAGAACAAGACCAAGAGCGCCCGGGCCGCGCTCGCGCATGCGTGCGCCTACACGCTGCCCTTCCTCTTCCTGACCAGGTCGATCCCGGCGCTCGCGGTCATCGTGTTGACGCACGCGCTCATCGATCACTACCGGCTGGCCCGGTACGTGGTGTGGGCCAAGGAGTGGCTGAGCCCCACTCCGCCCAAGCCCCTGGCGATGTGCCCCACCGGCTACGATCCCGAGAAGCCGCCGTGGATGGCCGTCTGGCTCTTCATCATCGCCGACAACGTCATCCACATCCTGATCAACGGCGCCGCGATCACCTACCTCTGAGGTGGCTGGCCATGGACGAGCACCCCCTCAACGCCGCCGCCGAGAGGCACTGGAAGGAACAGCGCCAGGCGGCGTTCCAAGCCGCCATCAGTGGCACGCACCGCTTCGTCTGGGTCGACATGAACGCGCCGATGGGCACGAACGAGCCGATGATGGACGGGTCTGGCCGCGTGCGCCTATCGCCTGACGTGTGGCGTGCGTTCATGCCGGAGGAGACCCCGGCCTGGATGCTGCCCCACAAGAACGCCCTGGCTCTCCTCGACGCTGCGGAGCCCGTATGACCCAGAACACCGAGATCGAGATCCCGAAGCTGAGCTGGCTGACGCGCATCGCGTTCATGCTGGGCCTCGGCGAGAAGTCGCACGCGATGCAGATCGCGGAGCGGCGCGTGGCCATGGAGAAGGAGCTGGAGGACTACATGCGGTCCAAGCTCCCGCCCGAGGTCCGTGACGGCGACATCCTCCCGCTCGTCCTCTACCCGAACGCGATCCTCCGGGAGAGGTCGATGCTCGTCGAACACTTCGACGCCGACCTCGACCAGCTCGTGAAGTCGATGGGCGCGACGATGTACCTCTGCGGCGGGGTCGGCCTCGCGGCCATCCAGGTCGGCGTGCCCCTGCGCGTGTTCGTGACCGACCTGCGCAACATGGAGGACTCGGCCGAGGCGGCGCGCGCGAAGTTCATGGTCTTCGTGAACCCCGTCATCCTCGGGGCCGGCGACCCGATCCCGATGGTCGAGGGGTGCCTCTCGATGCCGAACATCCGCGAGTCGATCGCCCGGCCGGGGAGCTGCGCGATCCGCGCGCAGGACATCACGGGCAAGACGTTCGAGATCGACCTCGACGGCTGGCCCGCCCGCGTCTTCCAGCACGAGCTGGAGCATCTCGACGGAGAGCTGTTCCTCGACCACTTCGGCACGCTCAAGCGCCGGGCCATCGAGAAGCGGATCGCGAAGCTCCGAAAGTCGATCGAGATCGACGAGGCGAACTCCGCGCGCCGCGCGAAGCGCCAGAGGGCCCGGGGCCGAGGGCGCTGAGCATCAGAACCTCGCTCCTCGTCGGAAGGCGTGCCCATCGGGGGTTTGCATCGATCCCTTGAGGTCGCTCGCCCGGATGCCCTGCTTCCGGAACAGCTCGCGGTAGAGCTGGGTCGCGACGCCAGTTCGCCGGAAGTCGGGGTGCACCTCGACGAACTTGACGCTGTACTCCCCGCGCCACTCCGTCCAGTCCAACCGTCCGACGACTCGCGTGCCGACGTGCGCGACGATCCAGCCGTCCCACTGGTCGCCGTTGACGTCGCCCCCGTGCTCGAACCGGAGGTTGTAGGCGAAGTCGAGCTTCGCCTTGCCGAGCCTCTTGGTGAGCGCGCGGATCACCTGGTCCTGGAAGCGAGTCGAGTGGTCGCCGACGAACACCACCTTGCCGTCGCCGCGCCAGACCGCGAGCTTCTGGCCGCCCATGCCGAGCTGGGTGAGCGAGCGACCGTCGGTCTCCAACGTGCCCTTGCCAGCCTCGTACGGGCGCTTGTCGGCGAACGCGATGATGGCGCGATGCGAGTCTGCGTGAAGCCCCGCGTCCCGCTCGACCAACGCGCTACCGAGTGCCTCGGAGAGAATCACGCGAGCTTCTCCCCCGCCACCTCTTCGATCCAGGCAGCGATCTCGTCCAGCGCGCGGAAGGAGGCGCTGTCCCTGGTCTTGGCGTCGTCCACGGCCCAGCCCCCAGGCGCGCGCACGATCGTGAACCGGTCGCGCAGCGATGCCTTCTTGGGCCTGTAGCCGGAGACGCCATCGATCTCCGCCTTCACGAACCAACGCGTGGCACCGCGCGCTTCGTGGATGGCGCGATCCAGATCCTCTGAGAGCGCGCCCATCACCCGCCCTGCGCGACCTTCTTCTTCCAGGCGTTGAACTGCTTGGTGACGTAGGAGATGGCCCGCTTGTCGGTCGGCGACTTCGCCGCCTTCCGCGCCCGCTTGATGGTGGCCTCGATCTCCGGGATCGGCACCGAGCGGAACTTGGGGACGTTCTCCGGGCGCTTGCCGCCGCCGAAGGAGTTGAACCAGCCGCCGTCCATGTCCGTCCACCAGGTGTGGACCGTGACCAGGTCGGGATCTTTCTCGTCCACCGCCTCGTCCAACGCGTAGCGATCGTGGAGCGCGTAGATGGCGCCCTCGACCTCGTCCTCGAAGGAGTCGATCGGCGAGGTGTCGGTATCGAGCGGACCGGTGAGCATCGGATGGCGCATGGCCACCCGAGTCTACCCGATCACTCGGTCCAGAACGAATCCGGCTCGACTGGTTCGATCGACATCCCACCGGGAGTCCAGCGGCCGAGCTGCTCGTTGTTGTTCGACCCCCAGCACACGATCCGGCCATCCACGAGCGCCGCGCACGTATGGTCGCGACCGGCGTCGATGGTCATCGCGTTCATGCGCGCGCCCGCGAGGAACACCTCGCCGGGGTTGGGGCTGTGACCGAGGTCGTCGAAGGGGAACACCGTCCGCCTCGTCGACCTGCCAAGCTGTCCGTGGGCGTTGTCCCCCCAGCACCAGACGGATCCGTCGGAGCGCCGGCCGCACGTGTGTTGGTCTCCCGCGACGATCTCGGCGTACCCCGTTCCGATCATCGTGGGAGCGAGGCCGCCGCTCTGACCGCGCGCGTTGGCGCCCCAACACCAGACCGTGCTCCCGGCCAAGACGCACGCGTGTCCGCCGCCCACCGTGACCGCAGAAATCGAGGAGACGAAGATCCCGGGCGTTGTCGGCGAGCCGCCCCAGCAGGTCACCGTGCTCCTGTCCGCGCGGACTACGCACGTCGAGTCGTGGTAGGTGTCGATCGCGTACGCGTCGGGAATGGGCGTCGGAGGGGCCGAAGCCGGAGCCCAACACGTCGTCCCGCCCGAGTACGTGATGCCGCAGTGGGTCGCGATCACGTCCATCGCCGGCACGCTCGGGGTCGTCCTGGTGCTCGTCCAGCAGGTCACCGCCCCGCCTGCCAGGACGGCGCACGTCGACCCGCCGCTCGCAGCGAGTCCCACTGCGCCCAGGACCAGGGGCTCCATTGTCGGCCCTGGAGGTGCCGGATACCCCCAGCAGTGGACGTTGCCGCTGGTCCGGAGGAGGCACGAGTGTTCGTCGCCCAGGGCGAGCATCACCGGTGCCGTTCGGTCGAATGGCGGAGGCCCGGAGTCCGGCGGACCCGCATCAGGCGGGCCGGAGTCCGACCCAGCGTCCGCCGGCCCGCTGTCGTGGCCGGCATCAGCTCCGCTGTCCACCATCGTCGGTCCGGAGTCCCGCCCCGCGTCGTGGCCGGCGTCCGAAGGCCCGGAGTCGACCCCTGCGTCCCCGTCCTCGGGGGGCTGCCCCGCGTCGACATCGACGGTCGCGTCCGGCAGCCCGACGGCCGCGTCGGTGTAGGGATCGGCTGCGTCCGGGATGTCGCCGTCCGTGGCGATCGCCTCGGAGCATCCGACCAGGAACACCGCGAAGATGATGAGCTTTTTCACGTCCCCTCCTTAGGTCACCGGCATCGACTCACGAAGCCGCTTCTCCAGCTCCCAGTCCACGTCCACGTGGCAGTAGTAGTTGACCGAGAAGAAGTCGGTCATCGTGTCCGAGCGGTCGTAGTTGTAGGCGCTCGCGATCCGCTCCAGAAGCGTCAGCATCGCCTTGCCTTCGGCCGTGTAGCGAGGGCAGTGGGAGTCCGGGATGAACTCGTGGGGGTTGGCCGCTTCGCGCTTCACCCGCTCGGGGTTCAGGAGGACGAAGCCCTCCGGGAGTCCCCGGACCTTCACGTTCAGTGAGCGCCCGCCCGAGTAGCGGCTGATGGTGACGCCGTACTTGCCGGCCGGCAGCGCCTTGGCCTTGACCGCCTCCTTGATGTCCGCGCGGACACGCTTGGCGATCGCCGCGATATCGAGGCTCTTGTCGTACTTGCTGCCGACCGAGTAGTTGTAGGGCCCGCCGTAGTCGTGAACGTCCGGGTGGGGATTCTCGCGGGTGTGGACCGCGGTCGCCGCCACCTCGACCGGAGCCTCGGCGACGAAGCCCTCCGCGTGGGCCAGCTCGCCGTCCTCGGCCATCTCCTCGGCCACGTTGCGAGCGAACCTGATCGCGTTGGTGTGCGAGCGTCCCTCCAGCTTGGCCAACCGGAACGCGTTGAGAGAGTAGAGCGTCATCCGAAACCGAACCTCCTTCCGACACCCCCAACCTATGGCGTCGGAAGCGTTTGTCAAGAGTCCGACAGCACCCGCCTACCCTCGTCGGTGAGCCCCATGCCGCCGGGCAGGATCAGGCCCATGCGGTGTAGCCGGTCGAGGTAGGCTCCCCCCGTCTTGCCCACCGCGCAAGACTCCCATGACGAGGTGTCCCACATCAGGCGAGCGAACTTCGAGGGGTAGAGGTCTGGGCCGTGGCGATCGACGATGCTGAGCGCGCGGAGCATCGACTCCGACGGCTTCCGCTTGCGCTTCGTCTTCACCGCCGAGCAAGCCTCTCGCGGAAGCACTCGATCGAGATGTCGTAGGTGTCGAGCGCCTCCTCCCTCGACGGCTTCCGCTGATCGCGTCCCGGGGAGAAGATCCGGCAGCGGGAAAAGCACCCCGATGGGCTGTTCGGCATCGGATCGGTCGCCCTCGGCCGGCGATCGAAAGGGCAGAACTGGCCCTCGTCGTGGTACTTCGAGCTGACGTGCGGGATCGGCACAAGCCCGTCCGGCCCGGATCGGTAGCTGGAGACGATGGGCTCGCGGTCGGGGAACATCCGATCCTCGACTGGCCAGAACTCGGGGTCCATGGAGCACATCCCCCAAGAGCAGTCGGTGTACTTGTCCCCCGTGGTCTCCGAGTCCACCGCGTCCAGCTTGACGCCGCTGGCGATGCGCTCCCGCATGCGCTCCATCGCCGCCAGGTGCCTCTCGTCGGAGAGGTACATCTGGGCGTGGCGCTCCTTATCGCGAGCCTCCACGCGCCCGCGGCAGCCCTCGCACGCGTCGGTGTGCGCGACCTGGTCGCCGTTCAGGAGGTAGCTCTCCTGGACCTCTTCGTCCGTGAGACACGGGACGGGCCTGGGAACCCGGGTTCCGCCTTGGAACCTCTCTCGGAGCAAATCCAGCATGCGTCGCATCACGTCCCTCAGTGCCCTTCGTTGAAGCCCACGCGGTAGCGCCGGCCGTTGACCTCGATCTCCTCATCGACGAAGCCGCAGCATCCGCCGTCGAACTGCCGGTCGTACTGGTCCTCGGCCTCGGCGTCGCCTACGAGCGCCACCCGTTCGTTGTCTCGACACGGGTCATCGCTGGGGTGGTCGTCGAACCACGCCTTGATGGCGTCGAGATCGTCCGGATGAACCCGGTCTTCCCAGCGCTTGCTCATGGCTCCCACCCTCGGTGGATCGGCACGTTGCCGATGGCCTCGCAGTAGGCGCGCTCGGCTCGCGCCAGCGCCTTGCGAGCCACGTACTTCTCGCTCTTGGTCGTCGCCTTCGTGAGCGCCTGTCGAGCACTCTGCATCGCCTCGTACGCCTCGCGCGTCGCAGGGTCGTGCTCTCGGGCCCAGACCTTGCGCACCGCTCCGAGGAACTCGCTCACGACCCCTTCGTCTTCCTGCGCGGCGGCTCCATGGACCGGAGGATCGGGCCCAGCACTTCCTCGACCTCGTCGAGCATGGCCCGCTTGCCCTCCGCCTCGAAGAGGAGCTGATCGTCGTTGCCGGCCTCCTTGATCTCGGCCTCCAGCTCCTTCTCGCGCTTCTTGACCCAGCGGCGCCAGGCCGCCCTCTCCCTCTTGTCCATCACGCTTCCTCGGCAGGACACCAGGTGTGCCCGCAGCCAGTGCAGAGGTAGGTCAGCTCGTGGCCGGTGCAGCCGTTGTCCTCCAGCTCGGTGCAGTCGCACTCGGGGCACGCTTCGGCCACCCCGACCGCCTCGGCCGCCTTCTTGGCGAGCGCCGCAAGCTTGCGCTTGCGCTCCGCGGGCGAGACGTTGCTGAGCATGATCGAGAGGGCCGCTCCATCGTACGTCGCCATCGTGTCTCTCCTTCCGACACCCGATACTTACACGCTGGTTAGCGTTTGTCAAGACACGTGTCAGCCGGGTCGAACGCTCACGTACCAGCGGTCCATGTTCTCGCTGAACCCGAAGCGCACGCCGGGCGACCCGCGGTAGACGTAGAAGGCCCGGAGCGCCGGGTACTCTCCATCGAAGTAGGCGACCCAGCCGCCCCCCTTGGCCTCCTCGTAGACCTCGGTCTCCACGCAGGTGCCGCGTCCCTTGACGTGGCGGTTCATCTCCTGGCGGAGCCGCTCCGCGGCGGCGCTGACCATCTTGACCGTGTTCTCCATCGTCCTGTCCTCTCTGGGGTGGCCGCTCAGGCGACCCGGCGAGCAACGAGGTCCCGCGTCCCCTTCCATCCCGCGTAGTTGGTCTGGAGCGCCACCAGCAGGGCGCGGACCGGGTCGCTGCCGCCGCCGTTCGTGAGGGCGTAGTTCAGGACCGCGCTGCGCCCGGCGAGCGCATCCTCGACGAACTTGTTGCCCTGCTCGCGCATGTACTCGGCGGGCCCGGTCAGGGTATTGCTCTCGGCATCGTAAACGAACTCTCCGATCTTCATCGTCTCTCCTTCCGACGCCATGAACCTATGCACTGGTTTGCGTCTGTCAAGGTCACCCACTCACACCTTGGACCTTGCCGAAGCCGTACCTGACATCAGCGAGCACGATCCCGTCGCGCCGGGCCGCACCGTCGGCCAGCTCCGACTCGCGTGCTGCGGCGCGGTCCACGAGCATCAGCGAGTCGGCGCACTCGATGAGCACGAGGCGTGGTGGCATATCGCGAAGCATGTTCTCCAGGCGCCGGAGCCAGCGACGCTCGGCATCGCTCAGGGGCTCGATGCCTTCGCGGAGGTCTTCCTCGGGAGTCAGCATCGTCAGCCCTCGATGCGATCGTGAACCGAGATGGGGTACTCGCACACGTGCTCGCGGAACCGCCCGTCGCACGAGTAGACGAAGTTGCCGCCGGCCATGCACCAGCGCTTCTCCCCGCGTGGCTTCGCCGTGATGTACTCCTTGCCGCCGATCTTGCGACGCTCGATGACGAGCACCGGCACGCCAGCCGGGAGGTCATCCTCCGTGTAGTTGCCGTCCGGCACTCCCATGAGGATCGCCGTGCCACGGGGAGCGTTGGCAGGGCTCGTCACGCCGTTCAGCGTGCAGTCCACGCCCAGGGACGCGTCACGGAGAATCGAGACCGAAATGCCACGTAGAGCCATCTATCACCTTCCTTCCGACGCCATCAACCTAACCGGTGATTAGCGTCAGTCAAGGTGATACGGCTCACAGGGCTCGCGATCGCCGAAACACCTGCAAAGTCGGGGCGTTAGATGGACCCACCCACACCCTGTCCGCAGCGGCCGTGCCGATCGTTAGTCAAGATCGCCCTGGGCCGTGCTCCTGGTTGTTGAACCACCCTGCCGGATGCGCCTTGCCTCCTCGCCGTGAGCGTTGGCCAGACGGGAGAGGATCTTGGCCCGATCGGTCTGCCCGAGCTTGCGCTCGCCAAGGGCCCAGGAGTGCATCCCCGCTGCGATGTGGTCGTGGAAGGTGGCCTCGGCGTCGCGCCCCTCCCGTCCAACCTCGCTTCGCGGCTTGGCGAACTCGGCCGACGCGCGCGCGTTCCGGAAGTCCTTGGAGGCCGCCATGAGGTGGGTCGAGCCTCCTCGGAAGTCGCCGTCCACCTGCGCGGCCGACAGCTTCTTCCTGACGAGGTCCCGCTCGACGTTCCACGCCTTGCCCAAGCGACGGTAGAAGTCGGCCAGGTTGGCGCCGGCCGAGGTCAGCTCAGTGACCACCGCATCCGCGTGCCCAGGGTCGCCCGCGGCCCCCTGCGCGAAGAGGGCCGCGTCATTCAGCCGGTGGCCGATGTAGCCGACGAAGGCGCCGACGCTGCTCCGCCGACCGGCAGGTAGACCACGAAGCCCGGTCTCGACCAAAAGAGCCTCTTCGAGGCGATCACTGAGCCGCATCGCAACATCCTCCATGCGCAGCTCCGGAAGCACGGAGCGCAGGACCCTCACGACCTCGGGCAGGACTGTCCTGGGCCCGTAGCCGACCAGCCGGCCCACGGCGTCGCAGAACGCCTCCTCGGGGTTCTTGGCGCCGTAGCCGGTGACCGGCGACCGGTTCACGCGGACGATCGGATCGTTGCCGCGTTCGAGGTAGCTCTGGAGGTCGCTGACGCTCAAGAACCTGGCGCCGCCGCTCCCGCCGTAGGCCGGATCGTGCTGGAGGCCCTGGAGCTGGAGAGCGAGGATCGGCTCTTCCTTCTGGAAGTCGTCGTCGATGAAGCTCATCCGGCCCCCGTACTTCGAGAGCCTCTTGATCACGTCGCGCAGGTCCAGCGTTGTCGTGCCCCCACGGACAAACTCGACCCACACCTCGCGTGCCTGGCCGGAGAGGTGGGTCTTGTAGATGTGGTGACCCATCTCGTGAGCCATCACGTGGACGAACGCGCGCGTGTCCTCGGTGGCGTGGCCCCAGCGGGTGACCTCGATGTAGGAGCCGTGGTAGCTCGCCGCCGCCTCGCCGGACCCGGTCTCCGCCAAGATCACGAGGGGGAGCTGCTTCTTGACGAGGACCGGCAAGATCTTCCGCGCGCGCTCGCGGTACGCGCGCAGACCCTTGTGCAGCAGCGGTAGGAAGCCACCCTCGAAATCCTCCCCCTCGAACCCCACGAGGCGGACAGCGAAGCCCTCGACCCGGAGGTGCTGCACCTCCTTGGTGCGAACCCGAATCTCCTCCCCGCCGCCCGTCCAGTTCTTGGCCCACTTCGAGAGGTAGTCGAGGGCCTTCCACGCCGCGGTGGCCTTGCGCCGGACTCGGGCCTCCCACTTCTTGGCCTCGCGCTCATAGTCGGCGAACGCGCGCTCCCGCGAGGGGGAGTACGGATCGCCGGGCCGGTGAACCCGGAGAGGGAAGTCCATCAACTCGGAGGCGAGCGACCAGGCCGGCCCCATGTACTCGACGGCCGACGCGATCTCGCGCTCGGGGACGGGGATGTTCCCAGGCACGTCGCGTTTGCGCGACTCGATGTCGCGACGGATCTGGCCGAGGTGGTCGTAGTAGTGCTCTCGCCAGCTCCGGATCCCCGAACGCAGTCTCTCGGCGTCCTCGTAGCTGCGCACGCGCTTGACGTTGCCGAGTAGCACCAAGAAGTCCTTCCGGTACTTCTCGATGACGGCCGAGCCCAGCGAGTCGACGCGCTCGACCAACGGCCGCTCGACGAGGGCCGCCTCGGCCAGAAGGTCGCTGAGGAACATGCTGCCGCCAAGCCTACCACGCTCGCGCCCCCGAAGGACGTCACCGGGTGTCGGAAGGAGGGGAGCGCAGACAACCTGCGGCCCTTCCCGGTGACGCCCCTCGGAGGCGCGAGCGTTGCGGCGGATCCTTAGGTCAGTAGGCCGCCCACCACGTGTCTCGCGCGTACCCCCGACGCGCCCACTCGTCGAGGAGGACGGCGCCGCGCTTGCCGATGGGGCTCATGAGGATGAGCTTGGAGGGCTTCGCACCACCCAGCTCGCCGGCCCATTCGGCGAAATCCTCTGCGGCTTGTTCGCCGTTCGGCTCGTTCTTGACGACCTCGAAGCTCCAGCGGTTGGCTGTACGCCACAGCATCCGGAGGGTGTTCCGAAGGTGCCTGTCGCTGAGCGTCACGATGAGGACCAGCTCACCGTCCCGCGTGCGCCAGTGAACGGCCGGATCGTACTGGACGCCGTCCTTGTCGATGACCGATGGCCCCTCGTCGCTCTTCCATCGGCCGTCCTCGACGTAGGGGTCGTCGCCCGCCAAGGCTGCTGAGGGTACCTGGAAGGCCATGTGGTCGCCCCTGATCGGCCCGATGGTGCCGAGCAGGGGGTAGTAGGCCATGCCGGGAGGAATGTCCTTCATCGCAGCTGCTCCTCTGCCTGAATGGCAACGGGGAGGGCACGCGAGACCTCGACCCCGTGGTGCTCCTTCATCTTCGCGCAGAACTGGACGTACATCGCGAACGCGATCTCTTTCGCGCAGGGCTTGGCCGCCGTCTCACAGTGGAGGCAGTGCTCGCCTTCGAGCTGGCGCTCGGCGCTGGCGTGGACGTCGATGCCGCGCGGAGAGAGCCGCCCGATGCACATCCCGTCGCTGGAGTTGATCCAGATCGTCGTGCCGTCCGTGACCTGGTCGCAACCGTCCCACTCGACGTGGTAGGGGTAGTCGACCTCGGCCAGCCGGAGCGGGTGCTCGTTGCACACCGGGCACATCCGGTGGTGGTGGAAGGTGGCACCGATCGCGCCGCCGCTGATCGTGCGCGTGCGCGCGCGGCCGAGCACCTCCTCGATCCAAGGCCCGTCGCCGTCGCGCCAGCCGACCACGCGGTAGACGAGGCCATCGTGGCCGTTGAAGGCGTGCCCCATCTGGCCCAGCCAGTAGGCGCTCAACTTCTCGCGAAGCTGATCCCGAGGGATGGTGCGCGGGTCGTCGTAGATGTTCATCCGAGCCATCCCTTCGGCTTCACCCAGTGGAACGTCGCGCCGGACGCTTCGATCTCCCCGGTCTCCTCGGGCGTCCCGTAGACGTTCGGGAGGTCGATGCGCGAGAGCGTCAGGACCCCGGCCCGGTGGCCGGTGAGGCAGACGTCGGCGAAGTGCTCCCACGACGATCGCGGAAGCGTCGCCGCCTTGAGCTGCTTGAGCGTCATCGGCGCGGCGTGACGACCGACGATCCCCGTCATCGCGCGGGCCGCACCAACCATCATGGCGTCCGTCATGCCGCGTTTCCCTTCGCGTCGCGCAGGAGAGCTTCCAGCGCCAGGAGAGCGATCGTGACGGCGATCTCCTTGTCGACCGCCTCCACCGTCATCGTCTTCGCGACCGGA
>Ga0172382_10005640_pt1 | contig 18587 bp, 19 predicted proteins | sample Leawel138RmetaG_FD_122245 | JGI IMG/M metagenome (GOLD analysis project Ga0172382, IMG submission 122245) | Leachate microbial communities from a municipal landfill in Southern Ontario, Canada - Leachate well 138R metaG | ecosystem: Engineered > Solid waste > Landfill > Unclassified | place...
GTTGACCAGCCGCGTCTCCAGCCCCGGGGCGCGGATGGCCCCGGCCTCGGCCTCAAGGGCCGGGGCCAGGCCGTCCTGCTCCCCGCCCAGCAGGGCGTCCACGGCCCCGGGGTCGCGGTCCAGGGCCCGCAGGAAGGCCGGGCGGTCCAGGGTCCAGGGGCCGTCGGAGCCCTGGCGGGCGATGCCCAGGTTCTCCAGCTCCGCCGCCCGGGCGTCCAAGGGCCCGGCCGCCCGGGCCGCCAGCCCGGACTCCAGCAGGTCCGCATGGTCGCCCAGGAAGGATTCCAGCTCATTGGCCGCGTCCAGCAGGGTGCGCACCCCGGCGGCGCGCTCCAGGCCGCCGCTGCCCGCTGCCCCGGCCCCGGCCCCGGAACGCACCGCCCGGGCCGCGTCCTCCAGGGCCGTCAGACGCAGGTCCAGCCCCGAGCGGACCAGGGAGCCCAGGCGGTTCAGCCGGGAACGGCGCTCGGCGCCCTGGTAGCGCCACAGGGTCCGCGAGCGGAAGGCGTCGAACTCCAGGGCCAGGGCCGTCCGTTCCAGCCCCTCCAGGGCGCTCCACGCGCCGTCCGCCAGTCCGTTGATCGCGATGTCGGTCATGTCCGCCACGCCGTCCTTGCGCCAAGGGCGCCTCGCTCAGGGCCAGGGCGGGTCGTAGTGTACGCGGGTCAGGCACAGGCCCCGGGCCGGGGCCGTGGCAAAGGCCACGGCGCGCTCGCGCCCGGCGATGATGGCCTCCACGTCGTCGGGGCGAAAGCGCCCCTGGCCCACGGCCACCAGCAACCCGACCATGTTGCGCACCATCTGCTTCAGGAACCCGTCGGCGCAAAAGCGCCAGTCCGTTTCCCCCGGGAAGACCCCCGGCCCGCGAACCACGGCGGCCACGGTGCGCACGGTGCTGCGCACGGGCGTCCCCGCGTTCTGGAAGCACCGGAAGTCGCGGGTCCCGGTCATGTGCAGCGCGGCGGCGTCCATGGCCGCCTCGTCCAGCGGCCCCGTGGCCCACGCGAAGTTCCGCCTCTGTGGAATATGGTATCGGCCTTCGGGCCATAAACTGTAGGTATAGGTCTTGCCCAGGGCGCTGAGGCGGGCGTGGAAGTCCTCGTCCACCGTCTCGGCGGCCAGGACGGATACGTCCGCGGGCAGGCGGGCGCCCAGGGCCCGCACCCAGGGCACCTCCGCCCGGGACGCGGGCACGTCGCAATGGGCCACCTGGCCCAGGGCGTGGACCCCCGAATCCGTGCGCCCGGCGCCATGCACGCGCACGGGCCGGGCGCAGATCTCGCCCAGGGCCCGCTCCAGGGCCTGCTGCACCGTGCGCTGGGAGCTGCCCCGCTGGAGCTGCCAGCCGCAAAAATCCGTGCCGTCGTAGGCCAGGGTCAGCTTGAGCCGTGGCACCGCGCCCCCCGGGCTATTGGAAGGGAATCTGCAACCGCGTGAGCTGCTCGGCCAGCCGCGCGGCCTTTTCGGCGTTGACGAAGGTCAGGATCTCACCGGCCTGGCGCCCGCGCATCCCGGACAGGATCTTGACGGCCTGGGCCTCGTCCATGGTTTCCAGCACCGAGGCGGCCTGTTTGGCCTTCATGTTCGAAAACACGTCCACAAGGTGGCGGTCCTTCTTGTCCTTGACGGCCTGGGCCTCGTCGAGCATCTGCTGCAACTGGGCCCGGCGTTCCTCCAGGGCGGCCATGTCCTGGGCGATCTTCTGTTCCAGGGCCTTGAGCTCGCGCTCGCGGCGGTCCAGCTCCTCCTGGCGGCGGGTCAGGGCCTGGCGGTCGGGGCTCTCGGCGGGGGCCGCGGCCTCCTGGGCCGAATCGGGGGCGGCCTGCGCCGGGCTCTGCGCCGGAGCCGGATCGGCGGCCGGGGGCTGGGCCTGCGCCTGGGCCTGGGCCACGGCGACCACGGGCGCCCCGCCCTTGGCGGGGGCCATGATCTGCAGGCCCACCACGGCCAGCAGCGCCAGCTTGACCAGCGCCAGGACCATGAGCGCCTTGAGCGGCCTACACGGCCTCATGACCGTAACGAAGCGTCGCCATTTCATCGCTTTCCCTCTGTTCCTTCTGGTTCTCGCGGGCGTGGAAGTCCCGCTCCTTGCCCGCGCGCAGCCGCTCCAGGAGCTTCCTGTCCCGGGCGCGGGCCACCAGTTCCTGGCGGGCCTGGGTCAGCTCGCGGCCGCGCTGCATGAGCGTGCGCTCGGCCAGGGCCAGGTCCTCCTCCAGGCGCACCCTGTAGCGCCGCCACAGCCACAGGTCGTTCTCCGTCACCTGGGCGCCGCCATACAACGAGGCCATATGCCGATCCAGGGCATGGCGCAAGCCGTCCGCCTCGGCCTGCTGGGCGCGGTGCGCGGCCAGGGCCCGGGCCACGAGCATCCGGGCCTGGTCCTCCTGCTGGCGGCGGTAGTCGAGCACCCGCTCCAGCGAAAATCGAAAGCCTTTGGCCATGCGTCTCTCCGGGGCCGCGCCAAGTTTCCGGCACGGGCGACAGCCCGCCCCGCAGGCACAGCAAGAACCGGGCCGGGACAGGCCGGGCTAGGCGCGGCGCTCCATGTCCGCGAGCAGGATGTTCATGGCGTTGACCGAGATGGCGATCTCGCGCAGGGACTGGGCCAGGGAAATCATGAGCAGGATCATGCTCAGCCCGAAGAGCGCGTGGCCGACGGCGGTCCAGCCGCCGAACAAGGTGAACATGCACAGCACGCAGGTGAACAGGCTGAACACGCCGAAGCCCTGCATGCTGCGGATGAGGTAGAGCCGGGTGCGCAGGGCGTCGATCTGGCGCAGCTGGGAGTCGCCGCCCTCGGAGCAGTAGCGGTCGTGCAGCTCGCGGATGCGCGAGGTGATGACCAGGAAGCGGTTGGTATAGGCCAGCAGCAGCAGCGAGATGGCCGGGAACAGCAGGGCGGGGGTGGTCACGGTGATGTCCAGCACGGGGGCTCCTGTGCGGCGTGGGGCGCGCCCCCCGGCGAGGGCCGGAGCCTCGCCGGGGGGCCGCGCGGCGGCTAGAGGATGGGCAGGTATTTCCTGATCTCGAACTCCGAGACGTGGGTCCGGTAGGCGTCCCACTCCTTGAGCTTGTTTTCCACCAGGTTGGCGTGGACGTGCTCGCCCAGGCATTCCTTCATCAGTTCCGACCCCTTGAGGGCCATAGCCGCCTCGTACAGCGAGCCGGGCAGGGCGTCGATGCCGTGGGTGTCGAAATCCTTCTCGGTGAAGGCGAAGATGTTCTGCTCCACGGCGGGGGACAGCTCGTAGCCCTCCTCGATGCCCTTGAGCCCGGCGGCCAGGGTCACGGCGAAGCACAGGTAGGGGTTGGCCGCCGGATCGGGGCAGCGCAGCTCGATGCGCGTGGCGGCCTCCTTGCCGGGCTTGTACATGGGCACGCGGATCAGCGCCGAGCGGTTGCGCTGGGCCCAGGCGATGTACACCGGGGCCTCGTAGCCGGGCACCAGGCGCTTGTAGGAGTTGACCCACTGGTTGGTGACGCAGACGAACTCCTTGGCGTGGCGCAGCAGCCCGGCGATGTACGACTTGCATTCCGCCGAGAGGCTGTGCGGGTCCTTGGGGTCGAAAAAAGCGTTGCGCCCGTTCTTGAACAACGACTGGTGAACGTGCATGCCCGAGCCGTTCTCGCCGAAGATGGGCTTGGGCATGAAGGATGCGTAGACCCCGTGCTTGCGGGCGATTTCCTTGACCACCACCTTGTAGGTGGTGGCGATGTCGGCCATGGCCAGGCCCTCGGCGTAGCGCAGGTCGATCTCGTGCTGCGAGGGAGCCACCTCGTGGTGGGAGTACTCCACCTGGATGCCCATGCGCTCCAAGGCGAAAATGATGTCGCGGCGGATGGCGTTGCCCAGGTCCAGGGGCGGGGCGTCGAAGTAGCCGCCCGCGTCCAGGGTCTGGGGGCTCTGGGAGTTGGCGAACAGGAAGAACTCCAGCTCCGGGCCGACATAGTAGGTGTAGCCCTTCTCCGCCGCCCGGGCGAGCATGCGCTTGAAGACATGGCGCGAGTCGCCCTCGTAGGGCGTGAGGTCGGGGTTCTTCACGTCGCAGAACATGCGCGCCACGGGCCGCTCCGAGGGCCGCCACGACACGAGCTGGAAGGTCGTCGGGTCGGGGATGGCCACCATGTCCGACTCCTCGATGCGCGTGAAGCCGAGGATGGAGGAGCCGTCGAAGCCCATGCCTTCCTCAAAGGACGCCTCGAGTTCGCTGGGCGTGACCTGGAAGGATTTGAGGGTTCCCAGGATGTCGATGAACCAGAACTGGATGAAGCTGACGTTGTGGTCGCGGACGGCCTTGAGCACGTCGTCGGCGTTCTTGCAATTGAAGACGGGCGCTGCTTCCATGATCCTTCTTCCTCCGTGCTGATGTGTGGACAAGGATGTCATCCGGCGCGGGGGCGCGCCAGGGCACCTTCAAGAGCGGTGCCGACCGGGCGATCCCCCGGCGCGGCGGCTGGTTGCCGCCCCGGAGGGCGGCCCGGCGGCGGGCGGATTCGACAACCGTGTGCCCCGGCGGCCGCCCCTGCGCAGGGGGTTTGACAAAAACGTCATGCCGGACCGGGCGCGGGGGTTTCGGCCCCCACCGTGCCGACCCTACCCCTGCGGCGAGCCCGCTGTAAAGCGCCTGCGGAGCCCCGTGCCACGGGCCCTGCCGCGCCCCGGGGGCCGCCCGCGCGCCCCCGGGGAGGCCGAGCGCGCACAAGCCCGCACGCCACGGGTGCAACCGGCCCGGGCGGGCCGCGCCCCCGGGCCTACGGCCGCGTCCCGGTGACGACGAACAGCGGGTCGGACTCCAGCACCTGGGCGATGTGCGGGTCGTCCTGCGGGCGCGGCCAGTTGCGGAAGGACACCGTGCGGCAGCGCCCGAAGCCCGCCGCCCGCATGTGCTCCAGCACCAGCCCCATGCGCTCGAAGTCGTGCAGCTCGGCCCACAGGGCCGTGACCTTTTCGGGAAACCAGCGGTTGGAGAACGACACCGCCAGCGTGCCGCCGGGCCGCAGCACGCGCAGCGCCCCGGCCAGCACCGCCCCCGGGGCCGTCAGGTACTCGAAGGACAGGCTGCACAGCACCAGGTCGAAGCTCGCGTCCTCCAGGGGCAGGCGCGGGTCCGCGTTCAGGTCGTGCTCCACGCGCCGGTCGAGGCGCGCGTTGGCCTCCAGGTCCGCCCGGCCCAGGCCGAGCCCCGTGACCCGCGCGTCCGTCTCCGGCGGCAGGTGGGTCATGGCCCCGGTCATGAGGTCCAGCACCCGGCAGCCGGGGGCGGCCAGGCCCGCATGCACGCGCTCCAGGTGCCCGCGCGCCGTGGCGTCGATATGCGCCACCGGCCGCGCCACGGCGTAGAACGCCGCGTCGTCGCCCGCGTCCGCCCGCTCCAGGGCGTAGGGCGGGGCGAAGTCCGTGGGCACGCCCGCAGCCCGGGCCTGCATGCCCGGCCCGTCCTGGCAGATGTCCTCCACCCAGTCGGGCAGCCGCCCGCGCACGGCCCCCGCGCGCGGATAGACCCGCTCCACCCGCGCCGCGACCTCGAGCTGCGCCGCGGCCAGCGGGTGGTTGAAGTCCACGGTCAGGGTCGAGCCCCCGGCTTCGAGCACGCGGAAGGCCGGGCGCACGTCGGCGGTGCGCACGCCCGGATGGGCCGACAGCAGCGCGTAGGGGTAGAAGCGCCCCGCGTACGGCTCCACCAGCCGCCCGCGCAGGCGCAGGCCCTTGAACAGGTCGCGCGGGATGGCCGCCACCTTGCGCGGGCGCGGCCCCGGCACGAGCTTGCCCGGGGGGAAGACCTCGCTCCAGCGCGTCCCGGCGCCGGCGTCGCACAGGGCCCGCACCAGCCCCGGGGGCAGGATGTCGCGCCGGGGCGCGACCTTGCGCGCCAGGTAGTGTTCCTCATGGTCGGCCTCGGCGCTGGTCCAGCGCACGGTGAACCATATCTCGGCCAGGTGGGCCGGGGTCAGCACGGGGGCGGTCTCGGTCATTGTCCTTCCTCCTTGCGGCGGGCGGCGGGGGCCCGCGTTTTTCGTGGGCACCATAGCCGCCACCGGCCCGGGGACACAAGGCCCGCAGGGTTTGCCAACCGCCCGGCTATGGGATAGATTGCGCGCCATCGACTCCCTGCGCGGCTTTCCCCTCCGCCCCCACCCGGCTCCGGCCGGACCCCGGGGCCGCCGCGCCCGTCCCCGGCCCCCGGCCGCCCTGCGCGGGGCCCGGGCCCCACGACCCGACGCACCACCCCCCGGCCCCGGCCGGAACAAGGAGGACTCCTTGAGAATTCTCATCGTTGGCTCCGGCGGCCGCGAGCACGCCCTGGCCTGGAAGCTGGCCCAGAGCCCGCTGGTCACCCGGCTCTTCGTGGCCCCCGGCAACGGCGGCACCGCCCGCGTGGCCGAGAACGTGGACATCGGCGACGCCGACCTGCCCGGGCTGGTGGCCTTCGCCCTGCGCAAGAAGATCGACCTCGTGGTCGCCGGGCCGGAGCTGCCCCTGGTCCTGGGCCTGGCCGACACCCTGGCCCAGGAGGGCATTCCCTGCTTCGGCCCCTGCGCCTTCGCCGCCCAGCTCGAAGGCTCCAAGGCCTTCGCCAAGACCGTCATGCGCGCCTCGGGCGTGCCCACCGCCGATTTCATGGTCTTCGACGACTACGACCAGGCCCGGGCCCACATCCTCGAACGGCCCATGCCCTGCGTCGTCAAGGCCGACGGCCTGGCCGCGGGCAAGGGCGTCGTGGTCTGCAAGACCCGCGAGCAGGCCCTGGAGGCCCTGGACGAGATGATGGTCCGCGAGGTCTTCGGCGCCGCGGGCGAGCGCGTGGTCGTGGAGGACGCCCTCTGCGGCGAGGAGGCCTCCTTCCTGGCCTTTTGCGACGGCACGTCCTTCGCCCTCATGCCCTCCTCCCAGGACCACAAGGCCGTCTTCGACGGCGACCAGGGCCCCAACACCGGCGGCATGGGCGCCTACAGCCCGGCCCCGGTCCTGCCCGAGGCCGACTGGCCCGCCATGGCCGAGCTGGTCATCCGGCCCATCCTCGACCACCTCGCCGCCTCCGGGCACCCCTTCACGGGCATCCTCTACGCCGGGCTGATGTTCACCCCCGACGGGCCGCGCGTCCTGGAATACAACGTGCGCTTCGGCGACCCCGAATGCCAGCCCCTGCTCATGCGCCTGGACGGCGACCTGCTGGAGATCATGCTCGCCTGCACCCGGGGTACCCTGGAGCGGACCCCCGTGCGCTGGAAGCCCCAAAGCGCCCTGTGCGTGGTCATGGCCGCCGGGGGCTACCCCAAGAGCTACCCCAAGGGCATGGAAATCACCGGCATCGAGGCCGCCGAGGCCCGGACGGGGGTCACCGTCTTCCAGGCCGGGACCAGCGCCCGGGACGGGCGCACCCTGTGCTCCGGCGGGCGCGTGCTCGGCGTCACGGCCCTGGGCGACACCCTGGCCCAGGCCCGGGACGCGGCCTACCGGGGTGTGGAGCTGATCCATTTCGACCCCTGCCACTACCGCCGCGACATCGGCAGCAAGGGCCTGGGGCGCAAGTAGGCAACTGGCGGACGGGGGCGGAAAAGGGCGCTGACCCGAAAAGGGAGCCCCCACCCGCCCCCGGCGCCCCGCCCGCCTCCGGACGGGGTCGCCCCCCGGGGAGCGGGGCCCGGTGCCGGGGACCAAAACGCCCCCCGGGGCGCCTTGGCGTAAAACATCATGGCCTTTAAGGAGAACAACATGACCCGTGTCGCCATCTTCATGGGCAGCATTTCCGACGAACCCATGATCCGGCCCTGCGCCGACGTGCTGGACAGCCTGGGCATCGACTACGAGTTCACCGTCACCAGCGCCCACCGGACCCCCGAACGCACCGCGGCCCTGGTGGCCCGGCTGGAGGCCGGGGGCTGCCAGGTCTTCATCTGCGCGGCGGGCATGGCCGCCCACCTGGCCGGGGCCGTGGCCGCCAAGACCGTGCGCCCCGTGCTGGGCATCCCGGTCACCGCCTCGGCCCTGGGCGGCATGGATGCCCTGCTGGCCACCGTGATGATGCCTCCGGGCTTCCCCGTGGGCACCGTGGCCCTGGACAAGGCCGGGGCGCGCAACGCCGCCTGGCTCGCCGCCCAGATCCTCGCCCTGGCGGACAAGGAGCTCGAAGCCAGGCTGCGCGCCGCCCGCGAGGAGTTCAAGGCTTCGGTGGACAAGGCGGCCGAGGAGCTGGCGGCCAGGAAATAGGGCCGAAGGACCGGGCGGCGCCCCCGCAGCCCCCGCGGGAAAACTACAGGAAGGCCTCCGGGCGCGCGAGCGCGCCCGGAGGCCTTCCTGCCTGCCAGCCCGGAAACCGGGCTCACGCGCCGGGCAGCTCGCGCTCCACGGCCAGGAAGCGGGCCACCGCATCCCGGGCCGGGCCCTCGTGGGGGCAGCTCACGCTGACCCCCGCCCCGCGCAGGGCCAGGGCCGCCTTGGGCCCCACGTTGCCGCCCAGCACCGCCCGCGCCCCGGCGTCGATGAGCATCCGGGCCACGCTCTGGCCGCTGCCCTGCTCCAGGTCGCGGTGCGGGTTGGGCTGCGCGCGCACGAAGTCCCCGCGCGCGTCGAAGAACAGGAAATAATCCGCCCGGCCGATGACCGGCTCCACGGGACTTTCCGGCCGCGCGCCAGCGGCGGCCACGGCGATCAACTCCGGCATGTTTCCTCCCCGCCGCCCGGCCCGGACGGCGACGCCAACCCCGGCCGGGCCGGCAGGAGCTGGGTAGACGCCGCGCCCCGGGCCCGCCAGCCCGGGCGCGAGATCACGGCCCACCTGGGCCACGCATAGCCCAGAAGCGCGCCCAAGGCCAGCCCCCGGAACGCGGCGCGCCCGACAGGCCCTAGCTGTCGTCGCGCTCGTCGATGACGCGCCGGGTCTTGCCGAAGGAGCGCGGCAGGGAGCCGAAATCCACGATCTCGACGCTGGCCCGGGCCATGAGCTGGTGGTGCAGGGCCTGGGCCACGGCCCCGGCCAGGCCCGCGTCGTCCCCGCCCTGGGCGCCCCGCCCGCGTTCGACCCGGATGCGCATGGAGTCGCGGCCGCCCGTGCGCGTCAGCAGGATCTGATACTCGCTGCCCGCCTCGGGGAACTTCTCCAGCACGGCGGCGATCTGGCCGGGGTAGATGTTCACGCCGCGGAAGATGATCATGTCGTCGGAGCGGCCCAGGATCTTGTCGTGGCGCGGCATGGTCGCGCCGCAGGGGCACTGCCCGGGCAGGAGGCGCGTCAGATCGTGGGTGCGGTAGCGGATGAGCGGCGCGCCCTCCTTGCACAGGGTGGTCACCACCATCTCCCCGGTCTGCCCGGGGGCCACGGGTTGCAGGGTCGCCGGGTCGAGGATCTCCAGGATGTAGATGTCCGCCCAGTAGTGGATGCCCTGGTGGGCCGCGCATTCCAGCCCGGCGCCCGGGCCGTACAGCTCGGTCATGCCCGAGATGTCGAAGCTGTGCTCAAGGCCCAACAGGGACTCGAAGCGCGCGCGCATCTTGGGCGTGTGCGCCTCGGAGCCGAAGATGCACTTCTTGAGCCCGATCTTGCCGCGCAGGCCGTGCTTTTCCACCTCCTCGCCCAGGAGCAGGGCCATGGAGGCCGTGGAGCACAGGCAGGTGGCGTCCATGTCGGTGAGCAGCTGCATCTGGATCTCCAGGTTGCCCGGCCCCACGGGCAGGGCCGTGGCCCCGAAATGCTCGCAGCCGATCTGGAAGCCCGCCCCGGCGGTCCACAGCCCGTAGCCCACGGCGATCTGCACCCGGTCGCGCCGGGTCAGCCCGGCCATCTCGAAGCAGCGGGCCATCATGGTCTTCCAGGTGTCCACGTCGCCCTGGGTGTAGACCATGACCTTGCGCTTGCCCGTGGTGCCGCTGGAGGCGTGGATGCGCACCAGCTCCTCCTCGGGCACGCAGCGCAGGGGCATGGGATAGCCCGCGCGCAGGTCGTCCGCGTCGGTGAAGGGCAGCCGGAGCAGATCGTCCAGGGAACGCACATCCCCCGGGGCCAGCCCCGCGGCGTCGAACTTGGCGCGGTAGGCCGGGCTGTTGGCGTGGGCGTGGGCCACGGTCCACTTCAGGCCCTCGAGCTGGATGTCGCGGAACTGCTCCTCGGACAGACGGGGGATGAAGCGATGGTCGCGCTGCATGGGGCGGTCTCCTGGGCTGCGGGCCGGACGGGTCCGGCTTGTGGCCGGGCGCGAAATCCAGTACCCACTTGGGTTGGCGAAGCGGGAAAGACCATGCCCGAAAACCCGGGCGCATTCAACAGCAAGGCGGCGCGCATGGACGAGACCCTTGTCTTCCGCATCCTGGCCACGGTGCTCGGCCTCGTGCTCGGCAGCTTCTACAACGTGTGCATCCACCGCGGGCTCACCGGCGAATCCATCGCCAACCCGCCGCGCTCCAAATGCCCGAAGTGCGGGCACTTCCTGGCCTGGTGGGAGAACGTTCCCCTGCTGTCCTGGCTGGCCCTGCGCGGGCGCTGCCGCAGCTGCCGCCAGCCCATCTCGGCGCGCTACCCGCTGGTGGAGGCCCTGTCGGGGGCCGTGGCCCTGGCCCTGGCCGTGAAGTTCGGCCCGGGCATGAAGTTCGCCGTGTACCTGGCCTTCTCCGGGCTGCTCACCGTGCTGGCCTTCATCGACCTGGCCAGCTTCATGCTGCCCCTGTGGCCGATGATCATCGGCGCGGCCCTGGCCGCGGCCTGCGCGCCGCTGTTTCTGGACATCGCGCTCATGGACGCGCTGCTGGCGGCGGGTCTGGGCGCCGGGACCTTCTGGCTGGTGCGCTGGGCCTACCGCAGGCTGCGCGGCTTCGAGGGCCTGGGCGAGGGCGATGTCTGGCTCATGCTGCTGCTTGGCCCGCTCACGGGCGTGCGCCACCTGCCCTTCCTGATCCTGGCCAGCGGCCTGCTGCTCATCGCCTTCAACCTGCCCATGCTCCTGCGGACCAGGGGGGACGACGAGGCCCACCCCATGCGCACGCCCATCCCCTACGGGCCCTTCCTCTGCCTCGCGGCCGTGCTGGCCGTCCTTGTGGGCGACGAGGTGCTGGGCTGGTACCTGGGCGTGATGCGCTGACCCGCGCGACAAGACCTTCGGAGGACCACACCATGAGGCATCCGGCCCTGCTGGCCCTGGCGCTGACCGCCGTCCTGCTCCTTGGCGCCTGCGGCAAGAGGCACATCCCCGCCGGCCCCGACACGGGGGCCCGCCCCGCGCCCGCCCTGCCGCCCGGCCCGGCGGGCCCCGCGCCCAAGGGCACCTTCAAGCCCTACACCATCGCCGGGAAGACCTACTATCCCCTGTCTTCCGCCCAGGGCTACCGCGAAACGGGCCTGGCCTCCTGGTACGGCCCGACCTTCCACGGCAAGAAGACCGCCAACGGCGAGATCTACGACATGCACGCCATGACCGCGGCGCACAAGATCCTGCCCATGAACACCTATGTGCGCGTCACCCGGCCGGACAACGGCCGCCAGGTGACCCTGCGCATCAACGACCGGGGGCCCTTCGTGGGCGACCGCATCGTGGACCTCTCGCGCGCCGGGGCCGAGCAGCTGGACATGCTCGGCCCGGGCACGGCGAAGGTCTTTCTCGAAGTGGTGGGTGTGGCCGGCCAGACGGGGCCGAGCCTGGCCCAGGCCCTGGAGGCCGAGGTCTTCTATGTGCAGGTGGGGTCGTTCCGGGTGCGCGAAAACGCCGACCGGCTGCTCAGGCAGTTGCGGGCGGCGGGCTACCCTCACAGCAGGGTGCAGCAGGCCGACATCTCCGGGGCCACATACTGGCGCGTCCAGGCGGGCGCGTTCCAGGGCGTGACCCGAGCCCGGCAGGCCCATGCCGAGCTGGCCCGGCGCTTCGGATCGAGCTTCCTTATTGCGGATTGAGCTCGGCCCGGAACTTGCGCGACAGCCTGAAGACCACGACCTTGCGCGGGGGCAGGGTGATGGCCTGGTTGGTCTGCGGGTTGCGGCCCTTGCGGGCGCGCTTGTCGTAGGCCTCGAACTTGCCGAACCCGCTGACGAGCAGAGCATGGTCCTTCTTGACGGACTGCTTCATGATCTCCAGCAGGGACTCGACCTGGGCCTTGACCTCGGCCCGGTTGCGGTCGGACTTCTCGTAGATGCTGTCGACAATGTCGGCCTTGGTGAGCGTCTTGCCCATGATGGACCTCCTGATGCGTTGCCCGGTACCCGGGGGCCGGTCCCCGTCCGGCATCCGCCTTTCCCGGCGGCAGACACGCGCCGCCAAAGGGCCCGCAGCCAGCCGCGTTCCGGGCGGCACCACCGGCCCGCACACCCTGTGCGGACCGGCTGGCGGGCCGTGTCCTTGAATTATTATCTAACGTTTCCTTTTTTATCAAGGAATTAAAAATGAACGCGCCTTTTCGCGCAATCCGCCCCCCCGGAGAGGCCGCAAGCCCCGTCCCGCCTGGGGCAACGGCCTTTTTCCATCCCGAGCCACCCCGGCGCAGGGCGCGTATCCTTCCGGTCTTCCTGCCCTTCCTCGGCTGCCCGGGCCGCTGCGTCTACTGCGCCCAGCCCGCCGCCACGGGCACGGCCCCCGCGTCCCTGGCCGAACACCTGCACGCCCTGGAGGCCACCCTGGACCAGGCCCGGCGCAGCGGCGCCCAGCCCCTGGAGCTTGGCTTCTACGGCGGCACGTTCACGGCCCTGCCCGAGCCCTGGCCCCAGCGCTTCCTGGCCGCGGCCGCGCGCCACCGCGCCTCGGGCCTGGTCACCCGCGTGCGCTGCTCCACCCGCCCCGACGCGGTCGACCCCGGGCTGCTCGCCCGCCTGGGCGGCCCCGGCCCCCAGGGGCTGGACATGATCGAACTGGGCGTGCAGACCTTCCACGGCCCGGCCCTGGAGGCCTCGGGGCGGGGCTACGGCCCCGGCGAGGCCCACGCGGCCTGCCGCGCCGTGCGCCGGGCCGGGCTGGCCCTGGGGGTGCAGCTCCTGCCCGGGCTGCCCGGCCACGATCCCGCACACCTGGAGGCCGACGTGCGCGCGGCCCTGGAGCACGAGCCCGAGGCCGTGCGCCTGTATCCCTGCGTGGTCCTGCGCGGCACGCCCCTGGCCGGGGCCCTGGCCCGGGGCGACTACGCGCCCTGGCCCCTGGAGGCCACGGTCGACGCCCTGGCCGACGCGCTGCTGGCCCTGTGGGCCCGGGGCGTTCCGGCCATCCGCACCGGCCTGGCCCCCGAGGCGGGCCTCGGCGCCCACATCCTGGCGGGCCCCTGGCACCCGGCCCTGGGCCAGCTGGCGCGCTCCCTGGCCTTGTTCCGGCACATCCACGCACGCGCCCAGGCCCTGGACAGGCCGCCGCGAACCCTCGTGGCCCCCCGGCGCTGGCGCAGCGACATCACCGGGCACCAGGGCGCCCTGCGCCCGCGCTACGCCGCCCTGGGCCTGACCCTGGCCTTCGAGGACCGGCCCGACTTCCTGCTTTTCTAGCCCCGCCGCCAGCGCAGGCCCGCCCCCCCGGGGCGCGGCCCGGGGGGCCGCAAACGCATGCAGGGGCTGCTCCGCAGGCGGACAGCCCCTGAAGATTCTGCGGGGCGGGACCGCCGCCCCAGCGCGCCCAACGGCTGATACCCGGCGAGCCCGAAGGCGGCCGGGAAAAGGCGGCGGGCCGGGCGCAGGCAGGGTTGCGGGCGAACGGACGGACCGCGCCCCGCGGGCGCGGCGCTAGCGCCCCCGGGAGCGCCCGGCCTTCTTGACGGATTTGACCAGCCGCCCGAAGGCCTTGTCGCGCCTGCGCCTGCCCAGGTCGGACAGCTCGCGGAACTCCGCCTCCCGGCGCAGCTTGAGATAGCTGGCGTAACGCTCGCGGGGCACCTCGCCCGCCTCCACCGCCGCGCGCACGGCGCAGCCCGGCTCGCCCTCGTGGCGGCAGTCGGCGTAGCGGCAGGCCCCGGCCAGGGCCGCCAGCTCGGCAAAGCCCGCGTCCAGCCCGCCTTCCGCCCCCGCCACGCCCAGCTCGCGCATTCCGGGCGTGTCCACCAGCAGGGCCCCGCCAGCCAGGGCCACGAGCTGGCGGCGGGTGGTGGTGTGGACGCCCTCGCCGCTGGCGCTCACGGCGCGCGTCGCAAACGCCTCGTGGCCCAGCAGCCCGTTGATCAGGGTCGTCTTGCCCACTCCCGAGGAACCGAGCAGGCAATACGTCCGCCCGGGGGCAAGCGCCCGGCGCAGGGCGTCCAGGCCGACCCCGGTGACGCTGCTCACGGCGAGGGCCTCGGCCCGGGCCACGGCGCGGACCCCTGCCCGGGCGGCATCCAGCTCCGCCCCGGTCGCCAGGTCCGCCTTGGTCAGCAGTACCACCGGCTCCACGCCGCCGTCCGCAGCCATGACCAGGTAGCGCTCCAGACGCGCGGGGTTGAAGTCGCGCCCGCAGGCCTGGACAATGAAGGCCGTGTCCACGTTGGCGGCGATCATCTGCTGGCCGCCCCCGCCCCCGGGGGCCCTGCGGCGCAGGGCGCTGCGCCGGGGCAGCACGGCGTGCACCAGCGCCTGCGCACCGTCGCCGTGGAAGCTGGCCGCCACCCAGTCGCCCACGCAGGGCAGGTCGTCCGGACCGTCCGCAAAGAACTCCAGCCGCCCCGACAGCCGCGCCAGGGCCTCGCCCGCGCCGTCGCGCAGCAGGCAGGCCCCCCGGTCCACCGCGCACACGCGGGCCACGCGGCAGCCCGCCGGGCACAGCCCGGCGGCGCGGGCCTCGACCCAGGGGCCGAACCCCAGGGCGGCCAGCCCCCTGGCCAGCGCCGCCGCGTCCGCCCCGGGGGCGCCGGTCATATCCGCTGCCCGCACAGCTGCACCAGGGAGAAGTACTTCCCGCCCTCGGCCTGCATCATGGGCACGTCCTGCCGGGCATAGGGATTGGGGCTCTCCAGCCAGTCGTCCCAGGCCCGGCGCAGGCAGTCCATCTCGCGGCAGGGCCCCAGGCGCAGGCCGGCGGCCCGCTCCCACAGCGCCCGCCACCAGGGCAGGGAGTGGAACTGGTCGTTCATCTCCGGCACCCAGAAGGGCCGCAGCTCCTCGGGCACCTCGCCCCCCGGGAGCTCGCGCAGGAGCCCGGGTACCGCCACGGCCACATGCCCGCCAGGGCGCACCAGGGGCAGCAGCCGCGGCAGCACGGCCTCGTCGGCCCCGAAGTAGTGGTAGGCGTCCACGGAGAAGAGCACGTCGAAATAACCCTCCGCAAAGGGCAGCTCGCGGGTGGCGTCCACCGACAGGGGCACGATGCGCTCCCCCAGGCCCAGGGCCTCGAAACGCCTGAAGTTGTCCGTGGGGGTGATCCACAGGTCGGCGGCAAACACGGTGACCCCGAACTTCCGGGCCAGCAGGATGGAGGAGATGCCCATGCCGCAGCCCAGGTCCAGGACGCGCATGCCCTCGCGCAGGGGCAGGAAGGAGGCCAGCTCCTCGGCGACGCGCATGGCGTTGGGGCCCATCATGGTCTCAAGCAGGAATGCCTTGTCGTAGCTGTCGGTAAACGGAGTCGCTATGGTCATTGTCCTTTCCTCGTTCGGGTTTGGTTCGTCCGGACATAGCGCGAATCCGCGCACGGCGCACTCCACTTCTCTTCTGGCAAAAGAAAAAGCGCCCCGGGGGGCCGGGGCGCTTCGAGTCAGCCGTCGTCGACGGCCGCGAGTATCTTGTAGACGGCCTTGGCGGACAGGCAATACTGCTCCGCCAGGGCGGCGACGGAACAACCCGCCCGCCGCCGGGCCACGATCTCGCGATTCCTGGCCAGAAGGCGCTGCCTGCTTTGCGTTGTTTCCCCCCACTGCCTTCTGTTCCCAGTCTTGCGGGGGATATACAGCACTTCGCCGTCGATATAATCCTGTATCGCGCGCAGCAGATGCCGCGGCAACACATCTTTTGCCTTTCTGTAGCCCATCATGCTCCTCCTTCTTTGTGTGCAAGGATCGAGCATGGGCCATTGCCTCATCGTCTACGCCGCCATGCAACAGCCCATGCTATGCATGACGCACGGAATCCACGAACGAGAACATCCACTACCCTCTGTTGAACGTGCTTTTCCCGTTTGTACTCTGACCTCCCCGCGTTTATCCGCCCCCCGGGGCGCTGTCAACCCGCCGCGCCGGGGCGCCGGGGCCCCGGGGCTTGCGCGCGCCCGGCCGGAGCGCTAGAAAGAACAATCGCGGCCCGCAGGCCCCGCCGCCAGCCGCAGCCCAAGGAGCACCCATGAATACAGCGACCGTCGTCTACGCCTTCGCCCTGACCCTCTTCGCCGGCCTGGCCACCGGCATCGGCGCCGCCGTGGCCTTCTTCACCCGCCAGACCAACACCAAGGTCCTCTCCGTGGCCCTGGGCTTTTCGGCCGGGGTCATGCTCTATGTGTCCTTCGTGGAAATATTCGCCAAGGCCAAGGACACCCTGACCGCCGCCCTGGGCGACGCCACAGGCACCTGGGCCACCGTGGGCGCCTTCTTCGGCGGCATGGCCCTCATCGCCCTCATCGACCGCCTTGTGCCCAACTACGAAAACCCCCACGAACTGCACTCCATCGAGGAGATGGACGCGGGACTGTGCAACCTGCCCTGCAACGAGGCCCACGACTTCACCAAGCTCAAGCGCACCGGCACCCTCGCCGCCGTGGCCATCGCCATCCACAACTTCCCCGAGGGCCTGGCCACCTTCACCGCCGCCCTGTCCGACCCCGCCCTGGGCCTGGCCATCGCCGTGGCCATCGCCATCCACAACATCCCCGAGGGCATCGCCGTGTCCGTGCCCCTGTTCTACGCCACCGGCGACCGCAAGAAATCCTTCCTGCTGGCCTTCCTCTCGGGGCTGTCCGAACCCGTGGGCGCCGCCGTGGGCTTCCTGCTGCTCATGCCCTTCTTCACGCCGACCCTCTTCGGCTGCCTCTTCGCCTCCGTGGCCGGGATCATGGTCTTCATCTCCCTGGACCAGCTCCTGCCCGCCGCCGAGGAATACGGCGAGCACCACCACTGCATCTTCGGCGCCGTGCTGGGCATGGCCGTCATGGCCCTGTCCCTGCTGCTGTTCCTCTAGCACCCACAGCCAAAAAACAGGGCCCCCCGCGCGATGCTTCGCGCGGGGGGCCCTGGCTCGCGCCCGGCGCCCGGACGCCCCGGCCCTAGAAGCCCGACTGGCGGTAAACCTTGCCCCGGCGGTCGATCAGCTGCACATAGCGATAGCCGCCCTTGAGCTGCGCCTCCTCGAACAGCCGCATCCCGCGCGCGTGGCACCGGTCGCACGCGCGCTGGGGAATCTCCACGCCCACGGACAGCGGATGCGCCGTGGACCACGACTCGATGCGCACCACCCCCGGGCAGTCGGGGCAAAGCAACACCGACTCCACCTGCGACTCGCTGATGCCGTCGGTGTCGTAATAGATGTCCTTGTGGCGCACACGGAAGCCGTCCGCCTCCTCGCCCTGCATCCGCTCGCGCGGCGGCGCGAAATACAGCCCGCGCACGTCGTCGCACAGCCGCTTGATGTAGTCCGTGACCTTGCCCGGCTGGCGCAGCCGCCCGGGGTCGAACCCCGGCTCCACCACGCCCCGGTAATCCAGCCCGGCCATGGCCAGACACAACCCGAGGTTCACATACGGCAACGCGCCCTGAATGGCATAGCCGCCCTCCAGCACCGCGATGTCCGGGTCCAGCCGCTCGCTGAGCATGGCATAACCCCGGGCCGAAAAATTCATGTTCGTGATGGGGTCCGAAAAATGATTGTCCTGCCCCGCCGAATTGATGACCAGGTCGGGCTTGAAATCCTCCAGCAACGGCAGGACCACATGGTCGACCACATGCAGAAAGCCCTCGTCGGAGGTCGACGGCGGCAGGGGCACGTTGATGGTCCGGCCATAGGCCCCCGGGCCGCCCAGCTCCAGCGGGAAACCAGTGCCCGGATACAGGGTCCGGCCGTCCTGATGCAGCGAAATGAACAGCGTGTCCGGATCGTTCCAGTAGATGTCCTGGGTTCCGTCGCCGTGGTGACAGTCCGTGTCCACGATGGCCACCCGGCGGGGACCATACGTCTCGCGGATCCACTCGATCATCACGGCCTCGATGTTCATGTTGCAAAAACCCCGGCTGCCATGCACGAACTTCATGGCATGATGCCCCGGAGGCCGCACCAGGGCGAAGGCCTTCTCCTCCTCGCGCTCCATCACCAGCCGCGCCGCCTTGATGGCGCCGCCAGCCGAAATCAAATGCGACTGCGTGGCCACGGCCGATACGTCCGGTAAACAAAAATGCACCCGCTCCACATCCTCCAGCGTGGCCACGCCCGGGCGATACTCCGTCACCCCGTCGATGTCGAACAACCCCTCCTCCAGCAACTGGTCGCGCGTGTAGAGCAACCGCTCCTCCCGCTCGGGATGCGTGGGGCTGATGGACCAGTCGAAAGCCGGAAAAAAGACTATCCCCAGACGATTCTTGGCCTCAAGCATGGCATGTCCCTCCCGCGCCGCGCGCGCCGGACACAACCCCACGCGAAACCCGACCCGATGTCAACCGCCCCGGCGGTGGACGGCCAAAGACACCCGGTGAATGGTCGCGCCGCACGCCGGGCACGGGCACGGGCGCGGGCGCGGGCGCGGCA
>Ga0172382_10005641_pt1 | contig 18584 bp, 23 predicted proteins | sample Leawel138RmetaG_FD_122245 | JGI IMG/M metagenome (GOLD analysis project Ga0172382, IMG submission 122245) | Leachate microbial communities from a municipal landfill in Southern Ontario, Canada - Leachate well 138R metaG | ecosystem: Engineered > Solid waste > Landfill > Unclassified | place...
ATGATAGTGTGGGCGCCTGCGGCGGCTATTTCAAGCGACCTTTTTGCCTGCGCTTGGCCACTTATATCGGAAAAGTCGAGGTCTTAGGGATCCGGGGCCCATCCTCGCCGTTATCTCCGCCTTTAAATCGCTTGAGCGCAGCGTTGCCTTTCAAATAATGGAAGATCTCGAGAAGGTGATCGGCCTCCAGGACGGTGATATTGCGCACGATCGAGGCTTCCCTGCCATTATCCGAGGGAACGATCATGGTTCCTATGTTCTTCTCGCGGGCAAGCATGGTCATGGGGAGTATCCCGCGCACCGGCTTGATGAGCTCGTCCAGCGAAAGCTCTCCTGCTATCAGGTGATCACACAAGGATTCAGGTTCGATCTCCCCATTGCCGCGAGGATTCCCACGGCTATGGGGAAATCGAACGACGACCCTTCTTTCCTTGTATCGGCCGGGGCGAGGTTTGCTGTTATCCTGTCACCGTGAAACTCGAAACCCGCGTTCTTGATCGCCGAACGCACACGCTCCTTGCTTTCCCTCACCGATGTTTCCGGCAACCCGACCATGTTGAACGCCGGGAGCCTGCGGGAAATACCCACCTCAACATCCATCTTGATCCCGTCAATGCCGTACACCGTGGCGATAGGGGCTCGTGCTATCACGCTTGAGACCTCTCGCTGGAAATTTCATGCTGACGTTTTATATTACTTTTCTCAAAGCGAAAAAGTCCCGGGCAAATGCAAGATCACAGGAAGAAAAAATAAGCTACAATAATTGCAGCACACGGGGCAGGATATCCGATGCTGTCCCTTTCAGAAAATAGTCCGTTATGGATGATGTGAAAGGTGTTCTTTCCACGTTTATCTCTATTATGACCGCTCCCCTGGATTTGGCCTGATAGGGTATGTCGGCAGCCGGATAAACAACACCCGATGTGCCTATGATAAACATAACCTTGCATCGATCGGCCTCATTATTCGCACGCATCCTCTCAGCCGGGGGTATGCCTTCACCAAAAAACACCACGTCGGGCTTCAATGCCTTCCCGCATTTTTCACACCGGGGGTACGGATGCACGGCGGTTGATTCAGGCGTGAACGGGAGACGCTTCTGGCAATCCATGCATACGAGCCACCGGTGGTTGCCGTGATATTCTATGACGTTGGTATTCCCGGCTTCCTGATGCAGCCCGTCAACGTTCTGTGTGATAACAGCTTTCAGGTAGCCTAATTTTTCAAGGCTGGCGAGGGCATTGTGCGCCGGCGAGGGAGCGGATGCAAAAAGGACGCTTGCCATATCCCTCAGCATTACCCAGACTTTCTCGGGATGTCTCATGAAGGCGGATATCTGCGCATATTCCATAGGGTCGTACTTTTCCCAGAGCCCCTGCCCTCCGCGAAAAGCAGGGACACCGGCATCAACAGATATTCCGGCCCCCGTGAAAGCGACAATATAGTTTTTTTCTTTGATCATATCAGCGATCTTTTTGTACTCTTCCATTCCAAACTCCATTTAAGCGATGTTTCGTTTATTTAGCCGGCCTTCCAGCCTTTATGTATATCCTTGAAGGCCGGTATAAGGTCAAAACCATCTGCTTTCTTTATTGCCCTTTTTATAGCCTCGGTAACGACAAATTCCGCCAAAACCCCGACTTTGTTGATATCGGCTTCGATATCACCTGTCGATAAGGCAAAAACAAGGTCGCCGTCAAATGTCGTATGCACGGGATTTATCGTCTTTATAAGACCCCCCTGCGCCATTTGGGATACTTTCGTAATGTCCCGTTTCGTGAACCTGCCATTTGTCGCCACAACACCAAGGGTCGTATTGACGAGCGCAAATTTCTGCTTGACCATCCCCTGTTTGAGACAGTTGACCGTATTGGCAAATTCCGTGCTGTCTTCCGATTTCCTCAAGCCCGCGATTATCCTGCCCGTTATATTATCGATAATATCCCCAAATGCATTGACGACAACGAGAGCACCGACCCGAAGCCCATCGGGCATGGCGACGCTGCACGTGCCGAGCCCGCCCTTCATTGCGCGCGATGTCTCGAAAAGCTTTCCGATGACCGCGCCGACCCCCGCTCCCACAGAACCTTCCGGGACCTCTTCCTGGGCATTGAGGCATGCGGCATATCCCATCTGTGCCGTAGGACGGGCCGTATGGTCCCCGAAAAGGAGATCGAAAATGACCGCAGTCGGCACGATCGGGATGCGTGTAATGCCCACGTCAAACCCGACACCTTTTTCTTCGAGATATTTCGAGACGCCTGTTGCAGCATCAAGTCCGAAAGAACTTCCTCCCGACAACACTATCGCGTGAACACGATCCACGATATGGCCGGGACTCAAGGCATCGACCTGACGCGTGCCAGCTGCGCTCCCGCGCACGTCGATACCAGCGACAGCGCCGTCTTCACATAGTATGACCGTGCAGCCGGTCAGACCGTTAAAATCGGAGGCGTGCCCGACCTTGATCCCCGGCACGTCGGTAATAGCGTTAAACATTGGTCATCACCTCAATAGATTAATCAATTGCCCAATTTTTTTCTAATATTCAAGGATTTTTGCTCATTTTCGCGTTTGAGGTCCTTCTTGAGCCGTATCAGCGACTGTGCGATATCTTCGTACTTTATGGAGAGGATCTGGCTTGCAAGTATCGCGGCATTCTTTCCCGCATCGATCCCGACGGACGCGACGGGAACCCCAAGGGGCATCTGGACTATCGAATAAAGCGCGTCCTGCCCTTTGAGCATTCCACTGCTGACAGGGACACCGATAACCGGCAGCGTTGTGTGCGAGGCTATGACCCCGGGGAGGTGTGCCGCCATGCCGGCTACAGCAATGATAACCTCTATACCTTGTTTGCGGGCATTTTTCGCATACGTAACAGTTTTTTCCGGGTTACGGTGTGCTGAAGAAATATCCACCATGAATGGTATCTGCAGTTTCGTCAGAAATTTTAGTCCGTCTTCGATTATATTGATATCGCTATCACTTCCAAGCAAGATAAGGATCTTCGGTTTTTGCATACCTACTCCTCGGGAACCGTATTTCCAAACCGTGTGCGTAAAGTAATACCACATTTATGATGTTAATACATGAATTTTGTCATTCCCGGCATCGAGGTTGTGCCGCAACTCAAAATCTCGTCATTCCAGCAGGCTTTTTGCGCCGGTATGACGGGGGGTGGCCCATGTCCGTGCCTTGCGCGCTCCCTTAAGAGGAGAAAATAATTGCTACACAGTCTCATCAGCCGGGTTGCCTTTTCGGTCTGAATATGCGACTGATATAGCTAATATGCAGAAAAAAGATGCCCTGGCAACTGTCCCCCTCTTCCGGGGACTGTCCGACAACCAGCTTGGCCTTATGGCCGAGGCCTTTCCCCGCAGGTACTACAAGCCTTCGGAAATCTTATTCTCCGAAGGGGAGCCAGCATCGGGATTCTACATCCTGCTTTCCGGAAGGCTCAAGATATACAAGCTTTCCCTGGAGGGCAAGGAACAGATCCTCCATATAATCGAACCGGGTGAACCATTTGCCGAAGTAGCCCTTTTCTCCGAAACAAAGTTCCCCGCATACGCCGAGGCGATCGAAAAAAGCGAGGTCATTTTCCTGTCCCGCAACGCCTTTCGTCAACTCATTGGCAACGACCCTTCTATTGCGATGAACATGCTTGCCATCCTATCGCAGAGGCTCAAGTACTTCACCAGGCTCATTGAAGACCTGTCCCTCAAGGAAGTGCCTCAAAGATTCGCGGCCTATCTTTTATTTCTTGCGCACCGTGAGGGGTCGGACCACGTGTCCCTCGGCATATCGAAAGGCCAGCTCGCAAGCCTCCTGGGTACGATACCGGAAACACTGTCACGGATCATCACAAAAATGTCAGGCAAGGGCCTGATAGAAGTGCAGGGCCGGAAGGTCAGCATCCTTGACCCCACAAACATCGAACTGCTCGCCAATGGAAAGCACACCTTTTAGATCGTAAGTCGTGAATTGTACTGTTTTTTTCATTCCTTACGACTGACGATTGACGACTTACGATTTCTTGTCGTGGTTGACGCATCGGGAAGAGGTGTTATATTTAGTTTAATGCTTTGCATGTCGGGCAGAAAGAAATGGGGAGGTGATATTTATGAGAAAGGTGGACGATGCAAGAACGCTGAAAAAAGAGGCCCTGTTCTGGCGTGGCATTAAGGAAGCGCTTGCAAAAGACAGCACGAAGAGATGCCACAAATGAAAGTCCTGAAAGGGTTAGTCGTTGCAGGTCTGCAACGAGAATTCACTACAGGCAGTCGGATCGATACCAGATCGGGCTGCCTGTTTGTTTGAGGCCAGGGGGATCTCATGAAGTCAGAAGGCATCGAGACTTTTGATTTCTTTATCCAGATGCACCTCACGGAGCGCTGTAATCTTGCATGCAGCCATTGCTATCAGGAGGACCTCGCGCCCCCGGAGATGTCTCTAAAGGAAATTGCAGCGGCCGTGGGGAAGATATCCCGCACGATCCGCGCCTGGTCGGAGACATATGATGTGCCTTTCTCGCCGAGTTTTAATGTAACAGGCGGAGAGCCCCTCCTGAGGGGTGATCTTGAGCAAATACTCCGTGTGATAGCTGACAGGGGCTTCGCGATCTTTTTATTGACAAACGGAATGCTCGTGGATGAGCGCGTATCCCGGATGCTTGCCACCATCCCCGTCAAGGGCGTGCAGGTCAGTCTCGAAGGGCCCGAAAAGGTACACGACATGATACGGGGGACCGGCAGCTTCGCATCGGCCGTGCGGGGAACCCGTTACCTTCTCGACGCGGGCATCACGGTAACCTTCAATATTACGCTTTCTGACGTCAATGCGGCGTATTTCCCCGAGATCATATCGCTTGCTGCCGATACAGGCGTGCAAAGGCTTGGATTTTCGCGGCTGGTGCCTTACGGCAGGGGTTTCTCTCTGATCGACAGGATGCTTAAGCCTGAAAAGATACGCTCTCTGTACGAACAGATCCTGTCGTATGAGACACCGGGACTTCAAATAGCTACGGGGGATCCGCTTGCATCGCAGTTGAGATCGGACGGCGACGATCTGTCTAGGACCGGTTCATTTCCCCTCGGCGGGTGCGCGGCCGGCATATCCGGTGTCACGGTCCTTCCCGACGGCACGTTAACGCCCTGCCGCAGGCTTGGAATTCCGATTGGCAATATACTCAAGGATTCTTTCAGGCAGGTCTGGGCAAACTCAGACATTCTCAATGCACTGCGCGATAAGAAGGCATATAAGGGAAAATGCTCCGTATGTACCCGATGGGCCCAGTGCAGGGGATGCAGGGCTATTGCGTACGCATATTCATTATCGCAGGGAAGGCATGATTATCTCGAGGAAGATCCGCAATGTTTCATTGAGGCAGGTTATAGGTTATAGGTTATAGGTTACAGGAAAAGCGTTCCTCCATTACCTGTTGCCCATTTTCTTTACTATTGCCCCCGCTTGATGGATAATGACTTCATAAGAGACCTCTATGGGCCGCGACCCGAGAAACCTGCTGGAATGTCTCGCGAACTCTGCAAAAGAGATAGCGCGCGGCGATTACCAGAGCGCATGCGAGATATTTGAACTTACCAAATCCGGAAAATATCCGGCCGAGATATCGGAGCTTGCCGAAGCTTTCGGCATGATGATGGTCATGGTGGAGGCTCGGGAAGAGAGACTCGAGACATTGATCGAAAACCTCAAGCAGCAGAAAGCCATGCTCGAGGAAACATCGAAGGCCCTGAAGCAGGCAAATATCGGCGTACTTGAAGTGCTCGGGAACGCAATAGCCAAGAGGGACCATGGCACGGTTGCGCATAATTATCGGGTAACTCTTTACGCATACAGGCTGGGACGCACAATGAGGCACACGAAAGAACATTTGAGAAGCCTTATAAAAGGGGCGTTTCTCCATGATGTAGGCAAGATCGGTATCAGTGATACGATACTTCTGAAGGAAGGCAGCCTGACCGATGATGAATTTCAGATCATGAAGGGACATGTTCGGCACGGCTCCGACATAATCAGTGGTTATCCATGGCTCAGCGATTGTCTCGATATCGTGCTCCATCACCATGAGAAGTTTGATGGGACCGGTTACATGGCCGGATTGAAAAACAACGAGATCCCGATCAACGCGCGGATATTTGCGGTTGCCGACGTTTTTGATGCATTGACAAGCGCGCGGCCGTATAAACGTGCCCTGTCATACGAAGAGACCATGGGCATCATGAAAAAGGGCCGGGGATCGCATTTCGATCCTGACATAATCGACACATTGTTCACGATCGGGGAAGACCTGTACCGCACAATATATGGCATCGGCGACGACAGTCTCCGTGCCGCCCTGAAATCCCATATCCAGATTTTGTTCGAAGGCGAACGCTCTTAAAAGAGCTCTCTCACCCGTTCGTTGCCACCCAACTGGCAAGTTTGGAGTTGGGTACCCGGCTATCAGGGCTCCTCTCTCGAGATCACAGAGAAAGGCTGGGGCGGACGGGCGAGAGGAGGTCTTTTTTATTTCTCGGGGCCGGTCTTTTCCTGCGATGGCTGCTCGTCGCTGGCCAAGCACCTTTCTTCCTCGGAATAACGAAATATCTCGAAGACGGACAGGAAGAGCGCAAGAATCAAGGGACCCAGGATCAGGCCAATGAAACCGAATGCCTGAATACCCCCAAAAATGGCAAAAAAGATGGCGATTGTGGGCAGCTTTATTTTGCCTCTTACGATCAGCGGCCTCAAAACGTTGTCGATCCCCGCGATTATGACAACTCCTACGGCGAGAAGGATGACTGCTTTTAAATACAGGGATTGGAACAACAGATAGATTATCGCCGGTCCCCAGATGATAAACGTGCCGACCACTGGGATAAACGATGCCACGAACATGGCAAGGCCCCAGAATACCGGCGAGTGAATTCCGAGGAGCGCGAAGGTGCCACCCCCTATCAAACCCTGTGCCATCCCTACGACGACGCCACCGTAGATGGTAGACACGACGATGTCTTTGGTTTGCCTGAGAAGCCTCTCACGCTGCCTGCGCGAAAAAGGCAATAAATTTTCCAATTTTTCGATAAAGGCCGGACCGTCTTCAAGGAAGAAAAAGATCGTGAGCAGCATGAGCACGAAATTCATTCCCCCGGCAAGTATGTTGCCAAAACCCGACTTGATCAACCCTGTCGACTGTTTTGCGAAATTCATGAGACTTGTAGAAATGGTGTTGTACAACTCCTGTTCCGTCATATGAAAGACGCTGAGCACTTTTTGGATGATCGTGTTAATAAGCGGGTGTGATAATAATGTCCGGATAATGTTAACATTCCCGTTTTCACCCTGAAAGTGGCTCACGAGGTTAATAAGTTCCTGGCTCAGAACATATACAAAATACGAAAAAGGGCCTATCAGAATGAGAATGATAATGAGGAGCGTCGCTAACGATGATACGAACTTGTATTTTACATATTTAAGGATAAATGCATATACGGGATAAAAGACGAGAGAAAGAACAATTGCCCACATGATGGGAAACAGGAAGGGACGTATTATTTGATATGAGAAATACCCGAGTAAGATGAGTATGAGGATGAGTACAATACTATAAAACCGGTTTTCTCTGGCCATATCCACCCCAATAAGCACAAGGCTGCCCCCGTCTGAAGGAGACAGCCCTCAAAAATGTCAGAGTACCCCTACGGTGTTTTTAGCCGTGCCTTTCTCTATCGTACGCCTCTTTGCCCGCCTCAACGGCTTTCGAGATAATATTCTTTTGATTATCGAGAAATTCCTTTCCCTTGTCCACATAGTCGGCTGTGGTGTCTTTTATCTGCCCGACATAATCGCCTGCTCTATCCCGTGTATCCTCGGCAAAGTTCCTGATCATCTTCCGTGTCTCCTGTCCGGTTTTCGGAGCGGTAAGAAGGGCAACACTTGCACCGATGATCCCGCCTATGAAAAAAGAAAGGAGCACTGCGCCTGCACCATACCCGCTATCCTGCTGTCCCATCACGTTACCTCCTGTTTTTTATCGCTGCATGCCACGCTTAGGCCAGGCATTTTTTACAAAGTATCCAACACCTGCCTTTATACCGGCTGTGATCCCCCGAGTCTCGCCGATAGATGAATCAGCCGCATGCCTGACCGCATTGCTGACCTGCTCGATGCTTTCACCCATCCGCTTGCTGACATATTCAATGTTCTCACCCACACGTTTGACCGATCCCGAGACCTCTTTGAAGTCATCAGTTACCGTACCCACATCATCGGTTATCTTTCGAATGCTTTGCAGCGTCATTTGAACTTCGTGAAGCGTCGGCTTCAGGGTTTCTTCGGTTGAAGCAAGAAATTGATTTACCGTTGCAAGGGTTTTCTTTATTCTAAAGGTCAAATAGACACTATAAATGACCAGAATAACTGCTGCCAAGGTAATGATGCCCAGTAACAGAGTGTTCATCCAATACCCTCCCCTTGTCTTACGGACTCCCGGATCCCGGATATGCCCGCCTCCTGCGGGCATATCCGGTCGGAAGAATTTACTACATTATAACCATTGTATCACATCAACACAAGATTTCATGGGCTCACGGCATAAGTTTATGAAAAATGAACCCGTGACATATCCAAAACTTATCCCGAACCTTCAGGCATGCAATGGGCCGGGAATTTCATACGCCTGTTTGTGTGGCCGCAGTCTTGAGCATGGAACTTGGATGCGTTTTTCGTTATAATTAAGCACCAAAGATCTTAAGGAGGCAGTGATGAAGAATGCGGTGATCCTTTTCGGAAGCCCGAGAAAAAGAGGCAATACTGCAGAATTAGCCCGCGCAGTAAGCACCGCATTGCAAGCAAAAGGCTGGGGAGTGAGGACCCTCTATCTCAATGATATGAACATCCGGCCCTGTCAGGGGTGTTATGCATGTCTGCCGGGAGGTGTCTGCAAGATCCAGGACGACATGAAGGACGTCAGAAAATACATCATGGAATCCGATCTCGTCGTTTACGCCACACCGATATACTGGTTTGGCCCATCTGGACAGTTGAAACTTGCCATGGATAGGTCCATTGCCTTCATGGACGAGAATTTCGTTTCCCGTTTGAAGGGCAAGATGGCCATAACCCTCACGACCTTCGGCGATGAACATATCGATTCATGCCAGCCCGCGATCGATATGTTCACAAAAACATTCGCATTGCTCAATATCGCATATGCCGGCCAGGTAAATGCACCCGGATGCCAGCCCCAGGGAGGCATCGGGAGTCAATATATCGATCAGGCAAAGCTGCTCGCCGATTCCATTGCATGAATATTCGCGGCCCTTTTTATTTCATCACTAAGAAAACGGGCAAGGCTCTCTGGGATTACAAAATGATCGGCGACGGTGACAAGGTGATCGTGGCCGTCTCCGGTGGGAAGGACAGTCTTTGCCTCCTCAAGATCATGCAGGAGCGGCTCAAATTCGTGCCCATTAAATATGAGATAGTTGCCTGTCACGTAGATATGGGTTTTTCCTGGATGAACACGGATATACTCAGGTCGCATTTTGAGAAAGAGGGAACTTCCTATACGATCATCCCGCCTCCTGATGCCTGGCAGGACGAGAAAGACAATTTTGGTTGCTTCTGGTGCAGTTGGAACCGGCGCAAAGCCATCTTCGATCTGGCAGGAAAAATAGGCGCCAACAAGATCGCTTTCGCTCACCACATGGACGATATTATCGAAACGATGCTCCTGAACCTTTTTTTTAAGGGGGAGATCGGAACGATGATGCCGTACCAGGATATGTTTGATGGTGAACTCGCGATAATACGCCCTCTGGTTTACGTAGAAGAACATGAACTGACATGCCTCGCAGGCCTCCTCCATCTCCCTGTCATTGCGTCGTCATGCCCTCATGCAGATGTATCGAAACGAACCCTCGTGAAAGGCATTGTGGCAGACCTTAAAAGACATAACCGCAACGTAAAAAAGAACATCTTCCGCAGCCTAGCCAGGATACGACAGGATTATCTCCCAGACATCGCACCAGACTGAAAAACCGTCTCAAATCTCAGGCCTCAAGTCTCAGGCAATACTTTCCCGAGCTGTACCCCATCCATTGAAATTATTTCTTTTGCTTGAGACTTGAGATTATTTTTCAGTTGATGTGTGGAAGCAAGCGGTCGAAAACCCAATACGTCAGGAGAAGGGATAACACCACGCAGTAAAGAACGGGAAGGACCCGAACGTGTATGCGGATTCTCCGCATCCAGCGTTCGGGTAATGTGCTGACCAGTATTATAAAAAGAAGAAAGAAACAGAAGGGGTTGTAAAGCACTGCATTCCCGGGACACCCATCGATAAGGCTCGTCATCGCGCGGACCATACCGCAGCCCGGACAATCAATGCCTGCGATGGCCTTAAAAGGGCAGAAGACGGGAAGGACCCCCTCCAATGTTCCGATACGTACTACTCCCGTCACATTTATAATAATGAGAAGCAGGAAGAATATGGCGGACGGGAGAGCTATTTTCCTAGGAATAAGATAGTGTTCCATGCTATTTTCCAAAGAACTTGTTTATCTCGTTCTGCTGGATCGCATCCGTTACGATACCCAGTCCGAGTATCGCAAGGATAAGGCTCAAGACCGGCAGGTCCTTGGATTTTTGCAGGCCATGCTTTACCTGTGCCTCGACAAGGCCCTGTGCGAGATAATACTCATAATAAATGTTATAAAGCCCGCATGTCGCAAGGGCAAGAACGAACCATAGCCAGAAACTATACCTTTGCTGATCCAGCAGATAATTCACTGCCCCGAACTGTCTCGCCTGCCAGAAGAAATAATAGATCCCGCACGTGATCAGTGTAAGGATTATGTCCATTGCAATGTTTGACGTGTAAGATCCGGACCGCAGCCCTGAAATTGGAGGTAGCGGTTCATAAGCTCTGCCGCCCATTTCAACCTCCGGAGCGGCGATCGATTTGCCGCATGCCGGACAGAAGAATGTTCCCGGCACGATCTCAGCACCGCAATGGGGACATCGAGCCGGTTCCGATGACATGAGTTCTTTCCCGCATTTAATGCAAAATTTCGATCCCTCGGGACTTTCGTTACCGCAATTACCACAGCGCATGGAATACCCTCTGAAGATTTTTCTCGATTCTACCAACGTATCAAGAAAATTGTAAAGGGAAACCATAGTGTCGCTAATTACATTCCACAAACGCAAAATTGTTCTTGCCGAAAACATCTTGACAAACTGAAAACAACCTTATAACATCTATGCTAGATAGTGAAGCATCGATTGGGTTCAGGGGCATTCGTAGGTCCCTGGAGGGTGAAGCAAGGATGGTCGGGCCGCCACCTGGAGGTTTTCCGGGAGCGGCTTTTTATTTTGGTGATTTTTAGCGGCAGTTTTTAAGAATCAAATATGTGAGCGGGTTCAGGGGCATTCGTAGGTCCCTGGAGGGTGAAGCAAGGATGGTCGGGCCGCCACCTGGAGGTTTTCCGGGAGCGGCTTTTTTAGTTGGGGAATCCACAAAACAAGGGAGGAAAAATCATGAAAAAAAGAACTTGGACCATGGTCGGATTAATTGTTGCGATATGTTTTCTTGCAGCCTCGACACTATCCTACGGTTTGGATGAAAAACAGCTCCAGTCACTGAAGAAAAACAATAAATGTAAGAAATGCGACCTGTCGGGGGCGAAACTCAGCAATCTCGACCTGACCTACGCAGACCTGTCGGGAACGGACCTTTCGGGTGCAGATCTGACAAACACCGTCATGCAAAGCGCCAACCTGACAGGAACGAATCTGTCCGGGGCAAATTGCACAGGGGCAAATTTCAATGATGCCAACTTCAAAGGGGCAAATGTCACGAAAACAAATTTTACAAATGCGTATTTCGACCAGGCCACGTGGGTCAACGGTAAAATGTGCGCCATAGGATCTATAGGACAGTGCAAATAGGGCGAACGGACCCGGGGGTCTCATCCAATACACACAAATTTTTAAGGAGGGTTGTAATGAAAAGATGCTTGGTGGTGGCGGGAATCATGTTTCTATTCACGATCGTAATGCTTTCGTATGCGTCAGCAGCGAACCTTACAGCGGACATGATCACAAAAGAAGGGAAAGTAACGAGCAAAGGAAAATTATATGTCAACGGAAACAAAATAAGGGCGGAAAAAGGTAATACCCCGATGTATACCATCGTCAGGGGTGATAAGGGCATATTCTGGCAGATAAACGGCGCGGAAAACACCTATGTTGAAGGGAAGCTTACACCGGCCGTAAACCTCTGGACCACGGAAAAAATACCGGGCGAGATTGCCAGGAAAGAGATTGGCTCCGAGAAGATCGATGGATACTCGGTCAAAAAGTATGAAGTTTCCGTAAAACAGGGAAAAAATACATATACATATCATCAGTGGCTGGCGACCGACCTGCGCTTCCCCGTCAAGGTAGCGAACCTGAATGGAAAATGGAGCGTGGAATACAAGAACATAAAGAAAGGCCCACCAGTTGACGCGGTGTTCAATCTGCCCAAGGGAGCGACCGTCGACACAATGTCGGCTCCGGACGTCCTTACCGGGGGAGGACATTGAAAGCAGGAAGCAGCAAACAGCAAGGAGTAAGGAGAGCCGATTGCCGACAGGTGCAATGCTTTTATCTCCTTACTCCTTGCTGTTTTCAATGATCGTCATTGCCGGCGGAAGTTGGGATCTTTGATCGCTTTCTCTATCATATCGATCCTTTCCTGTGAAGGCGGGTGCGTGGAGAGAATGGCAAGGCCGGTTTTTCCCTGTGCCTCAGCAAGGAACATCCTCTGAACATCTACCATGGCTTGAGGATCATAGCCCGACAAACCCATTATCCGCACACCTTCGACATCTGCCTGTAGTTCGTTCACCCGCGAGTTTTTGAGGAGAAGAAGGGAGGCGCTGATCTCGGAAGCCTTCAAAAGCAGGCCCTGGGAAAAACCCCCGTCACCGAGCAGGGATGCCATTATTTGAAGGCCAAACTGGGCAAGCATCTGGCGCTGCACGGCCTTTAACGAATGTTTTTCGACCACGTGCCCGATCTCGTGGCTGAGCACCGCGGCTATCTCGCTATCGTTCTTGAGCCTTTTCAATAAACCTGTCGTGATATAGGCGTATCCTCCGGGCGCGGCGAACGCGTTGACCATTTCATCGTCGAGGACCGTAAAGGTGTAGTTTATCCTTCTCCCGGAATTGGCGGCGAGCCTCTGGCCGATCGCATTGATGCGCTGGTTGACGTTGGCATCCCTGGATACCCCGTATTTTTGTCGGATCTGGCGATCGGTGTTCTTCCCGATCTCGATCTCGCTTTGCTCGCCGATAAGAACGGGGTCGTATTCGGTGCTCGTTAACGGGTTGACGGCTGCCACTGGTGCTGCCCACAATGTGCTCAGTATGACGGCAATGAACAAGGCCAAAGATCCGGACATCATTTTTTTGTTACGATCAGGATGATACATGCGTTCCCTCCAAAGACCCGGCATGCCAGGTGCTGAAATCCTCCATTATAGAGATAACACAACTATAAACATGCAGCAACCGTCCCGGCCGATGGCCAGCAATGTGTCTTTGCTTCTCGCTATAATAATGTCCGGTCAAAGAAATGCCTTGCCGGAGTGTACGCCCGGCGGGACCAATATATTAAAATTATTAGGGAAGATCTTTTGTATTTTCGTCACGATACATTTTTATCTTGCAATAGCGGGCTGTTATACAGGACAATATTGCCGCAGTATTATTTAAAACAACCGGGTTGCCGCAGACGATCGAGACTTACGTTCCCCATTTTCAAGTATCGTAGAATGTAAAAGTTCGTCACCGTGGCGAATAGATCGAGCTATGGTCACTACACACATCAGTAAGGTTCTGAAAGAAAACAGGGACATCATCGCCCGGGAATGGAGTAGCAGGCTTCAGTCGGGAACGAATAAAGCTTTTTCTGCCCCGCCTGATGAAAGCTCTCCTTATACCGTCGAACAGTTAGTCGATGCCTGTTTCGAATTAATTATCGATGATGATGTTCAGGCGATCGATGCTATTATTCGCGAACTGGCAAAAGCCGGCTTCCGGTCACGGCGGCCAGCCTCAGATTTTTATAAGAGTTTAGAGATGTTCCGTTCGATCGTCATGCCGCTTTTGGTCACCAGCCTCAAACATGAAACCGCTATCCCGGCAATAGACCGCCTGAACGCCTCCTTGAGCTACCTGCTCCAGACATACAGCGATTATCGACAGGTTCTTCAGGAAACCGATAATTCGGTGTATGCGAGGAGGCTGGAGTACGATGCGGCTGAAAGGGAGGCACAGCTATTCGAATCGGAAAGCAAATTCCGTGACCTGGCAGAAAAGGCGACGGTGGGAATTTACCTGATACAGGACGATGTGTTCCCTTACGTGAACGGAAGGTTCGCCAGGATAGCCGGTTATACTGTGGAGCAAATGGCCGGCAAGATCGGGCCACGAGATATTGTTTTCCCTGAAGACTGGCCTATAGTGGACGAGAACATGCGCCGCCGCCTGTCGGGTGAGACAGATTGCACGTATGCCGAGTTCCGGCTTGTTGCGAGAAACGGTGATATAAAGAACGTCGAGGTATACAGTGCACAGACAACATACAGGGGAAGGTCTGCCATCATAGGCACCCTCATCGATGTCAGTGACCGCAAGGCGTTTCGTGATGCCCTTGAAATGTCGGAGAAAAAATACCGGGGACTATTCGAAAACCTGCCGGACGGGTTTACCCTCGTCGGCATGGACAAGCAATTCATCGATATAAACCCTGCGTTTTGCGCAATGTCGGGATATACCCGGGAGGAGTTGCTGGACCTTAAGTACCCTGACATCACACCACGGAAATGGCACGCCCGACAAGACAAGGTGATAGAAAGCCAGGTGCTGAGCAGGGGATACTCCGACGTATTCGAAAAGGAATACATCAAGAAGGACGGGACGGTGTTTCCCATCGAGGTCAGGACCCATCTCGACCGCGATGAAGAGGGCAATCCCCTGCAGATGTGGGGATTCGTCCGGGATATCTCGCAGCGAAAAGAGGCCGAAAAGGCGCTGAAAAGGGAAGAACTGAAATACAAGATCCTTTTCGAATCATCGAACGACGCTATCCTGCTCATGAAAGACGATTACTGCATCGACTGCAATACAAAGGCCTGGGAAATGTTCGGCCGCACGAGAAAAAATATGATCGGGCAAAAGCCGTTCATGTTCTCTCCCCGGTCGCAAAGCGATGGAAGCGATTCCACCGATGTCGCAGCAGGAAAGATAAAAGCGGCACTGGCCGGTAACTTTCAGTTTTTCGAATGGCGCTACTATCGTTCAGAGGGCACTTTTTTTGATGCGGAAGTGAGCCTTAACGGCATCGATCTCGGGGGCGAGCACCTCATCCAATGCATCATCCGCGACATCACCGTCCGCAAACAGTTCGAGGAAGAGGCGAGAAAAAAATCCAAGGACCTGGAAGATGTCAACGCAGCCCTCAGGGTCCTTTTAAAGCAGAGGGAAAAGGATAGGGAGGAACTCGAAGAACTCGTTCTGCAGAACGTACGGGAGCTTATACTGCCTTATGTGGATAAATTGAAGCGGCACAAGCTGGACCCGCAGCAAAAGTCTTATCTCAATGTACTTGAAGCCAACCTGAGAAATATTATTTCGCCTTTTGCCCGGAAAATGACATCGATCGATGTCTATTTCACCCCCACCGAGCTCAGGGTTGCCCACCTTATACGGGAAGGAAAGACAGCCAAAGAGATCGCCCAGCTGCTCGGCGTATCGGAAAGCGCCATCAATCTTCACAGGCAAAAATTGAGAAATAAACTCGGCCTGAATAATATGAAGGTGAACTTGAGCGCCTATCTTATTTCCTCATTCGACGGCTAGCCGTCAATCCTTTATCCAGCATATATTTACAGCGTTTTCACCCAGTGCCGTATCGCGAAATCAAGTCCGTTGTTTCGGCCCCTGCTCTATCAGTATACTATTAGTTTCTATCATATAGATGCCAGTATATGCTATTAGTCGTCTATAATTTTTCTATTGGAATATCTTGCCTGTTTTTGAAGTATTCTGAAAAGAATACTTTTGCCGAAAGCCAAATTGGGTATGGCACGGCCGTAGGGAACCTTCTAGGACAGGCGGCCATCGGTAAAGGCGAAAAACTTACTAAGAAACAGGGGGTTATTATGCATTACGCATGGATAATTGCATGTACGGGAACCTTGGTTGTTTTGCTTGCCCACGGCTTCGGCAGGATGTCGTATTCCGTTTTACTTCCTGCCATGAGAGACGGCCTTCATTTTAGCTATACTCAGCTTGGTCTCATAGGAACGGGAAATTTTATCGGCTACATGTCGCTTTCGATCGTGGGAGGATTCCTGGCAGCCCGCTTTGGTGTGAGGAGGGTCGTTTTCGTATCCCTTGTCATTCTGGGCGTCAGTATATTTCTCACGGGATTTACCAATTCCTTCATATACGCCTTTGCAACCCGGCTCATCACAGGCCTTGGGAACGGAGGAGCGTTTGTCCCGATCATGGCTCTGCCCGCCGCATGGTTCGCCACCAAGAAAAGAGGGCTCGCCACGGGGATCGTTACGATGGGAGTGGGGATGGGCCTTTCCCTCTCGGGCATCATTCTTCCGTTCTTTCTCACAAAGTACGGGATTCAGGGATGGAGATACGCATGGTTCCTCATGGGTGGGATCGCATCAGTCCTTTCCCTTGCCTGTTATTTTCTGCTCCGTGACCATCCGCGTGAAAAAGGGCTCGCTCTGTACGGCGCACCCATTATGGACGGCGGCGAAGAAGAGTCCAGGAAAGAACCCCAGCCCAACATGTTCACCGCCTTTAAGAACGTCGTCGGAAATTCGGAGCTCTGGAAACTCGGCACCGTCTACATGATGTATGGATTCTCGTACATCATCTACCTTACGTTCATAGTCGCCTATCTCGGCAAGGAAGTCGGCATCGGTGCCGCCCGGGCAGGCCAGATATTCGCGTTCCTCGGTTTCGTCAGCATCTTCTGCGGTGTCTTCTGGGGTGGGATCTCTGATTTCGTCGGACGGCGCTATGGCTCGTTCCTAGCCTACATGACGCTTACGACGGCTTATTTTATCATTGTTTTCTCCAAGGGCAGCGTTGGTTTTTACGTTTCGGCATCACTGTTCGGCATCACTGCATTTGCAGTTCCAGTTATCATGGCCGCGGCGGCCGGCGATGCGGTCGGCGGCAAGCTTGCGCCAGCGGCGCTCGGCTTTATCACGCTCTTCTTTGGCATCGGCCAGGCTTTCGGCCCCGCTGTCGGCGGCTGGATAAAGGATCTCACCGGGTCCTTCACCAATGCATTCCTACTATGCGCCGTCGTCTCTGCTATAGGCACTTTCAGTTCCCTTATGCTCAGGAAAAAATACCAGACAGTACGCACATAAGGAAGGTACGTATGGAGATCGCACTGAAAACAGCCGGCCTGTTGTTAACGGATGTCGACGAGGCCGAAAATACGATTTCGGAATACCCGGAAAAGGCAATAATACGCCTCGGAAGATCTGTCTCCGATACCTTACGGTGGGCGATGTACATGCCTACAGCGCTCGGCTTGCTGGGGTCTTTCCGTGTCGAGGACAAAGGTCCCTATGCCGGCCGTTTCAATATAAGGACCCATGGCATCGATCCGCTCGTTGCCTCCGTATGGGCCCTCGCAGTATCGAAAGGCATCGTGGAGAACGACACGCTGAAGTGCATCTTTCTCCTCAGGGTGGGGCGCGTGATATCGCCGGAACTGGAGAGTGCACTGGCGAGGGCCTACGAATTCTTTATGGACCGTTTATTGATGCAGAATGAACGCAGCCAATACGTGGATGCAGGGTGGATTCATCCATCCACACTTACCCGCCTTGAATATACAAAAATACTAGATGCGATGAAAATCGTCGAACGATTCCAGAAATATATATACGAAGATGGGGCAAAGGAGCCTTCAGGAAGCACGGAACCATTCGACAGGAATACGTGGGAAAAGGTCCCAGTGATGTGACCCGACTCTCTAGAGCATAATATTCAGGGACGGGCGCAACCTGGGATCATCCTCGGAAATTTCCAGGAGGGGCTTTGACAGGCGTGATAGCGTCTCTTCACAGCTATCGCACAGGTTAAAGCCTTTCCTGTCTGTATCGGCTATGTTGCGGGAAAAGAACATGACACATCCCGGGTCGAAGCAATGCCTCATTCCGTATGTATGACCGATCTCGTGCACGGCTTCCGTGAGTATTCGCCTGGTCAACAGATCCCCGTCGGCTTGAAGACTGTAGAACTCCTGTCTCAAACGCGTAACCGAGACAAGGGCCGCCGTTCCGAGTGCGGCCCCGAAGACGAAGGTCAGTTCGGGGATATAAAGGTCGCAATCGGCAAGGCCCAGGATATGTTCCTGGTCTTCGATCTCGAGTTGAGCCAGGTCATTCAGTATCACTTCAGCCGAATATTGGCCGCGGTCGGCATCGTACGCCTCGATCGACGGCCGAAGGCCATCGCCCAACCGTACGTCTGACGGGA
>Ga0172382_10005642_pt1 | contig 18582 bp, 14 predicted proteins | sample Leawel138RmetaG_FD_122245 | JGI IMG/M metagenome (GOLD analysis project Ga0172382, IMG submission 122245) | Leachate microbial communities from a municipal landfill in Southern Ontario, Canada - Leachate well 138R metaG | ecosystem: Engineered > Solid waste > Landfill > Unclassified | place...
AATAAAATCTTGCTAATGAAATCTTGCCAATAAATTAAGGCAAGCCTTGTATTTTCCCTGATTCCCCGGGGTTTGGCAAGAACCGGCCTGGCTTGAATAAGGAAAAGCCCGAATCCGCCCTGCACATTGAGACGGCCAGGCAACAAAATCGCCGCCCGACACGAATTTCACTTGCCAGCACCCATCGGTGCTGTATATAAATACATTACTGGATAAAAAAACAGCAGTCAGACGCAACGGCTGCGCCACGCATGAGGGAACTATGCCCAAGCTCACTGCCAGGCAACAACAAATCCTGGATCTGATTCGCCAGGCCATCGCCACCACGGGATTCCCGCCCACCCGGGCTGAAATCGCTTTTCAACTGGGGTTTCGCTCGCCCAATGCGGCGGAAGCCCACCTGAAGGCCTTGGCCAAGAAAGGCGTGATTGAACTCACCGCCGGGACGTCGCGGGGTATTCGCGTCGTGCAATCGGACCCGGATCTTGCGGAAAATGATTTCCTGGACTTCCTCTCTTTGCCGTTGATCGGCCGGGTCGCCGCCGGTCACCCGATACTGGCCGCGCCCAATATTGATAAATCGCTGTCCGTGGATACCTCCCTGTTCGAGCAGATCCCGGACTATCTGCTGCAGGTGCGCGGCTTGAGCATGAAAGACGCGGGCATTCTTGAAGGAGACCTGCTGGCGGTCAAGCGCAGCAAGGAAGCCCGCGACGGCCAGATTGTCGTGGCCCGCCTCGGCGACGAAGTCACGGTCAAGCGCTTCGAGCGTCTCCCCAACGGCGTCCGGCTGCACCCCGCCAACCCGGACTTCCAGCCCATTGACGTCCCCGCCACAGCGGAAGACTTTGAGCTGGAAGGCATTGCCGTCGGCCTGATCCGGAACACCCTCATTCATTGATTGACAGGAGCCGCTCATGGCGCACTCACTGATGACCCACCCGCTTTCCCAATCCACCGGCTACGATGAGCTGGACGGCCTGTTGCCTCAAGGCGGATGGCCGCTTGCCGGGCTGACGGAAGTGCTGGCGGAAACAGACCCCATTGACGCGCTGAACCTGCTTGCCCCCATGTTCAAGCAGGCACAGGCGCAAGGCAAATCCATTGTGCTGCTGGTTCCACCCTCGCTCTCCTATATGCCGATGCTGGTGCGGCACGGGCTGGATCTGCGCACGATCAAGATCGTTCGGGAAAATGAACCGCTGGCGGAACTGGATCCGCTGACCGGCGCCTTGCGCGACGGCAACCTGGCTGCCTTGGTCTGCCTGGTTCCCGCCAGTGCCGCCGCCGTTCAACGCGCCCAGCGCCAAAAACTCAACCGGGCGGCCAAACTCGGCCAGCTCAGCGTGTTCCTGATTCATAGCCACGGAATTGGTGAAGCGCAGGACGCCGCATTGCGGCTGTTCGTGTCCAAACGCGCCAATTCGCTTCAGGTCCGCCGCATCACCAGCACAGCCCACGAAGCATCCACGCTGGCGCTACCGCTGCAAGCGGCGCCGCTGCGTCAGCCTTGGCCAAAAGCGGCAGCTGTTGCCGAGCTGCGCCCTGCCCAGGCCGCCGCCCTGCCCCTGCCCACTGAACCCGAGCGTTTGCCGCGCCGAGGCTGGCCGTTTCGCCACAAACCCAAGCCACAACAAGCTTGCACGGGCTTGTTCAAAGGCGGCTGGACGCGCTGGGCGGCCTGATCAGGCCTTGCGGTCCGACCCCTTGCGCTGGCGCACGGTTTCAAACATGCAGAGCGCGGACGCCACACTGACGTTCAAGCTTTCCACAGCGCCCTGCATCGGGATGCGCACCAACTGATCGCAGGTTTCTCGCGTCAGGCGGCGCATGCCCTCGCCTTCCGCGCCCATGACCCAGGCAATCGGCTGGGTGGCGTCCACGTCATAGATAGACGCCTCCGCCTGATCATCCGTCCCCACCACCCAGACGCCTCGCTCCTTCAGCGCCCGCATCGTACGCGCCAGGTTCGTGACGGCCAGATAGGGAACCGTCTCGGCGGCGCCGCAAGCGACCCGCGCCACGGTCGCATTCAGTCCAACCGCCCGGTCCTTCGGCGCCACCACGGCGTGAACGCCCGCGGCATCGGCCGTCCTCAGGCAGGCGCCCAGATTGTGCGGATCGGTCACGCCATCCAGCAACAGCACGAAGGCCAGGGTCTCCACGTCATCAAGCACTTCATCCAGGTCCATGGCCAGCGGCACACTGGCCGCCATCGCCGCCACGCCCTGGTGGCGCTGGCCGCGGGCCATGCCATCCAGGCGCCCGCTATCCACCGGATGCACCTTGCAGCCCGCGTCCTGGGCCCGCTCGATCAACTGCTGCATGCGGCCATCCTTGCGGCTCGCGTCAATGTAGATTTCCTTGATCGAATCCGGGGCATGGCGCAACCGTGAAGCCACCGCGTGGAAACCGACCAATACTTGGGTAGAACTCATTTTTTCATCCTAAAAACAGGACAAGGCCAGCCTGGGCCAGCCTTGTCCGTGAAGAAGCCCGTTGTCTGATGGCCGGGGCTTCTCCGGCGCCGCATGATTATCGCCGATCAACCCCTCGGTTGCCGGGATATTTTTGCCAACGCATCAGCGAGCGGACCTTTTCTTGGCGGCGGCGCGCTTACCGGTCCGCAGTCCCGTCGTTGGGGCCGCACCCGGCGTCTTGACCGTGATGGTCCCTTTCTTTTTTGCGGGCGGAGGCAAGCGGGTTTCCTGCTGCGCTTCGCTCTGCTTCTCGCTGCGCTCCGCGCTGGTACGCGGACCCTGCCGGGAGACGCTGCGCCGCAAGGCCTGATGCCCCACCCCTTGCACCAGCTTGAATTCCATGCGGCGGGAATCCAGGTCAACGCGAACCAGCTGAACCTGGACCTTGTCGGTCAAGCGGAACCGGGTGCCGGTCCGTTCGCCGCGCAACTCATGCATGACATCATTGAACTGGAAATACTCCTGCCCCAGTTCGGAGATGTGCACCATCCCTTCCACATACAGGCTGTCCAAGGTCACGAACAGGCCGAAAGACGCCACGCCGGTCACGGTGCCGGTAAAGATTTCGCCCAGCTTGTTCTGCATGTACGAACACTTGAGCCAGGCCTCCACGTCGCGGGACGCGTCGTCCGCCCTGCGCTCGTTGGCCGAGCACACCATGCCCAATGCATCCCAGGTTTCCTCGGCCTGCTCCGCCGCGCCGCCCGCCTGTTTCACCATTGGCCGGGGAACGTAGCGTTTTCTGGAGATCAAGGCCTTGATGACGCGGTGCGTCAACAGATCCGGATAGCGTCGAATGGGCGAGGTGAAATGCGTATAGGCCGGATAGGACAGACCGAAGTGGCCCACATTGTCCGGGCTGTACACCGCCTGCTGCATCGAGCGCAGCGCCATGGTCTGGATCAGCGCCGCATCGGGGCGCTGCTTGGCTTGCGTAAACAATTTGGCGTAATCAGCGGGCGTGGGTTTTTCGCCCCCTTCGAGCGTCATGCCGATGGACTTCAGGAAATCCCGCAGCGCCGCCAGCTTTTCAATGGTCGGGCCTTCGTGAACCCGGTAAAGCCCTGGATGCTTGCTGCGCTCCATGAAGTCGGCCGCGCAGGTGTTGGCCGCCAGCATGCATTCTTCAATCAGCTTGTGGGCGTCGTTGCGCACCAACGGCACGATGGTTTCAATCTTGCCCAGCGCATTGCTGACAATTTTGGTTTCCACGGTGTCAAAATCCATCGCGCCACGCTGCTGGCGGCGCGTCTGGAGCAATTGATACAGCGAATAGAGGTTATGCAGCTGCGGCAGCACCTTGGCATGCTTCAAGGCCGCGGGTGAAGCCGGGCTCTGCAAGGCGGCCCAGACTTCATCGTAGGTGGTGCGGGCGGCCGAATAGATCACGGCGTTATAGAACTGATAGGCCTGCACCGTGCCCGCCTTCGCGCCCGAAGCGGGAATGACCATATCGCAGACCAGAACCAGTCGGTCTTCTTCCGGGTTCAATGAGCACAAGCCGTTGGAGAGTTTCTCCGGCAGCATTGGCACGACGCGGCGCGGAAAGTAAACACTGGTGCTGCGTTCGAGCGCATCGTGATCGAGCGCGCTGCCCGGGGTCACATAGTGCGCCACGTCGGCAATGGCCACCAGCAGCCGCCAGCCAGGACGGCTGCGTGAGCCATTGCCCAGCTCCACCGGCTCGGCATACACGGCATCGTCAAAGTCGCGCGCGTCTTCGCCATCAATGGTGATGAAGGGAACGTCGCGCAGGTCCATCCGTCCCGCCAGATCGGTTTTTCGAATCCGCTCGGGCAGCTTGTCGGCCATGGCCAGCGCGGCTTCCGAGAACTGGTGCGGAATCTCGAATTTCCTGACTGCGATTTCAATTTCCATGCCGGGGTCGTCAACGTTGCCGAGGACTTCCAGCACCCGCCCCACCGCCTGCGTATGGCGGGAGGGATGGGAAATGATTTCAACCGTCACCACTTGGCCGGGCGCGGCGTCGCCCAGCTCCTCCGCGGGAATCAGTACGTCATGATTGATGCGCTGGTCTTCAGGGACCAGCAGGAAAACGCCGCGCTCCGAAATCAGGCGCCCGACCAGCGTCTGGTTGCGCCGTTCGAGCACCTCAACAATCAGGCCCTCGGGCTTGCCCCGGCTTTCATGTCCGCTCAAACGGACCAGCACCCGGTCTCCATGCATGACTTTTTGCATTTCAGTGGACGATAAATAGACGTCTTGCTTGACGCCGTCGTCACGGATCAGAAAGCCAAAGCCGTCGCGGTGCCCCTGCACCTTGCCGGGAATGAAGTGCTGCGTGCTGGCCAAACGCAGCATGCCTTTCTTGTCACTGCTCAATTGTCCGTCGCGTTCCATCGCGCTCAAACGACGATTGAAGCCAATGCTTTCAACGGAGACGTCAAAGTGCGCAGCCAGATCTTCCGGCGATAGCGGCTGCTTCGTCTGTCTCAAGACTGACAGGATGTCTTCCCTGCTCGGCACCAATGGGTCGTAGGCGGGCGGGACAGGGGTGGGATAGGGAGTTTTTTTTGCCAAAATTTTTGTTTCTCTATATAATTTAAATCTTCGCTTTTGCAGCGCAACTGTATAGCAAAAACCGGTTGAGCAGCAGAAGCCTGAAGAAATGTGACACAAACAATGTGGCACAAAAAACAGAAGCAAAGAAGTACAGCGGAAAATAAAGCAGTGCCCAGGTGGCGGAATTGGTAGACGCACTAGTTTCAGGTACTAGCGCTGAGAGGCGTGGAGGTTCGAGTCCTCTCCTGGGCACCACTTCTTTATTTTTAAAGCATTGTGTTCGTACTGTTGTTGTACCAAACCATTGTTCTACCAACTATTAAAGCTTGGTTGAACCTTGATAAAAACTCGCCGCGGCGAGTTTTTTCGTTTCTACAGCGGCGCATGGAAATAGCTGTCAGTGTAGCATGCAGCCCTTTTTCCTCGTGGCGTATACCTCGCTCAATTGGCGGCAAGCCGCCCCAGCGATTCCACACTGAAACGGCTCTGCATCTGCGCCATCCAGGCAGGTAGATCCTTCGCCTCCATCGGGTGGGCAAACCAGTATCCTTGCGCCGCGGGACACTTGTGCCGCACGAGCAAAGCACACTGCTCGGGAGTTTCCACGCCTTCGGCCACCACGGACAGATTCAGGTTCTTGCCAATCCCGATGACGGTCAGCACCAGCGCTTTCAGCCGCTCCTCCTTCAGGCATTGATCAATGAAGCCGCGGTCAATTTTGACCTCGGTCACCGGCAAGGTGGCCAGGTTGGACAGGCTGGAATAACCCGTGCCGAAATCATCGATCGACAAGCCAATACCAAGCTGGTGGATGCCTTGCACCACGTCGAGCATTTCCGGTGTCAGCGCCAGCGCGGCGCTTTCCGTGATCTCGATCGTCAGGCTCTTGGCGGGCAAGTCCCATTCCCGCAATAGCTTGGCCACGAAGGCGGGCAGGCTTCGGCTGCGAAAGCTCAGCGGCGACAAATTGACCGACACCACCGGCACAGCCAGGCCCTGCTCCCGCCAAGCATGCATCTGCCGACATGCTTCACGCAAGGCCCAGTGGCCAATGGCCTCGATCTCGCCAATTTCCTCGGCCAAACTGATGAAACGCTCCGGAGAAATATTGCCGAACTCCGGGTCATGCCAACGCGCCAAGGCCTCCACGCCATACAGGCTTGCGCTATCCAGCCGCAATTGGGGCTGATAGACCAATCGCAGCTCTTTGGGAATGGCGCGGCGCAAGGCCGTCCCAAGCAGCAGCCGCTCGCGCGCAACGCGGTTCATGCCGTCGCTGAAGAACAGATAATCCGCCCCGCCCGCTTCCTTGATCTGGTCCATGGCGCTTTTGGCGTTTTGCAGCAGGACGTCGCGATTGGCCGAACCAGTCGGGTAATGACTGATGCCAATACTGACGGTCAGGTCCAATGAAAACCCGGCCACGTCAATGGAAACCTTGGTGATCTGCTGAATCCGCCGGGCAATCTGCGCGGCGCGGTGCACGTTGCAGGCGGGTGCGATCAGTACAAAAAGATTGGCTTCCGGCCGCGAAAGAAACAGGCCGTCACGCAGCAGGACACTGAGCCGATTGCTCATCTCAAGCAAGGTCTGGTCACCGGCGGCATGGCCGAGGGTATTGTTGATGTCTTTGAAGCGGTCAAGGCCGATATAGAAAAACGAGATCTCCGGCACCTGCTCCTGGCACAGCAGATCATCAATATAACGGTGCAGCTGTTCCCGGTTCGGCAGGCCGGTCAAGGCGTCAAACTGCACCAGGCGGTTCAAGCGCTGCTGGTTTTCTTCCCGTTCAATGGCCAATGAACACAGGTGCACACTGGCCTGGGCCACGCGCTCCAGCTTGACGCCCGGCTTGTCGTCCTGCTGAAAATAAAAGGCAAACGTCCCCGCCACCGTGCCGTCGCGCAGCTTGACCGGATAGCTCCAGCAAGATTGGCAGTTGGGCGGCAGCGCCAAATTCTGAAAGCGCATCCAGGCGGGATCCGTCTTGATGTCATCGGTCATCACCGGCTCACCGCGATAAGCGCAGATGCCGCAGGTGGCCATGCCTTCGCCGATGACGGCGCCCGCCAGGCCCGACCCGTAGGACCTGTCAAAACTCGGCGCGGCCCAGGGCCACAAGCGGCCGTTCTCAACCCGGTTCAGCGCGACCAGCACACCGGGGATGATCGACTCGATCTGCTGGCAAAGAAAGTCGCCAAGCGCCTCAAAGGACAGATTGCTGGTCAAGGCTTCCAGCACGTCGCGCTCAAGGCGCCGCAACTGGCGCTCTTCCGTGACGTCGGACAGGACCGCGACCAGATTCATCAACGCGGCCGTTGCCTCATTGAAAACCGGCGTGATCGAAGCCCGCACCCAGCGCTCCTGCGGATCATCGCTGATCACCCGCATGTCTTCGGTAAAGTTCGAGACATGCGCCGTGCGCCAGACATCCTGCTCGTCAAGCAAGGCGCGCAGACGCGGCCCTTCCAGAAAATCGCTGATCCGCCTGCCGATCGTGTTTTCAATGGACTGATGGCACATCTGGGCAAAGGCGCGGTTGGCCTGAACAATGCGGTGCGCCTTGTCCAGCGCGAAAATCGGACGGTCCGTATGCGTGACGGCCAACAGCAGCAAGCGGTTTTCCTCATGTTCGGACTGTCCGCGATCCGTTCCGATCATGCCCGCCCTCGTACGTCCACCCGCCATGTCTCACCTTCCAAGACGCTCTCCTCTTCCGTGTTGGTCCGGGCCGTGCGCATCAGCCTGTATTCTTCGCAACAAAAAGGCCAATTATTTCATTTGTTGCAGAAAAATGCTTTATTTGGAAACTTTATGTTTCAAAAAGAGGCGGTGACGATCTTCTTAGTTGTCTTCCATTGACGGAAAATGCATGAAGAACAGCACACAATGCAAGAACATGGCGGACGCGGCGGACTGGCAATCAGGGCAAGGAAGACCGCTGCGCCAGCCAAGCGCCAACGTCCATCGGCTTCAGCGGCCGGGCGTACAGATAGCCTTGCGCTACCGGGCAGCTATGCTGAGTCAGCATTTTACTCTGTTCCAGCGTTTCGACCCCTTCGGCCACCACGGTCAGATTGAGATTCCTTCCGATGCCGATCACCGCCAGGGCCAGCGCCTGGAGGCGGCTTTTCTCCACACATTGCTCAATGAAGCTGCGATCGATCTTGACTTCGCTGACCGGCAGATTCGCCAGATTGGACAGGCTGGAAAACCCCGTGCCGAAATCATCCACGGACAAGCCGACGCCGAGCCCATGAATCGCCTGGACCACGCTCAGCATCTCCGGCGTCAACGCCATCGCGGCGCTTTCCGTGATTTCAATCGTCAAATGCCGCCCGCTCAGCCCCCGCTCGTCCAGCAGCCTGGCCACGAAGCCGGGCAAAGCGGCGTTGCGGAAACTCAGCGGAGACAAATTCACCGATACCATCGGCACACTCAAGCCCTGGTCACGCCAGACCGCCAGTTGCCCACACGCCTCACGCAAGGCCCACTCCCCGATGGCCTCGATTTCTCCGATTTCCTCAGCCAGACCGATGAAGCGATCCGGCGGCACCGAGCCGAACTCGGCGTCATGCCAGCGGGCCAGGGCCTCCACCCCATACAGCTCACCGGTATCCAGCCGGATCTGCGGCTGGTATTCCAGGGTCAGGCTGCCTGGAATGGCGCGCCGCAAGGCCGTGCCAAGCAAAAGGCGTTCACGGGCCAGCCGGTTCATGCCTTCGCTGAAGAACAAATAATCCCCGCCGCCCGAGATCTTGATCTGATCCATGGCGCTTTTGGCATTTTGCAGCAAACTGTCCCGGTCCCCGCTTCCCTCACTTTTCTGATGGTGGGTGATGCCGATGCTGACCGACAGCGCCAGCGAAAAGCCAGATACGTCCACCGGCTCAGCGGTGACCTGCTGCAGGTGCGCGGCAACGGTCGCCGCGCGCAGCCCATTGCAGTCCGGCACGATCAGTACATAAAGATTGGCTTCCGGTCGGGACAGAAACTGCTTGTTGCCGAGTTTTTTCCTGAAGCGGTTCGCCATTTCAACCAGGGTTTGATCCCCCGCGGCATGGCCAAACGTATTGTTGATGTCCTTGAAACGGTCGAGGCTGATATAGAACACGGACATGGACCGATAATCCGCCGAAGCCAGCAGCTCATCCAGATACTGATGCAGCTGGCTGCGATTGGGCAAGCCGGTCAGCGCATCGAACTGCGCGAGTTGCTTCAACCGTTGACGATTCGCTTCGCGTTCAATGGCCAACGCGCATAGATGTACGCTGGTCTGGGCAATGCGCCTGAGCTTGGCGTCGGGCTCTTCCCCGGGCGGCAAGTAGAAGGTCAATGTGCCGATCAGGCGATCGTCACGCCGCTTGACCGGATAGCGCCAGCACACCCCTGCCCGGCCCGGCGCAAGGGAATGCGTTGGCAAGGTCCACAAGCGCTCCGCCAGCAGCTCATCGGCCTCGGCCGCTGGACCCGGTACCGCGGATTCCGCAGCCGGTTGAAAGACCGGGTCCGCCGCGGACTCGTCGGCATTGCTGGATACCTGCAAACTGGGCGCCGCCCACAACCTCAGGCTGTCGGCCTCCAGGCTGGCCAGCGCCACCCGCACGCCGGGCGACATCGCTTCAATACGCTGGCACAGCAGCGTGCCCAAGGCCTTGAACGACAGACTGCCAGTCCAGGCTTCCAGCACGTCGCGCTCAAGACTGCGTATCTGGCGCGCCTCGGTCACATCGGATAAGGCCACCACCTGATTCACGAGTCGGCCGTTTTGATTGAAAATCGGGTTGATGGACGCCCTGACCCAGACCTCCTGGCCATTGCGGCAATAGGCCTGCATTTCTTCGGCAAAGTCGAGCTTCTTGACACCGTACTCCCGCGCACTTTCCAGCGCCTTCAGGTCAATGGCCTGGTTGTCAAAGAACTCGCCGGGCGATCGGCCAATGACCGCCTCGACCCGGCAGTCGAAAAGTTCGGCAAACGCCCGGTTGACCTGGACAATGCGCTGGCGCTCATCCAGCACGAAAATCGGCCGTTCCGTATTGTTGACGGCCAGCAGCAGCAAACGGTTTTCTTCGCGGCGCGCAACGTCTTCCGACACATCCCGGGCAAATGCCATGTAATGGATGCGCCCGCGGATATCGATTTTCGACAGGGAAAAAGAGGCCCACAAGGTTTTGCCGTCCTGACGCTCCAGCAAAACGTCACGGCTCATGCCCACCACGCGGGGCTGCCCTCCTGCACGGTTTTCCCGCATATAGTCATGGTGGACGCCTTGCAGCGATTTGGGCAGCAAAGGCCGCATGTGATGGCCCAGGATCTGCGCTTACTCAATGCCCCACAAGCGCTCGGCCGCGTGGTTGAAATACAGAACGCGGTCATTTTCATCAACCAGCACCGTTGCCAGGATCGATTGATCCAGCGCACTGGTTAGCAGCCGCAGGCCTTTTTCCAGCACAGGCGCGGTTTGATGCTGATTCTGACTCTTCACGGTTGAACCTCATGCGGGTCGGCTTTGCCGAGCAGGTTGAGCACGGGCCTGCGCGCAAGCCCCGCCGTTCACGGCGGGATCAAGCGAGGCGATTTTCTAATGGCGCGGTAAATCCGGGCGTGTCTTTTGCTTTATTTTTTGCTCAGACTCGCATTGAAGTGCGCGGCCAGCATATTCAGGCTGGCCACATGCTGTCCCACTTTCCCGGTTTCGTCCTTGGCCGCCGCACTGGCCTTTACGGCTTGGTCGGCGCTGTTCTTGAGCACTTCCATCTGCTCATCCGTTTTCTTGCTGAGGCCGAACTGCTCTTTCATTGATGAGTCCACATTAATGGCGAGTTCGGAGATGTTCTCAACCGATTGCAGAATCAGCCCGAACGCCTGGTCGGCCTCATCCGCCAGCTCGACGGTTTCCTCGGATGCGCGCACCCCTTGCTCAATGGCCCGGACGCAGGCATGGGTATCCTCCTCCAGGCCCTGAATGATGCCCCGGATGTCGCGCGTGGATTGCTGGGTGCGCTCCGCCAGCTCGCGCACCTCGTCCGCCACCACCGCAAACCCCCTGCCCGCCTCACCGGCCCGGGCCGCCTCGATGGCGGCGTTGAGCGCCAGCAGATTGGTCTGGTTCGTCACTTCTGTGATGACGTCGATGACGCTGCCGATGTTGATGCTGCGTTCGGCCAGGGCCGACACGGTTTGGCGCGTGGTTTGCAGCGAGCTGGCCAGTTGATTGATGGCGCTGACCATTTGCCCCAACTGTTCGCGGCCTTGCAAGGTGGCCGAGCGCGAAGCGCTGGATGCCTCGGCGGTCTGCGCCGAGATCTCAGCAACTTCAGTCTGGCTGTCCAGCAAGCGCGTCATTGCGCTGAAAATATCGGTGACGTGTTGCCCTTGGCTCTGGATCGCCTGGTTCGACTCTTCAATGAAATCATCGCTGCGACGCTTCGAGCGCTCCAGATAGTGGCAGGTGTTTTCAAGACGGGCGATGACGGCCTTCATTTCAGACAACTGCGTCCTGCCCGCTTGTTCAATGCTGGCAAACTCATCCTTGCGGCCGCTATACAGGTAGGTCATGGCCGCGCTGCCGACGCTGTCCCGGGACGCTTTCCACAAGCGGCGAAACGGGCTCAACAAGGCCCAGCTTGAAAGCACCGCCAGCACGGTCAGCATCAAGCCAAAGGCGCCGATTGCCGTCTGCCCCGCGCCGACACTCCACAAGCTCAGCAGCAGCGGCGCAAGACCCGCCGCCAGCAGCAGGCGGGCCTGCCACGGCAACCTCGTCCGGTAGCGCTGCGCCGCCTTGCGCGGCGCCGTTCGCCAACCCTGGTAACTGCGCTCCGCCCGCATTTTGGCTTCGCTATCCGGCAGCACGCGCACCGACTGATACTCGATCATCTGGCCCGATTCAAAAATCGGCGTGACATAGGCATCCACCCAGTAATAAGCGCCGTTCTTGCACCGGTTCTTGACCAGCCCCTTCCAGGACCGGCCCGCCTTGATCGTCTTCCACATGTCTGCGAAGGCTTCGCTGGGCATGTCCGGGTGGCGAATGATGTTATGCGGCTGGCCGAGCAACTCCTGGCGCTCGAAACCGGAGACTTCAACGAAGTCATCGTTGACAAAGGTGATGGTACCTTTCAGATTCGTGGTGGTGATCAGACGGTAATGCTCGGAATAGCTGATTTCTTGATCAGTGGTGGGCAGGTTCTTTCGCATGGTCGTCGTAAAAGGTGATGAAAACGCATCACCGTAGCGTATTTGCGCCTAGTGCAAATAGGTTGCTCTGATTTTTACGAGTGAATGTTACATTGTCTGCAACAAAGCCAAAACCAGGTTTGATCATTGTTCATGATTCAGATCAGCAAAGACGTATTTGCTTGTCTCGGTACTGGTTATCTCGGATGAATTTGGACGCTCCGGTGCCGTTATTGATGGGGTTTATCTGGCAATAAGAAAAAATTTGCACAAAACGTTTTTCCATGCGTATAATTACATTCTTTGCTGCTCAGGCAATTGTTGAAAAACAAGCGCCGGGGCTTGATACCAGAAGCGCCAGTCAGACTGGAAGCAGCAATGGCAGTAAAAAAGCCCAGATGGCGGAATTGGTAGACGCACTAGTTTCAGGTACTAGCGCTGAGAGGCGTGGAGGTTCGAGTCCTCTTCTGGGCACCAATACTTAAACGGCAGCATGGATCATCCATTGCTGCCGTTTTTTATTGCGCTTCCCCTAACGCGGACAGGAACGAGCCCTGCTCGTGACCCACGATCTTCATCGGCGATCCTTCGCGGGCAGAGAGATTGCCCCTGCAATGGAAAAAACAAGGCCTTCCCGGTTTCCACGGGGAAGGCCTTTGTGGTTGCGCAGGCAAGACGCCTGCGCCAAGCATTGCCCTCTTCAGGCTGGCGTGCTCTGCCCTTTCCTGATCCACGCTTCGAGCTGATACGGACGCAGACTGTCGTAGTCCTCGAAGGGCTGATGGATCCAGGGATTGGTGGGCAGATGCTGGACGTAGTAGTCGGGCGTCACGGTGGAGTGCCCCTTGAACCACAGCACCGCGGTTTTCATCTCCGTGATTTCTTTGAACTGCTTCAGCAGATGCTGATGGACGCGGTCAAAGGTCAGACCCGTGTCCACCATATCATCCACCAGCAGCACTTTCCCGGACAAGGTGCCCTTGGTGATCGTGATGAACTGCGCAATGTCCAGCGTGCCTTGCTGCGTACCCGCCGCTTCACGGTAGCTGCTGGTGGCCAGGATGCCGAGCGGCACATCAAAAATCCTGGACAGCACGTCACCAATACGTACCCCGCCGCGTGCCAGGCAGACGATCTGATCAAAAGACCAGCTGGACTGATGCACTTGCAGCGCCAGCTTTTCAATCAAGTGGTGGTATTGGTCCCAACTGACCCACAAATCGGTATCGGAGTTCTGATTGCTGCTCATGGCGATCCCGGGTTAGGCCTTGAACGGGTGGCGCAAGACAATGGTTTCATTGCGGTCGGGGCCGGTGGAGACCAAGTCAATGGCCACCTGGCAAACCTCTGCAATACGCTCCAGGTAGCGGCGCGCATTCTGCGGCAACTGATCGTATTGGGTCACGCCCACGGTGGAATCGCTCCAGCCCGGCAGCGTTTCAAACACCGGCACGGCCCTGGCCACGGCGGCGGCGCCAGCAGGCAGAACATCCGTGAATTTGCCGTCAATTTCATAGCCAACACCGATCTGGATGCTTTCCAGACCGTCAAGGACATCCAGCTTGGTGATACACAGGCCGGAAATGCCGTTGATGCGGATCGAGCGCTTCATGGCCGCGGCATCAAACCAGCCGCAGCGGCGCGGACGCCCCGTGACGGAACCAAACTCCTTGCCGCGCTTGGCCAGTTGGGCGCCGATCTCGTTGTCAAGTTCGGTCGGGAACGGGCCGGAACCCACACGCGTGGTGTAGGCCTTGGTAATGCCCAGCACATACTCCAGCGTTTGCGGGCCAACCCCGGCGCCCGCCGCCGCTGCGCCGGACACGCAGTTGCTGCTCGTGACGAAGGGATAGGTGCCATGGTCAACATCAAGCAGCGCGCCCTGCGCGCCTTCGAACAGCAGTTGGCCGCGCTGGCTGGTGATCTCATAGAGCAAGCTTGATACATCAGCCACCATCGGCTTGAGCACCGCCGCCAGCGCCAGCGCCTGCTCACGGACGTCATCAAGCTTGATGGCTTCCGCACCCAGGTATTGCGTCAGCTGGAAGTTGTGATAATCCAGCGCCTCTTCCAGCTTGGCGTTGAAGACCGCCTCATCATAGAGGTCCTGCACACGGATGCCGCGGCGGGCAACCTTGTCTTCATAGGCCGGGCCGATGCCACGGCCGGTGGTGCCGATTTTTCCCTCGCCCTTGCGGGCTTCGCGGGCTTGGTCAATGGCCACGTGATAAGGAAGAATCAGCGTGCAGGCTTCCGAGACCTTGAGCCGGTCGCGCACTTTGACGCCAGCCGCTTCAAGCTCCTCGATTTCCTTCAGCAGGGCCTCCGGAGACAGCACCACGCCGTTTCCAATGAAGCAGGTCAGCCCGTCGTGCATGATGCCCGACGGAATGAGCCGAAGAATCGTTTTGTTTCCGTTGATCCAGAGGGTATGTCCAGCGTTGTGGCCGCCCTGAAACCGGACGACGCCTTGCGCGGATTCCGCGAGCCAATCAACAATCTTACCCTTGCCTTCGTCACCCCACTGGGTGCCGATAACGACGACATTGTTAGCCATGCTAGTTCTGCTTTCTCTAGAGTGCGCACAGGAAACTGGCGCACGGATTTCAATATGCGGATCAGGATCCGCGTGAAGTGGGCGATGTGCGCTTACTGAATGGGTTGTACCTGCCAACCCTGCTCGTTGAGAACCAGTTCCCGATCACACTCGAACTCCTGGTGTTCATTGTGCTGATCCGGGAAAACCTGGACGACGATTTCGCCGGTCTTGCGCAAAGCGCGGACGGCGTCCTGCAATGAAGCCTCCAACCCCCACGGGGCTCGGATCGCCTTGCTGGGCTGGGCCGGTTCCAGCAGTCCGGCCAGCTCGCGCAGATCCAGACTGAAACCGGTGGCGGGCCGGGCGCGGCCATAGACCTTGCCGACGTCATTGAAACGGCCGCCGCGGATGACCGCATTGGGCCATCCTTCGCAATACACGGCAAAAAATACGCCGGTGTGATAATGGAAGCCGCGCGCGTCGGCCAGATCAATGCCGACCGGAGCATCGGGAAAGGCGGCCGCCAGCGAGGCCAGCTCATCCAGCGCCTTGGTGATGGCGGGCAAGCCCGGCAAGACGCGGCGAGCCCGCTCCAGCACGGCGGGAACGCCGCCATACAGGGTGGGCAAAGCCTGCAAGGCCTGTGCGCAGGTGTCGGACAGGTCCGCGGACAGCTCGGCCAGGCCGGGCACGTCCTTGTCGCGCAGGAGTTTGAAAATGACTTCACTCTGTTGCTGCGCCACCGGGTCCAGCGCAAGAATGGCGCGCAAGACGCCCAAGTGGCTGAGCTCAAGGCGATAGCCGTTGATGCCGGCTTTCTGAACGCTGGCCAGCGCCAGCTGCATGATTTCCAGATCCGCTTCCGGCCCGGCGTGGCCATACAGTTCCGCGCCGATCTGCAACGGTTCGCGCGTAGCCCACAAGCCACGCGGCAAGGCGTGCAGGACGCTGCCGTAATAGCACAGGCGGGTGGTGCCCGCCCGGTTCAGCAAGTGGGCGTCAATGCGGGTCACCTGCGGCGTCATGTCGGCGCGGACGCCCATCGAGCGTCCGGACAGTTGATCAACCAGTTTGAAGGTGTGGAGTTCCAGATCGCTGCCACTGCCGGACAGCAAGGAGTCCAGATACTCGACCAGCGGCGGCATGACCAGTTCGTAGCCGTAGCTGCGGTAAATATCCAATAGTGACCGGCGCAACTCTTCGATGCGTCGTGCCTCGGCTGGCAAAATGTCCGCCAGATTCTCGGGCAACAACCATTTACCCATGCGTGGGATCTCGTAAGGTTTGAAAACAGTAGACGTAAAAAAAAGCGGGTAACAGGATGCACTCCGTGCAAGCCCATCAACCGCTGCTTCCAAGCATCGGCGCGTTTCTCGTGAAAACGGAAAAACCCCGCCTCTTGGCTTACACGGTATTGTCCACTCGAACCGCGACAAAATCAAGTCAGGAGCCCGGAATCCGCGTCCAAAACCCTGATTATTCGGTATTTTCCCACATTCCGCCCCCGCCGCCGCAGCCCGGTCCCGGCAGCGAGAAAGCCCCCCTTCTCTGCCTATAATGCTTTCTTCAGATTCCTAGGAAATCCGCTTTTCATGTCTTCCCTGTCCACCCCGGTTTCACCTGGGATCCATCTTCAGCGCGTTGACCTCCTGCAACAGGGCAAGCCGTTTTTCAAGCAGCTCGACCTTGCCTTGACGGAACATCGGATCGGCATCATCGGCGACAATGGCGCCGGGAAATCCACGCTGTTCAGATTGATCGCCGGGCTGGAACTGCCCGATGGCGGAAAAGTATGGGTACACGGGCACGAGACCACCGATCCGAAGAAGATGCTGCCTTCGGTGCTCGGCGTCATGTTCCAGAACCCGGATGACCAAATCATTTTTCCCACCGTCCTGGAGGAACTCGCCTTCACGCTGAACGCGCAGGGAACACCCCGGCGCCAGGCGCGCGCGCTGGCCGAGATCTTCCTCATTGAACAGGGATGGGGCGCGCTGAAAGACCGGGCCGTGCATAGCCTGAGCCAGGGCCAGCGGCAATACGTCTGCTGGCTGAGCCTGAAGATCGCCCAGCCCAGGACGCTGCTGCTGGACGAGCCCTTCTCCAGCCTGGACCTGCCCGGCCAGATCCTGCTGCGGCGGCAGATCGATCAGGCGCCGCAGCAGATCATCATTGCCAGCCACCAGCTGGAGCCGCTCCAGCCTCTTGAACGGGTGATCTGGCTGCATGAAGGCAAGGTCCATCTGGATGGCGATGGCGAGTCCGTCTGCGCGGCCTATCTGGCCGACCTGCCCCGCCGCCTTGAATCCCGTTCTCTGCTCACCTTGTAGGCCAGCGCATGGGTTCTTTCTACAGTCCCGCCCCCACTTGGCTGCATCGCCTGCCCACCAGCGTCAAACTGCTGAGCGTACTGATCGGCGGCAGCCTGCTGTTTTCCACCCGCGACCTGACCTTGCTGGGGACGATCCTGGCCGGGCTGCTGCTGGCCTGCTGTAGTCTTGGCAAAGCGCGGGAAACGTTTCTGTTCGCGTTCAAGGCCGTCCTGGTCAGCGGTTTCCTGGTGCTGATGCTGCATGCCGCGCTGGGGCAGCCCGAGATGGGACTGCGCATTGCCGCGCGGCTGACCTCGGCCAGCCTGCTCGGCTTTCTGCTGGCCGTCAGCACGCCGTTCTCATCCTTGCTCGATACCCTGGAAACACTGTTGCGGCCCTTGCAATGGCTGGGCGTGAACCCGGCGCGCCCGACCTTGATGATCGGCATGATGCTGCGCTTTACCGAAGTCTTCTTCCTGAAGTGGAAAAAGCTCGATGAGGCCTACCGGTTGCGGACGGGAAAACGCGGCTATCATCAACTCCTTTCTCCGCTTTTGATGCACATGCTGCGCAGCATCAATAAAGTCGGTGACGCTTTATTTTGCCGCAGCCGGGATTGACGCCGCTCATGAAAATCGACTCACGCTCTCATCAACTGGCCAAAATCACCTTGTTCGCGGCGCTGATGGCCGCACTCGGCCTGATCCCAAAAATTGATCTTCCGTTCGGCGTGCCAGTCACGCTGCAATCGCTGGGCCCGATGCTGGCCGGCTGTCTGCTCGGTGCGCGCCTCGGCCTCCAATCCCAGGCACTGTTCCTGTTCGCGGTGGCGCTGGGCCTGCCCTTGCTGGCAGGCGGGCGCGGCGGTCTGGCCGTGTTCATGTCGCCCACCAGCGGCTATCTGATCGGCTTCCCCCTGGCGGCGTTCACCTGCGGCTTGATCATGCAGCTGTGCCGCGCCCGCAGCCCTAAAATGGTTGCGCTCCACGCTTTTTTCGCCTGCCTGGCGGGCGGCATTCTGGTCCAGCACGCTTCGGGGGTGATCGGCCTGGTCCTGCTGGCCGGCCTCAGCGTGAAGCAGGCGCTGCTGGCCACCTTGATGTTCGTGCCGGGGGATCTGCTCAAGTGCTGCCTGACCGGCCTGATTGTTCACACTGTGGTGAAAGGCCTGCCCGACTGGAGGATCCAGCGTTGAGCTTTACATCTGCTTGCGAACCGCGGCCGCCCTGTCCGTAGGAGCGAGCCCTGCTCGCGAACAGTACCGTCTAAGCCTGTTCGCGAGCAGGGCTCGCTCCTACGGACGGGATGTAAACAGCAGCAGCAAAACGCCCCCAGAGGCCAAAAAAACGCCAGCAGTTCACAACTGCTGGCGTTTTCATATTGTCCAGATCAATCGGACTTAGTTCGTGCCGCCCGCCGGTGACTTCATGAACCGGAAGAACTCGGCGCTCGGGTCCACGACCATCACGTCATTCTTGCTGGAGAAGGCACCGCGGTAAGACTCCAGGCTGCGATAGAAGCGATAGAAGTCATGGTCCTGCCCGAT
>Ga0172382_10005643_pt1 | contig 18581 bp, 18 predicted proteins | sample Leawel138RmetaG_FD_122245 | JGI IMG/M metagenome (GOLD analysis project Ga0172382, IMG submission 122245) | Leachate microbial communities from a municipal landfill in Southern Ontario, Canada - Leachate well 138R metaG | ecosystem: Engineered > Solid waste > Landfill > Unclassified | place...
CCGCTTGCGCGTCGCTCGCTGCGCTCAGACAGGACGCCGCGAGAATGAGGATGGCGTCGCGCTGCGCGCGACAGCCAGGAACCCTGTGCGCCTCGGCTGCGCACAAGGCGCCGGCCAGGCGAAACCCCCCGCACCTTGGCCGGCGACGCTGTGCCATTCGACGGGAAAGCATCCGAGGAGCGTGACATCGGGGCAGCGCGGCGATTCGGGTACCGCAGTGATCCGGGCACCGTGACCGCCCGGTTGCCGGTTGCCGGTTGCCGGTCGCGGGCGCCTTGCGGGGATGCTGGTGAATCGAGCTCGGGAGCTCGTCAGGCCAGCTTCAGGAGGTCGTCACGCGAACTGGGTGCGCGCAGCCCGGTTGTCGCCAAGCCAGGTTCCGATCGTGCTGCCGAGCCGAGCCGAGCCGAGCCGGGTCGGTACCGCTTTGCGTTCGCTCGCAGGCCACAGTCTGCCAGGACGCGGGGCGAAGCTTTGGGCGCACGCCTTGTGCGCAGCCGAGAAGCGCAGCACTCGTGGCCTGCGCGCGCAGCGCGCTTCGTAAAATCTGACTTGCCGCCGACTGTTTGAGCGAAACGAACGAAGCGAAGCGAAGGGAGTGCAGCGAGTTCGGCGGCAGGCCACGAGCGCGAGCATCGCAGGGCACCCCGCGAAGCGGGGCAAGCACCCGGCGTGCGCCCAAAGCTTCGCCCCGCGTCCTGGCCCGCCGTCCCGCTTCTCGTTCGAACGCGAAGGGGTCGTGAGCCGGCCGCGCCTCGCCGGCCGCGCCTCGCCGGCCGCACCTCGCCGGCCGCGCCCGCTCAGCGGGCCGGTTCGGCTGCTGGCGTGGCGGTGCTGGCGGCTTCGGCTGCAGCGTTGGCGGCCCCGGCACCGGCCGCGGAACCGGCGGTTTCGGACGCGGGATTGGCGACCCCGGCCGGGCCGGCGCCGGCGGGATTGGTGACGAAGGCGATGCTCTGCATGCCGGCCAGGCGGGCCGCCGACATCACTTCGGCGATGCGCTCGTAGCGCGTGTCGCGGTCGGCGCGCAGGTGCAGGTCCGGCGGCGGGGTTGCGTTGGCCGCCGCGGTCAGCCGCGCGGTGAGGGCCTCGAGTCCGTCCACTGGGTCGTTGTTCCAGAACAGCCTGCCTTCCGGGTCGATCGCCAGGGTGACCGTTTCGGGCTTCTCGGTGGCCGGGGTCGACGAGGCGCGCGGCAGTTCGAGCTTGACTGCGTGGGTGAACAGCGGCGCCGTGATGATGAAGATCACCAGCAGCACGAGCATGACGTCGACCAGCGGCGTGGTGTTGATTTCGGCCATCGGCTGGCCGGGGCCGGAGTCGAGCGATCCGAATGACATCTGAGTGTTCCCGTCAGGGGTGGGCGGACGTGCGCGCCTCAGCGCACCATTGCGCCGCTGGCAAGCGGCGATACCGCGCTGCGCAGGCCGTCGCGCGTGCCCGTTTCCTTCAGGCGGCCGCCGGTCAGCAGCAGCGCCAGGAGGTCGTGTGCGAAGCCGTCGAGTTCGGCGATCGCGATCCGGTTGACCCGGACGAAGGCGTTGTAGGCGAGCACGGCCGGGATCGCGACAGCCAGCCCGGCGGCCGTCATCACCAGCGCTTCGCCGACCGGGCCGGCGACCTTGTCGATCAGCACCTGTCCGCTGCTGGCAATCGCGATCAGCGCATGGTAGATGCCCCAGACCGTCCCGAACAGCCCGATGAAAGGAGAGGTGCTGCCGACCGAGGCGAGGAAGGTCAGTCCGTTCTCCATCCGGGACGAGATCTGTGTGATCTGGCCGCGCAGCACCCGCGTGAGCATCTCCTCGCGGTCGATCGACGCGGCCAGCGTCTGGTCGGGGCCCATCGCCGCCGCCGCCAGCGCCTTTTCGGTCATCGGCAGCAGGACGCGCTCGGTGTCGACGGCCCGCATGGCCGCCAGCGCTTCGTCGAGCGAACGGGCGCGCCAGAAGTGGTCGAGCGCGGCGCGGGCACTGCGACGCTGCCGCCAGGCGACCCAGGTCTTGGCAAGGATGTAATACCAGCTGACCACCGACATCGCCAGCAGCAGATAGGCAACGCTGTGCGTGACGGCATCGCCGGCCTCCCAGAAGTGCATCAGTCCAAGTTGTTGTTCCGGCATTCGGTCTTTCCTTGAAGAAACTTGTTGCGACGGAGCCGCCTGCCACGCGTTCCGGTTGAGATGACGATCAGCCGTGCGGCTGCAGTCTGAATACCCACTTCCAGTTCCGATACCACTCGGCGACCGGTTTGCCGTCGACGGTGGCTGGCGTGAACCGCCACCGTCGCACGGTGTCGATCGCGGTGCGGTCGAGCAGGGCCGAGCCGCTCGACCGCTTGAGCCTGACGTCGGTGACCAGGCCGTCGGCACCGACGAAGACGTCCAGCAGCACCTCGCCCTGATCACCCATCCGGCGCGCCCGCATCGGGTAGGGGGGCGGCTGGTTGCCCCGCCAGCTGGCATCGATCTTCGGGGCGATCCGGCTGATCACCGGTGCCGCCGAAGCCAGCGCAGTCGGTGGACCGGCGGGCGCGGCGGGCGGGCTGGCCGGTGCCTCGGCAACCGGCGCCGCGGGCGGCGGGCCCGCCCGTTCCACCGGGCTTTCGACCGCAGCCGGAGGTGGAGGCGGCGGCGGTGGGGCGGGTTCCGGCCTGGGCTTCGGCTGTGGCTTGGGCACAGGCTTGGGTTTCGGCTTCGGCTTCGGTTCCGGCTTGGGCTTGGGCTTGGGTTTCGGTTCCGGCTTGGGCTCGGGCTTCGGTTCCGGTTTCGGAGGCTCGGGCACAGGGGGCGGTTCCGGAGCGGGCTCCGGTTCAGGCGTCGGCTCGGGCTCGGGTTCGGGTTCCGGGATCGGCTCGGGTTCGGGTTCAGGCTCCGGAATCGGTTCAGGCTCGGGTTCGGGAATCGGCTCCGGCTCCGGGGCCGGTTCGGGGATGGGTTCCGGCTCGGGCTCCGGAATCGGTTCCGGCTCGGGCTCGGGGATCGGTTCAGGCTCCAGGATCGGTTCGGGTTCCGGCACGGGCTCGGGGAGTGGTTCTGGCACCGGTTCGACGACCGGCGCCGCGGCGACCGGCTCGGGGGCCAGCGCCACTGGCTCGGGCTGCGGTTCGCCGGCCGCTTCGGTTGCCGGACCGGGGTCGGGCAGCGACACGAGTGCGACCCGGAGCACCGGCTCCGGCTCCGGGGCGCCCGGGGTCGTGGCCATCATCATCATGCCCGTGATCGCTGCCGCATGGATTGCCACGGCTGCAAAGGCGGGGACGAATGCTCTCGGTTTCATCGGCGGGATTATATTCTGAACGAGAACGATTCTCGGTATTCGTGTCTACGGGCCTATGTCGGATTCAGTCCTTCACGCATACTCTGCCGATGTCGACATCCTCTTCATCGCTGAAACCGGCGGTTTCGTCATCGCTGCGGCGCTCGCTCGTGGCGCTCGCCTGGCCCGCGCTGGCCATCGGTGTCGCCGGCTGCGCGGTGCCGCCGGTGGCGGCTCCCGCGCGGCGCCGTGAACCCTCCGCCCCGGTTGCCGGTTCGTCGCCCGGAGCCTCCGGAACCTTCAGCGGACTTCTGCCACTGCCGGCCGGGACCCGCTATCTGCTGCTGGGCGAGGTCCACGACAATGGTGACGGCCATGCGCTGCGGCTGGACCTGCTGCGCAGCCTGCTGACCACCGGGCGGTGGGCCATCGCGTTCGAGCAGTTCGACGCAGTGGCGCAGCCGCGCCTCGACGCCGCCTGGTCAGCGGCGCTGGCGCGTTTTGCCGACGACCGGGCAGCTGCCGCCCACCAGCTGGCGGAGGCTGGCGGATTCTCGTTCGAAGGCTGGCACTGGGACTTCTACCGGCCGGTCGTCGAGTTGCTGCTGGCGCAGCGCCTGCCGCTCGTCGCCGCCAATCTGTCGCGCACGGAGATACGCTCCGCGATGGCCGCGGGCACGGTGGCGCAGACGCCGCGCCCGGCGGGCTGGCTGCCGGCGGCCGAAGCGATGCTCGTACAGGCGATCAGCGATGGTCACTGCGGGCTGTTGCCCGAATCGGCGGTGTCGGCGATGAGCGGTGCCCAGGTGGCCCGCGACCGCACCCTGGCCCGTTCGATGGTGGCTGCCCATCGGCGCACCGGGCTGCCCGTCCTCCTGCTCGCCGGCAATGGTCATGTCCGTACAGATATCGGAGTGGCCCGCCACCTGGCGGAGCAGGATCCCGGGGCCGGCGTGTTGTCGGTCGGTTTTCTCGAATCGTCGGCGGCCGGGGGCCAGGTGCCTGCGGCCAGCGCCATGCGCTTCGATCACAGCCTGGGCGTCATGCCCGTCGAACGGCCGGATCCCTGCGAAGCCTTGCGCAAGCGGATGAGTGGGGGACGGGCGGCTAGCTGAGGCCGAGCACGTCCTGCATGTCGAAGAGCCCGCGTTCGTGAGCCTGCAGGAAGCGGCAGGCCCGCAGGGCGCCATGCGCGTAGGTGACCCGGCTGGATGCCCGGTGGGTGATCTCGATGCGCTCGCCGATGCCGGCGAACAGGACCGTGTGATCGCCGACGATGTCACCGCCGCGCACCGAGGAAAAGCCGATCGTCGCGGGATCGCGCTCGCCGGTGAGACCTTCGCGGCCGCAGACCGCGACCTCGTCCAGATCGCGCCCCAGGGCTTGCGCCACCACTTCGCCCATCCGCAGCGCGGTCCCTGACGGGGCGTCGACCTTGTGCCGGTGGTGGGCCTCGATGATCTCGATGTCGTAGCCGCTCGACAGGATCTTCGCGGCAACTTCGAGCAGCTTGAAGGTGGCGTTGACGCCGATCGCCATGTTCGGCGCGAAGACGATGGCGATGTCCCGGGCCGCGGCCTCGATGGCCGCCCGGCCCTGTGGATCGAAACCGGTGGTGCCGAGCACGGCCTTGACCCGGTGCCGGCGGCAGGCCTGCAGGTGGCGCAGTGAACCCTCGGGCCGGGTGAAGTCGATCAGGATGTCGGCACCGGCCAGGGCGGCGTCGAGGTCGTCGCTGACGGTCACGCCGGTGACGCGCCCGGCAAACTCACCGGCGTCGCGGCCCAGCAGCGGGCAGCCGGAGACGTCCAGTGCCGCGGCCAGTTCGGCGTCCGGTGCGTCGGCCACGGCCTCGATCAGCATCCGCCCCATGCGGCCGGAGGCGCCGGCGATCGCGATGCGCATCGTCATGTGTTCAGGAATCCTTGTTGCTGTCGTTGCCGGGGCGATAGCCGGGCAGGGCCGGGTCGCTCGGGTCTTCACGCTCGGGCAGGGCGTCGGCCTTGACCGACGCGACCTGGTCGCCGTCGAAGAGCACGGTGACCCGGCGCAGTTCGACCCGGCCATTGGGGTGGCGGTAACTGAAAACGTAGTCCCAGCGGCCGGTGTGGAAAACATGTTCGAGCAGCGGCGTGCCGAGCAGGAAGCGGACCTGGTCGCGCGACATCCCGGGCCGGACCTGGTCGACGCTGGCGCGGGTCAGGTAGTTGCCCTGCGGCAGCCCATAGCGGTAGGGTTCGAACAGCCCGCTGCGGGTCGTGTCCTGGGAAGCACAGCCGGCCATGCCGAGCGCGGCGACGATAAGCGCCGCGCCCGCCAGGGCCGCACCGCGCCTGCGGGCGGCGGCGGCGGCGCGTGGCCGACAGGTGGCACGGCGGGCGCCAGAAGCTTCCGGGTGCTCGGCAGCGTCCCCGACATTGTCCGTGTGCATGATACTGGGAAGCGGTGGTCCGCGATGGAAAGCCGATATCATACGTCTACCTGCAAGCTTTACTTTACTGGCGGTCACCATGTCCTCGACACTCGAACTGAAGAGCATGGGCCTGAAGGCCACGCTCCCCCGGGTGAAGATCCTCGAGATCTTCCAGCAGGGCAAACAACGTCACATGAGCGCCGAGGATGTCTATCGCGAACTGCTGGCGGAGAACCAGGACATCGGCCTGGCCACGGTCTATCGCGTGCTGACCCAGTTCGAGCAGGCGGGCCTGATCAAGCGCAACAACTTCGAGGCCGGCAAGGCGGTCTTCGAACTCGACGAAGGCACCCATCACGACCACCTGGTCTGCCTGCAGTGCGGGCGGGTCGAGGAGTTCTTCGACGCCGAGATCGAGGAGCGCCAGCACAAGATCGCCGAGGCGCGCGGTTTCACCCTGCAGGATCACGCCTTGTCCCTGTACGGCAACTGCACGCGCAAGAACTGCGAGCATCGCCGCAACTGAGCGCGGCCGGCCGGCGCGTCAGCGGCGCGCCAGCAACTCGCGCGCGTGCTTGCGGGTGGTGGCAGTGATCTCGGCGCCGCCCAGCATCCGGGCGATTTCCTCGACCCGGTCCTCCCGCCCCAACGGTTCGATCCGGCTGAGCACCTGCCCGCCGACGGTCTCCTTGCTGACCCGGTAATGCTGGTGCGCCTGGGCGGCAACCTGCGGCAGGTGCGTCACGCAGAGCACCTGCCGGTCGCCGCCCAGCCGGTGCATCAGCAGGCCGATCGCCTCGGCGACCGCACCGCCGACGCCGGCGTCGGCTTCATCGAAGATCAGCGTGGGGACCGGGTTGGCCTGGGCGGCCAGGACCGCGATCGCCAGGCCGATGCGCGACAACTCGCCGCCTGAGGCGACCCGGGCGAGCGGCCGGGCGCTGGCGCCGGCATGGGCGGCAACCCGGAACTCGATTGCATCGGCGCCGGCGGCGCCCGCCTCGGCGGGTTCGCAGACGATCTTCAGCCGGCCGCCGGCCATGCCGAGTTGTTCAAGGTGGGCCGAAACGCCGTCGGACAGCCGCGTGGCGGCCTTGCGGCGGGCGGTCGACAGGCGCCGGGCGAGCGCGTCATAGTCGGCGCGGGCAGCCTGTTCCCGGGTGCGCAGCGCGTCGAGATCCTGCGCGGCGTCGAGTTCCGCCAGCCGCGCGTGCATGGTTTCGAGGGCGGCAGGAATGTCGTCGGGAGGCATCCGCAGCCGGCGGGCGGCCTCGAAGATCGCGCTGATCCGCTGCTCGGTCCGTTCCAGCCGTTCCGGGTCGAGGTCGATGCGGCCGGCATAACCCGCCAGCGTCGAAGCAGCCTCGTCGAGCTGGATCGCCGCGCTGTCGATCAGCGCGAGGGCCTCGTCGAGCCGCTCGTCGATCGCAGCCAGGGGCCGCAGGCGCTGCAGGATCTGGTGCAGCCGGCCGGTCAGCGCATCGTCGCTGTCGGCCAGCGCATCGGCGGTGCCCTGTGCGCCTTCGATCAGCGTGGCGGCGTGGGCCAGCCGTTTCTGTTCCTCGTTCAACTGTGGCCACTCGCCCGGCGCCAGGCGCAGCTTGTCGAGTTCGCCCACCTGCCAGGCGAGCCGGTCACGCTCCAGCGCGAGCTCGCGCTGGCCGGTTTCGGCAGCCTGCAGGTCACGGGCCAGCGTTCGCCAGCGAGCCCAGGCCTGGCCGATGGCGCGGGCCTCTTCGCCCAGGCCGGCGCAGGCATCGAGCAGCAGCCGCTGCCCGTCGGGGCGCAACAGCGACTGGGCGGCATGCTGGCCATGGATGTCGATCAGTCGCTCGCCGATCTCGCGCAACAGCGCGGCCGTGGCCGGGTGGCCGTTGACCAGCGCGCGCGAGCGCGCATCGGCTTCGATGATCCGGCGCAGCTGGACGGTGCCGTCGTCGCCGGTCAGCGCGCGCTCGGCCAGCCAGGCGTCGAGCGCCGGGTCGCTGCGAAAACTCGCCGTGATGTCGGCGCGTGGCGCGCCCTCGCGGATCACGCCGGCGTCGCTGCGCCCGCCCGTGGCCAGCGCCAGCGCATCGAGCAGAATGGATTTGCCGGCCCCGGTTTCGCCCGACAGCACGGTGAAGCCGGGGCCGAATTCGAGTTCGGCGTCGGTGACGATGACGAAGTCGCGAAGGCGCAGGCTCAGCAGCATGGCGGTGACGGCGGGCAGCGGACGGCAGGCAGAGCGGGTAGCGGCGGTGGGGTGCCGCCGCCGGGTCAACGGCGCGGTCTGGTCAGGATCGGCAGTTCATGCCAGTTGAGCTTGCCGCGCAGCGTCGCGTAATAAGTGTAGTCGGGCGGATGCAGGAAGCGGGTGCGAAACGGTGCCCGCTGCACGATGATGTCGTCGCCGATGTGCAGGTCGCTGAACACCTGCATGTCACCGGACACGCGCGGCTCGCGCCCCTCGACGACCCGGATCGTGACCGTGACGTCGTCGGAGAGCACGATCGGCCGGTTCGACAATGCCTGCGGCGCCACCGGCACCATCACGATGCCCTGGACCTGCGGGTGCAGGATGGGGCCGTTGGCCGACAGCGCATAGGCCGTCGAGCCGGTCGGCGTGGCCACGATCAGGCCGTCGGCGCGCTGGCTGTACATGTACAGGTCGTCGACATGGACCTGCAGTTCGATCATGCCGGCGCGCGACGAGCGGTTGACGACGACGTCGTTCATCGCCAGCGCGCTCCAGATGATCTCCTGGTCGCGCACGACCCGTGCCGTGAGCAGCGTGCGTTCCTCGGCATGGTAATGACCGTCGAGGATGGTGGCCAGTCCTTCCCGCCAGTTCTCCAGGCCGATGTCGGTGACGAAGCCGAGCCGGCCGTGGTTGATGCCGACCAGCGGCACTTCATAGGGCGAGAGGTCGCGCGCCAGGCCGAGCATCGTGCCGTCGCCGCCGACGGCGATCGCCAGTTCGGCCCGATGGCCGATGTCCTCGGTGCTGGCGGCCTCGTCGGGCCGGCCGATCGACTCGGCTGTGCCGCTTTCGAGCAGCACCTCGATGCCGCGTTCGCGCAGGAATCCGGCAATCTGCGCAATCGCGGGCGCAACGCCTTCAGTCTGGTAGCGTCCGGCCAGGGCAGCGGTGCGAAACGGGGGCTTCATCGGAGCGCATTACACCACAACGGCAGGCGTTCGGGCCGGTTCGCGCACCGGGGCAACTCGCACTAGAATGAACGCATGCTGGACGCCCGCGCCCGAACCCTGCTCAAGACGCTGATCGAACGCTATATCGCCGACGGCCAGCCGGTCGGTTCGCGCACGCTGTCCCGTCATTCCGGGCTCGACCTGTCGCCGGCCACGATCCGCAACGTGATGGCCGATCTCGAAGACATCGGACTGATCGCCAGCCCGCACACCTCGGCCGGCCGGGTGCCGACCCCGCGCGGTTACCGGCTGTTCGTCGACACGCTGCTGACGGTCCAGCCGCTCGAAGACGACCAGACCGAACAGATCGAGGACCGACTGCGTGCCGATGCGCCGCGGCGCGTGCTCTCGAGCGCTGCCTCGCTGCTCTCCAGCCTGTCGCATTTCGCCGGCGTCGTCATGACGCCCCGGCGGGCATCGCTGTTTCGCCAGGTCGAGTTCCTGCGGCTGTCCGAGCGGCGCGTGCTGCTGATCATCGTGACACCGGAAGGCGACGTGCAGAACCGCATCCTCATGACCGAGCGTGACCATGGGCCGTCCGAGCTGGTCGAGGCTGCCAACTACATCAACATGCACTATGCCGGCCTGGATTTCGTCGCCATCCGCGAACGGCTGCAGCGCGAGCTGGCCACGCTGCGCGACGACATCACCCGGCTGATGCAGAAGGCGGTCGAGGCCAGCTCCCAGGCACTGACCGAAGACACCGAGTCGGTGGTCATCTCCGGTGAGCGCAACCTGGTCGGTGTGGCCGATCTGTCGGACAACGTCGAGCGGGTGCGTCAGCTCTTCGACCTGTTCGAGCAGAAGACCGGCCTGGCCCAGCTGCTCGATGCCTCCAGCCGTGCCCAGGGCGTGCAGATCTTCATCGGCGGCGAATCGGCGCTGGTGCCGATCGAGCAACTGAGCGTGGTCGCCGCACCCTATGAAGCCGATGGCGAGATCATCGGCACGCTCGGCGTCATCGGGCCGACCCGGATGGCCTACGAACGGGTCATCCCGATCGTCGACATCACGGCACGCCTGGTCTCATCGGCCCTCAGCCACTCGGGCGGCGGTTCCGGGCGTTCACACGACAATGGCTGACGCCGCGACCGACCCCGCTGCACCGGCACGCACGGCCGTCCTGCTGGTTCAGCTGGGCACGCCGGCAGCGCCGGAAACGGCCGCTGTGCGCCGCTTTCTCGCGCAATTCCTGTCCGACCCACGGGTCGTCGAGCTGCCGGCCATCTTCTGGAAACCGATCCTGTACGGCCTGCTCCTGCCCACCCGACCGGCTGCTTCGGCGCGCAAGTACGCATCGATCTGGATGCCGGAAGGCTCACCGCTGCTGGTCAATACGGTCCGGCAGACGGCGCGGCTGCGCGACTGGCTCGACGATCAGGGCCATGAGGTCGACGTCGAGTTCGCAATGCGCTACGGCAGCCCGTCGATAGACGAAGTGCTGCGCCGGCTGCGTGACGGCCACGCCCGGCGCATCCTGGTGCTGCCGCTGTACCCACAGTACGCGGGTTCGACGACGGCGACCGCGATCGATGCGGTCGGTACCGAGCTGGCCCGCTGGCGCAACCAGCCGGAGTTGCGCTGGATCCGCGACTTTCACGCCGATCCCGGCTGGCTCGATGCGGTCGTGGCGCGCATCGAGCGCCATTGGGAGCAGGACGGGCCGCCCGACAAGCTGGTGTTCAGCTATCACGGCGTGCCCCGGCATACCGTGCTGGCCGGTGATCCGTACTACGACGAATGCGTGGCGAGCAGTCGGCTGCTGGCCGAGCGGCTGGGGCTGGGGAAGGACGACTGGATCCTCGCCTTCCAGTCGCGCCTGGGCCGTGCCGAGTGGGTTCAGCCCTATACCGAACCGACCTTGCGCGAACTCGGCAAGGCCGGCGTGCGGCGCGTCGACGTGGTCTGCCCCGGCTTCGTTTCCGATTGCCTGGAGACGCTCGACGAAATCGCCCGTGATGCCCGCCAGACTTTCCTTTCCGCCGGGGGCAGCGATTTCCGCTACATCGATTGCCTGAACGATTCGCCGCCCTTCATCGACGCACTGGGCCGGCTGGCGCTGAGGCACCTGGCGGGCTGGGACACCGCTCGACCGGTCCGTGAGCCGGCCGTGCTGCGCCCGGTGGGTCGGGTGGCCGGCGCCGGCGGCTGAGGCGCCGACGCGGGGGCTGGGCGCCGGCGGGGCCTGCTTACTTCGGCGGGATGCGCAGGACCTGGCCCGGGTAGATCTTGTCCGGATGGGTCAGCATCGGCTTGTTGGCCTCGAAGATCGGCATGTAGGCGTTGGCGTTGCCGTAGAATTGCCTGGCGATCTTCGACAGCGTGTCGCCCTTGACGACCGTGTAGTACTGGGCTTCGGGGGCGGGCGTGGCCACGGTCATCTTGTCGTCGACGCGATCGACGCCGTCGACGTTGCCGCAGCACAGGACGATCTTCTCGCGCGTGGCCTGATCAGGCGCCTCACCCGAGACGGTGGCGGTGTCGGTATCGGGGTCGTACTCGACCTTCAGATCCTTCGCCTCGAGCTTCATCGACGCAATGTAGTCTTCGATGGCCTTGGCCTTGGCGGCCGGATCCTCGGCGGCCTTGGCGCTGCCGGTGCCGAACAGTTTTTCACCGGCACTGCGAATGAACGAGATCAATCCCATGTCTGTTTCTCCGGAAGGTTGGGTCGAGCACCGCTTGCAGGTGCGTCACGGGAAAGATTAACCGATCGCCGGCCGCTGCGCTGTGGCCCGGATGGGGGTGCGGCGGGCTTGAAGCTGCCGTGAATGCCCACATATACCGGGCGTGAACCGGTTCGACGCCGGCAAGTGATTGAAATCATTGAGAGGAAGCATGAGCGACGAGCAAAGACCGGCCCCGCAGGGCAAACCGCAGAATGCAGGCGCGGACGTGGATGCGCCGATGGCACAGGCCGGCGCCACACCCGGCCAGGCGGCGGGTCCGGCTAGCCAGGCCGCCCAGCCGGAGGGTGAGTCCGACCCGGTGGCCCGCAGCGCCGAACTCGAGGCACACTGCGCCGAGCTCGAGGCACACTGCGCCGAACTCGAAGCCCGCTGCGCAGCCTTGCAGGATCAGCACCTGAGAGCGGTCGCCGAAGGCGAGAACATCCGTCGGCGTGCCCAGGAAGAGGTTGCCAAGGCGCACAAGTACGGGATCGAAGCCTTTGCCGAGTCGCTGCTGCCGGTGCGCGACAGCCTCGAACTGGCGCTGGCCAGCGAGGTGCCGTCGATCGCCAGCATGAAGGAAGGGGTCGAGGCCACACTGCGTCAGCTTGCCTCGGTGTTCGAGAAGAACAAGCTGCTCGTGATCGACCCTGCCGGTCAGCGCTTCGATCCGAATCTGCACCAGGCGATCTCGATGGTGCCGGGCGATTCGACCGACCCGCCGGTGCCTGCCAATCACGTGGTCAGCGTCCTGCAGAAGGGCTATCTGATCAACGACCGGGTGCTGCGGCCGGCACTCGTGATGGTTGCCCAGGGCTGAACCCGAACGCCCGGCCGGGCGGAGCCGCTTGAATTCCGCGCCTGCCGGCGCCACCTGAACTGCAAGTCATCCAGACACTGAGGATTTCACGAAATGAGCAAGATCATCGGTATCGACCTGGGCACGACCAACTCCTGCGTCACGCTGATGGAAGGGGGCCAGCCCAAGGTCATCGAGAACTCGGAAGGGGCGCGCACGACGCCGTCGATCATCGCCTACATGGAAGATGGCGAGATCCTGGTCGGTGCGCCGGCCAAGCGCCAGGCGGTGACCAACCCGAGGAACACGCTGTATGCCGTCAAGCGGCTGATCGGGCGCAAGTTCGCCGAGAAGGAGGTCCAGAAGGACATCAACCTGATGCCCTACGAGATCGTCGCGGCCGACAACGGCGACGCCTGGGTCAGGGTGCGCGACAAGACGCTGGCACCCCCGCAGGTTTCCGCCGAAGTGCTGCGCAAGATGAAGAAGACCGCCGAGGATTATCTCGGCGAGGAAGTGACCGAGGCGGTCATCACCGTGCCGGCCTACTTCAACGACAGCCAGCGCCAGGCCACCAAGGACGCCGGCCGCATCGCCGGTCTCGAAGTGCGCCGGATCATCAACGAGCCGACCGCGGCCGCGCTCGCGTTCGGACTCGACAAGGGCGGCGGCAAGGACCGCAAGATCGCCGTCTATGACCTGGGCGGGGGCACCTTCGACGTGTCGATCATCGAGATCGCCGACGTCGATGGCGACCAGCAGTTCGAGGTCCTGTCGACCAACGGCGACACTTTCCTCGGCGGCGAGGACTTCGACCAGCGCCTGATTGACTACATCATCAGCGAGTTCAAGAAGGACCAGGGTGTCGACCTGGCCAAGGACGTGCTCGCGCTGCAACGCCTGAAGGAGGCGGCCGAGAAGGCCAAGATCGAGCTGTCGGCCAGCCAGCAGACCGAGATCAACCTGCCGTACATCACGGCCGATGCCAGCGGGCCCAGGCACCTGAACCTGAAGATCACCCGCGCCAAGTTCGAGGCGTTGGTCGAGGAACTGGTCGCACGCACGATCGAGCCGTGCCGGACCGCGCTGAAGGATGCCGGCCTGAAGGCTTCGGAGATCGAGGACGTGATCCTGGTCGGCGGCATGACGCGCATGCCCAAGGTCCAGGAGAAGGTCCGGGAGTTCTTCGGCAAGGAACCCCGCAAGGACGTCAACCCCGATGAAGCGGTTGCCGTCGGGGCGGCCGTGCAGGGGGCGGTGCTGGCCGGCGACAAGAAGGACGTGCTGCTGCTCGACGTGACGCCGCTGTCGCTGGGCATCGAGACGCTGGGTGGCGTCATGACCAAGATGATCCAGAAGAACACGACGATCCCGACCAAGTTCTCGCAGACCTTCTCGACGGCCGACGACAACCAGCCGGCGGTCACGATCAAGGTCTTCCAGGGCGAACGCGAGGTCGCCGCCGGCAACAAGATGCTCGGCGAGTTCAACCTCGAAGGGATCGCGCCGGCGCCGCGCGGCATGCCGCAGATCGAAGTGACCTTCGACATCGACGCCAACGGCATCCTGCATGTGTCGGCCCGCGACAAGGCCACCGGCAAGGAGAACAAGATCACCATCAAGGCGAACTCCGGCCTGACCGAAGGCGAGATCGAGAAGATGGTCCAGGATGCCGAGGCCAACGCCGTCGAAGATCGCAAGCGGGTCGAACTGGCCAATGCCCGCAACCAGGCCGAGGCGTCGATTCACTCGGTGCGCAAGTCGCTGACCGAGCACGGTGAGAAGATCGACGCGGCCGAGAAGGAGAAGATCGAGGCGGCCGTGAAGGAAGCCGAAGAAGCGCTGAAGTCCGATGACAAGGACACGATCGAGGCCAGGACCAGCGCCCTGATGGTGGCGGCGCAGAAGCTCGGCGAGCTGATGTACGCCGACCTGCAGCAGCAGGCCGGGGAGGCCGGCGCCGCTGACGGCGACGGTGCGACCGAGGCCAGGCGCCCGCAGGACGACGATGTCGTCGACGCCGACTTCAAGGAAGTCAAGCGCGACGCCTGACCGGCTTGCGTGCCTGCCCCCGCGGGGGCAGCGCAGGACCCCGGGGCCCGGGGCCGGAAGCCCTGCCAAGCATGCCGATCCGGGCGGTGTTTGGCAGGGTTGCCGGCTCCGGGCCGATGCGATTCGATGAGACGGAAAGCCAACGATGGCCAAACGCGACTACTACGAGATTCTCGGCCTGGCCAAGAACGCCAGTGACGACGAGCTGAAGAAGGCTTATCGCAAGCTGGCGATGAAGTATCACCCGGACCGCAATCCGGACGACAAGAGTGCCGAGGGCAAGTTCAAGGAGGTCAAGGAGGCCTACGAGACGCTGTCGGATCCGCAGAAGCGCGAAGCCTACGACCGCTTCGGCCATGCCGGAGTCGATCCGAACGCCGGCTTCGGCGGTGGCCCGGGGGCGGGCGCGGGCGGTTTTTCCGACGTGTTCGGCGACATCTTTGGCGACATCTTCGGGGCTGCCCGCCAGGGGGGCGGACGGGCCGGCGTCTATCGCGGCGCCGACCTGCGCTATGCGATGGAGATCTCGCTCGACCAGGCTGCACGGGGCCACACCACCGAGATCCGGGTGCCCAGCTGGGACGCCTGCGAGGTCTGCCACGGCAGCGGCGCGAAGCCGGGCACCCAGCCCAAGACCTGTGGCACCTGCAATGGTCAGGGCGCGGTGCGCGTGCAGCAGGGCTTCTTTTCGATCCAGCAGACCTGTCCGACCTGCCACGGAACCGGCAAGGTCATTCCCGAGCCCTGCACCACCTGTGACGGGGTCGGCCGGGTCAAGAAGACCAAGACCCTCGAAGTCAAGATTCCGGCCGGGATCGACGACGGCATGCGGATCCGTTCGGCGGGCAACGGTGAGCCCGGCACCAATGGCGGGCCGCCCGGAGACCTGTACGTCGAGATCCGGGTGCGCGATCATCCGGTGTTCCAGCGCGATGGCGACGACCTGCACTGCGAGGTGCCGGTCGGGGTCACGACCGCGATCCTGGGCGGGCGCATCGAGGTGCCGACGCTCGATGGCCGGGCCGAAATCGAGATCCCGGAGGGCACGCAGTCCGGCAAGCAGTTCCGCTTGCGCGGCAAGGGCATCAAGGGTCTGCGGTCCAGTTATCCGGGCGACCTGTACGTCCATGTCCTCGTCGAAACCCCGGTGCGGCTGACCGAGCACCAGAAGAAGCTGCTGCGCGAGCTCGACGTCTCGCTCAAGGATCCGAAACACAGCCCGCAGCATCGCGGCTGGATGGATCGGGTCAAGGAGTTCTTCCAGTAACCGTTTTGCCCGCAGCAGGCCGCCCCATGAAGCTCACATTTGCCGGTGCGGCCGATACGGTCACGGGTTCGCGCCATCTGATCGATACCGGCGAGGCGCAGATCCTGGTCGACTGCGGCCTGTTCCAGGGTTTCAAGAAACTGCGCGACCGGAACTGGCAGCCGTTCCCGATGCCGCTGGAGCAGATCGAGGAGGTCGTGCTCACCCACGCGCACCTCGATCACAGTGGCTGGCTGCCGGTGCTGGCGCGCGCCGGCTTCCGGGGGCGAGTCATCGCCACCCGTGGCACGGCCGAACTGTGCCGCATCCTGCTGCGCGACAGCGCACGGCTGCAGGAAGAGGAGGCCGAGTACGCGAACCGTCACGGCTACTCCAGGCACTCGCCGGCCGAGCCGCTGTATACGGTGCGCGACGCCGAACTGGCCCTGTCGCTGATCGAACCGGTGTCCTTCGATACCGCAATCGGCCTGAGCGGCGGCCTGCAGGCGGTGCTGCGGCCGGCCGGTCACTTGCTGGGCGCGGCCACCGTCACGTTTCGCAAGCGGCGCCGCACGCTGGTCTTCAGTGGCGACCTCGGACGCAGCAACGACCTGCTGATGCGTCCGCCGCGCACACTCGACTCGGCCGACACGCTGGTCATCGAGTCGACCTACGGCGACCGCCAGCATGTCGACGAGGACACCGAGGCCATCCTGGGGCAGGTGATCCGCGATACCGCGGCGCGTGCCGGGACGGTGCTGATCCCGTCGTTCGCAGTCGGCCGGGCGCAACTGCTGATGTATGCGATCTGGCGGCTCAAGCAGCGGCGCGAGATTCCCGATCTGCCGGTCTTCCTCGACAGTCCGATGGCGATCGATGCCACGCGGCTTTACCGGCGTTTTCGTGCCTATCATCGCCTGTCGGCCGAAGAAACCGCCGGCATGTTCCAGGTCGCCCGACTGGCGAACACCCCCGAGCAGTCGAAGGCGATCGCCGGCCTGCACATGCCGGCGATCATCATCTCGGCCAGCGGCATGGCCACCGGCGGTCGGGTGCTGCATCATCTGAAACGGCTGCTGCCCGAGCCGGAGAATCACGTTGTGTTCGCTGGCTTCCAGGCCGGCGGCACGCGGGGCGAGAAGATCGTGAACGGAGCCCCGGAGGTCAAGATCCACGGCGCCTGGTATCCGGTGCGCGCCGCGGTCACCCAGCTCGATGGTTTTTCCGGGCACGCCGACGCTGACGAGCTGATCGCCTGGATGGCAGCCATCAAGCGCCCGCCCCAGCAGGTCTGGATCGTCCACGGCGAGCCGCAGGCGGCCGATGCGCTGCGGGTGCGCATCCAGGAAACCTTCGGCTGGCCGGTGCGGGTTCCCGAGCACCTGGAAACGGTCGATCTGGCGCTCTAGTTGGTTGACCCTCCCGTCCACTGCGTCATCCTGGCCCGCTTCTACGTCGACGACCCGGGCGATCGACGCACAGCGTGCCGGCCTGGATTTTGCCGACGCCCTCCATCTGGCTTCGAGCCGGCACTGCGAAGCGCTGGTCACATTCGACGGCCGGCGCTTCGCACGGCGGGCGCAAGGATTCGGCTTGCAGCCGACAGTGTCGGTAGCGCGCGGAGCGCGAGCGCCTTGCCTCAACACCCAGTCGCCACGACCGGCGTCGCCAAGCACCAGCGCCGGCCGCAGCTTGCCTGCCGATAAATCCGAATAAGGAAAGCGCAGCAACACTATTGCGCGGCTTGCAGGTGCTCCCATGCGGCGTCCTCGTCTTCCCGCAGCCAGTCCTGGGCCAACGCCGGTGCACTCAGGGCCAGGCCGGAAAGGGCTTCATCCACCGGTTCCGTGAAGGTGACAAATACCCGCAAGGGCCGGTTTGCCTGCTCCGGCAGCGGTTCGAGAAAGCGGATTGAACCATCCGGCATCAGTTATCGGCTGCGGCGGCCTTTCTGTCGGTACTGATTCGAGTGCCGTCGGGATTGGGGGTGGCAGTGGCGTGCCGATAGCGCAGATCGAGCCCCAGACGCTCAGCGGTATGAGGGTGTGCCTGTGCGGTCAAGCCGCCGATCGCGCGCCGGGCTTCGTGTTCGCTGCGTACGGCGTTGATGAGGCCGGCGAGCAGTTCGGGGCGGTGGGTGAACAGGCGCTTGAAGACGAAGTCGTTCCTGGGGTCGAGCAGAGCGGGAGGCATGGTGAGCCTTCTGGCCGGAACCATCCGGTTGCGCAGTAGAATCTGCCGCAGGCGCCAACCCGCTTCACCAGACTGTTCATCCGGCCAGCCGGCCGCCATTCACGCGGAGACCTTCCTGATCCAATGAGCACCAACGCTTCGGAATTCGAGCGCGCCCAGCGCGTCCTGGTCGGCGGTGTGAACTCCGCCGTGCGCGCGTTTCGCGCGGTCGGCGGCACGCCGCGTTTCATCGCCCGCGCCGAGGGCGCCTGGATGTGGGACGTCGAAGGGCGCCGCTACATCGACTACCTGGGTTCGTGGGGGCCGATGATCGTCGGCCAGTCTCATCCGCAGGTGGTCGAGGCCGTGACTCGTGCCGCACGCGACGGTCTGTCCTTTGGTGCGCCCAACGTGATGGAGAGCGAGCTGGCCGAGCGGATCTGCGCGCTGTTCCCGCACGTCGAGCGGGTGCGCTTTACCAGTTCCGGCACCGAGGCTGCGATGTCGGCGCTGCGGCTGGCCCGCGGCTTCACCGGTCGCGACGCGATCGTCAAGTTCGAGGGCTGCTACCACGGCACCGCCGACAGCCTGCTGGTCAAGGCGGGTTCCGGGGCGCTGGCCTTCGGCACTCCGAGCTCGGCCGGCGTGCCGGCCGACCTGGTCCGTCACACGCTGATCGCCCAGTACAACGACCTGGCCAGCGTCGAAGCCCTGTTCGCCGCGCACGGCAAGGAGATCGCCTGCGTGATCGTCGAGCCGATGCCGGGCAACATGAACCTGA
>Ga0172382_10005648_pt1 | contig 18573 bp, 16 predicted proteins | sample Leawel138RmetaG_FD_122245 | JGI IMG/M metagenome (GOLD analysis project Ga0172382, IMG submission 122245) | Leachate microbial communities from a municipal landfill in Southern Ontario, Canada - Leachate well 138R metaG | ecosystem: Engineered > Solid waste > Landfill > Unclassified | place...
CACCGAGTTCCTCGACATGATCACGCCGCAGTACATCGCCGACTTGATCGCCTGGGGGGCGATCGGTGCGCGCACGACCGAGTCACAGGTGCATCGCGAACTGGCTTCGGGACTGTCGTGCCCGGTCGGCTTCAAGAACGGTACGGACGGCAGTCTGCGGATCGCGCTCGATGCGATCAAGGCTGCGTCGCAGCCGCATCATTTCCTGTCGGTCACCAAGGGCGGACATTCGGCGATCGTCTCGACCAACGGCAATGAGGATTGCCACATGATCCTGCGCGGCGGCAAGGTGCCGAACTTCGACGCGGCCAGTGTCGATGCGGCCTGCCGGGAGGCGGCTGCGGCGGCGCTGGCCTGCCGGCTGATGATCGATGCCAGCCATGGCAACAGCCAGAAGAAGGCCGAGAACCAGGTCACGGTGCTGAAGAACGTCGGCGAGCAGCTGGGTAATGGCGACTCGCGGATCATCGGTGTGATGATCGAGAGCCATCTGAACGGTGGCCGGCAGGACCTGGTGGCGGGCAAGCCGCTGGCCTACGGCCAGAGCATCACCGATGCCTGCATCGGCTGGGACGACACCGAAGTCGCCCTCGAAGGGCTTGCCCAGGCCGTCCGTCAGCGCAGGCTCGCCGTGGGCGCGTGAACAGGCATGCCAGGGTCGTGCCGGGTGCCGGGCTGCAGTAGACTGCGACGCTGATCACGGAGATGTGTCGATGCAGATGAGCGATGCCGATTTGCCGGACGACACCTCGGCGGCCATGGGTGCCACGGGTGGCATGGCGGGCAGGTTGCCGCCAGACTGGTTGCCGCCGCACGAGCGGCTGACCGGCCTTGGCCTGGTCGATGCCGGGCCGGCGACCGAACATGCCGAGGAAATCCACGGCCTGATGCTGCGCACCCCGCTGTTTGCCGGGCTCGGGATCGACGACACTCGCAAGCTCAGCGCCTACATGCGGATCTACGATGCGCAGCCGGGAATCACGCTGATCAACGAGGGCGAACCGGGCGATTTCATGCTGTTGCTGGTGGGCGGGATGATCGATGTCCTGCGCCGCAACCGCTACGACTATCCGGCCCGGATCGCGCTCGGCCACCCGGGTCACGCACTGGGTGAAATGTCGATGTTCGACGGCGAACCGCGCTTTGCCTCCTGCGTGACGCTCGAACCCAGCCGGATGGCGGTGCTGTCGCGCGATGCCTTGATGCGGGTGCTGGCCGAGGAGCCCGAACTGGGCAACCGGATCCTGCTCAAGCTGGTGCAGATGTTGTCCGACCGGCTGCGCCAGACCAGCTCGAAGCTGGTCTCGTATCTGGAAGCCGCGCGCGACAACTGAAGCTGCGTGTCGGGCAGAAGCTGCGCGTCGGGCGCAGGCTGCGCGCCGGGTGCTCAGCGCCGGTCTTTCTCCCACAGCACGTCCTGGCCGCCGGCTGCGCGGTTGAGCACGCGCGCCAGCACGAACAGCAGGTCGGACAGGCGGTTCAGATAGTGCCGGCAGAGCGGCCGGACCGTTTCGGCCTGGCCGAGCGCGACGACGGCGCGTTCGGCGCGCCGGCAGACGGTGCGGGCGATGTGGGCGATTGCCGCCGGCCGCGAACCGCCGGGCAGGATGAATTCCTGCAGGCGCGGCAAGGTCGAATTGTGGACTTCGAGCAGCTCGTCGAGCCGGACCAGCCGGGCCTCGTCGAGGTTCTCGAAACCGGGAATGCACAGCTCGCCGCCCAGGTCGAACAGGTCGTGCTGGATGTCGAGCAGGGCGCTGCGGATCGTTTCGGGCATCGGCTCGGTGAGCAGCAGGCCGAGCGTCGAGTTCAGTTCGTCGACCTCGCCGATCGCGATGATGCGCGGGCTGTCCTTGCGGGTGCGGCTGCCGTCGCCGAGTCCGGTCGTGCCGTCGTCGCCCGTGCGGGTGGTGATTTTCGAAAGCCGATTGCCCATTTCCCTCGTCCTGCGCGCCGGAAGCTTGTCATACTCCGGCCAGCGCTCAATCCCGCAGTGTATCGCCCGCCTGGCTGACCGGCGCCGAGTCTACAATCGGTGTCAGGAGGAAATCCCGATGAACCATCCCTATGCCTTTGCCGGCGCCCTGCGCCGCCCATTGCCCGAATCGATGATCGCCGCGCTGCGGGATCGCTTCGGCGAGCGTTTCAGCACCGCCCAGGCGGTGCGCGACCATCACGGGCGCGACGAGTCGCCGTTTCCGGCGGTGCCGCCCGATGCGGTCGTCTATGCGCATTCGACCGGGGAGGTTGCCGAGGTCGTGAAGCTGTGCGCCGCGAACAAGGTGCCGCTGATCCCCTTCGGGGTCGGCTCCTCGCTCGAAGGCCACCTGCTGGCCGTGCACGGCGGACTGACGATCGATCTGTCGCAGATGAATGCGGTCCTGTCGATCAACGCCGAAGACCTGACAGTCACCGTGCAGGCGGGGGTCACGCGCAAGCAGCTGAACGAGGCGCTCAAGAGCACTGGGCTCTTCTTCCCGATCGATCCGGGGGCGGACGCCACGCTGGGCGGCATGTCGGCCACGCGCGCGTCGGGCACCAATGCGGTGCGCTACGGCACGATGAAAGAGAACGTGCTCGGGCTGACCGTGGTCACCGCCGACGGCAAGGTGGTCCGGACGGCGACCCGCGCCAGGAAATCGTCGGCCGGCTACGACCTGACCCGCCTGTTCGTCGGTTCGGAAGGTACGCTGGGCGTGATCACGGAGGTGACGGTGCGGCTGTACCCGGTGCCGGAGGCGATCTCGGCGGCCGTGGTGAACTTCCCGTCGATGACTGCCGCGGTCAACACGGTGATCCAGACCATCCAGCTCGGGGTGCCGGTGGCGCGCAGCGAATTCCTGTGTGAGCGCTCGATCGGGGCGATCAACGCGCACAGCAAGACGACGCTGCGCGAGGCGCCGACCCTGTTCTTCGAGTTCCATGGTTCCGAGGCCTCGGTCAAGGAGCAGGCCGAACTGGTCCAGCAACTGGCCCACGAGCATGGCGGCCAGGACTTCGAATGGGCCAGCCGCCCCGAGGATCGCACCCGGCTCTGGAATGCCCGCCACAACGCCTACTTCGCGGCGCTGCAGATGCGGCCGGGCAGCCGGGCCATCTCGACCGACACCTGCGTGCCGATCTCCCGGCTGGCCGAGTCCATCGTCGGGGCCCGCGAGATCCTCGACAGTGCCGACTTCCCGACGGCAATCCTCGGTCACGTGGGCGACGGCAACTTCCATGCGGTGCTGCTGATCGATCCCGACAACCCGGCCGAGATCGAGCAGGCCGAGCAGTTGAACAACCGGATCGTGCGCCTGGCCCAGTCGGTGGATGGTACCTGTACCGGCGAGCATGGCGTGGGGCTGCACAAGATGGGCTTCCTGCGTGACGAAGCCGGCGACGACGCGGTGGACCTGATGCGCCGGATCAAGCACGCCTTCGATCCTGACAACATCCTGAATCCGGGCAAGATCTTCGCGTTCGACTGAGGCTCGCCCGACGGCGCCGCGGCCCGGCCTTGATCCAGGACAAGGTCGTGCCGCCAGCCCGGCGGCAGACTGGCCCGGGCGTATTCGCGAGCGACGATCATGAACGTCAGAGCCATCGCGGAGCCGGACCCGATCACCGGCTTCACGAACTGCCATCTCGGTATCCTGGCGCGTTTCGAGCGCTTGAGCCGGCTGCCGCAACTGCTGGTGGATCCGGCCGACCGGGCGGCGGCCCGACAGTTTGCGGAGACCATCGTGCGCTTCGTGCGCGAGGCGGTCTTCGAGCATCATGCGGAGGAGGAGGAGGCGCTTTTCCCGGCCGTGGCGCGCAGCGCCGCGGCCGGCGACGAGCGGCAGATGGTCGATTCGCTGATCGCGCGGCTCACGCGCGAGCATCGCGAACTCGAGGCGATGTGGGCCGGCATCGAGCCGGCGCTGCGGGCGATTGCCCGCGGCCGGCAGGTCGACCTCGACGTCGGCGCGGTCGAGCGCCTGTGCCGGGCCTATGGCGAACACGCCCATTTCGAGGAAGCTGTCTGGCTGCCGCTTGCCGAGCGCATCCTGTCACCGAACGACCAGGCGGCGCTGGGCCTGACCCTGCATCTGCGGCACGCGCTCGACAAGGTCGTCGCCTACATCTGACGGCAGCCGCCTCGTCACGGCCCGGCAACCTCTACCGATGCAATACCTGGCTCAGGAACTGCCGGGTACGTTCGTTCTGCGGATTGCCGAAGAAGGCCTCGGGGGCGTTCTGCTCGACGATCTCGCCGCGGTCCATGAAGATCACGCGGTCGGCCACCGCCTTGGCAAAACCCATCTCGTGCGTCACGCACAGCATCGTCATGCCTTCGCCGGCGAGCATGATCATCGTGTCGAGCACCTCCTTGACCATCTCGGGATCGAGCGCCGAGGTCGGTTCGTCGAACAGCATGATCGATGGCGTCATGCACAGCGCGCGGGCGATCGCCACCCGCTGCTGCTGACCCCCTGAGAGCTGGCCCGGATACTTGGCGGCCTGATCGGCGATCTTCACCCGTTCGAGAAGCTGCATGGCGGCGGCCTCGGCTTCGGCGCGCGGCTTGCGGCGCACCCAGATCGGCGCCAGCGTGCAGTTGTCGAGCACGGTCAGGTGCGGGAACAGGTTGAAGTGCTGAAAGACGATGCCGACCTCGGAGCGGATCCGCTCGATCTGCTTCAGGTCGTCGGCCAGTTCGGTGCCGTTGACGACGATGCGGCCATCCTGGTGAGTCTCGAGCCGGTTGATGCAGCGGATCAGGGTCGACTTGCCCGAGCCCGACGGGCCGCAGATCACGATGCGTTCGCCGCTGGCGACCGACAGGTCGATCTGCTTGAGCACGTGGAATGCGCCGTACCACTTGTCCAGCTTCTCGATCAGGACGGCGGGCGGTGCCCCGGTCGACGGGGCTTGCACTTCAGCGTGGGTGGTCATGGGCAAGGTCGCGCTCCAGCTTCTGGCTGTACTTCGACATCGCGAAGCAGTAGATCCAGTAGATGACGATCGAGAACAGGAAGGCTTCGATGAAGTACTTCTTCCATGAGAAATCGGTTTCCACTGACTTCTTCACCGCGTAGGCGAAGTCGTAGATGCCGATGATGACGACCAGCGACGTGTCCTTGAACATCGAGATGAAGCTGTTGACGATGGGCGGAATCGAGATGCGCAGCGCCTGGGGCAGCACGATCAGGCCCATCGACTGCCAGTACGAGAAACCGATTGCCTCGGCGGCTTCGTACTGGCCTTTCGAAACTGCCTGCAGGCCGCCACGCACCGCCTCGGCCAGGTAGGCGGCCACGAACAGGATGATCGCGATCTGGGCGCGCAGCAGCTGTTCGATGCGCATGCCCTCGGGCATGAACAGCGCGAACATCACCGAAGCCATGAACAGCACGGTGATCAGCGGCACCCCCCGGATCACCTCGATGTAGACGACACAGAAGGCCCGGATCAGCGGCAGTTTCGAGCGCCGGCCCAGTGCCAGCAGGACCCCGAGCGGGAAGGCGAAGGCGATGCCGAAGATCGACAGGATCAGCGTGACCGGCAGCCCGCCCCACTGCTCGGTGCGCACCGGCGCCAGGCCGAGCCCGCCGCCCATCAGCCAGAAGGTGACGACGATGCCGGCGGTCCAGATCACCGCCAGCCAGGCGTTCCAGAACATCCGGAAGCCGGACACGACGAGCAGGCCGGTGAGCACGACGATCGCGATCGCCGGGCGCCACTGCTCCTCGTACGGATAGACGCCGAACATCATGAAGCGGAATTTCTCCCAGACCACCGCCCAGCAGGCGCCCTGGCCACGCACGGCGTCGCAGGCAGCCAGCGGCTGGGGGCCCCAGACCGCATCGATGAACAGCCAGCCGGAGGCCTTCGGCACGATCCAGGCGAGAAAAGCCAGCAGCAGCAGGGTCAGGGCGCTGTCCAGCGGCGTGGCGAACAGATTCGTGCGCAGCCAGGCGAAGGGCCCGCGGCGCTCGTCGGGCGGGCGGGCGGGCGGCAGCTCGTCGGGGGCGCTCATCGGCTATCGCTCCACCAGTCGCACGCGGTGGTTGTACCAGTTCATGAAAAGCGAGATCAGCAGGCTGATCGCAAGGTAGATGGCCATCAGGATCGCGATCGCCTCGATGGCCTGGCCGGTCTGGTTCATCGTCGTGTTGGCGACCGCCACCAGATCCGGATAGCCGATCGCGACCGCCAGCGACGAGTTCTTGGTCAGGTTCAGGTACTGGCTGGTCATCGGCGGGATGATCACGCGCAGCGCCTGCGGCAGGGTGACCAGGCGCAGTTCCTGGCTGCGGCTCAGGCCCAGCGACAGGGCTGCCTCGCTCTGGCCGCGGTCGATGGCGAGGATGCCGGCGCGGACGATCTCGGCGATGAAGGCCGCGGTGTAGGTCGACAGCCCCAGCAGCAGCGCCAGGAACTCGGGCGACAGGGCGCGGCCGCCGCGGAAGTTGAAGCCGCGCAGCTCGGGCAGGCTCAGTGCCGTCGGCGCGCCGAGAGCCGCCCAGGCGGCCAGCGGCAGGCCGAACACCAGCAGGGCGGCCGGCAGCGCAGTCGGCAGCTGTCGGCCGGTGCGGGCCTGCAGCCCGCGGGCGTAGCGGCGCCACAGCCCGGCCAGCGCAATGCCCACCGGCAGCGCCCAGCCCGCCGCCTGCCAGGCGACATGCGGTTGCGGCCACGGATAGTAGAGACCGCGTTGCGTGATGAAGACCGCGTCACCGAACGCGATTGCCTGGCGCACCGGCGGCATCAGCTCGGTGAAGATCCCGTACCAGACGAACAGTTGCAGCAACAGCGGGATGTTGCGCATCGTCTCCACGTATGCCGAGGCGAGCCGGGACAGCAGCCAGTTCGACGACAGCCGGGCGATGCCGACCAGGGTGCCGATCACCGTGGCCAGCAGGATGCCCAGCGCGGCGACGTACAGCGTATTGGCCAGCCCGACCGCAAAGGCCCGGGCGTAGGTGTCGGCCGCGCTGTAGGCGATCTGCGATTCGGCGATCTCGAAGCCGGCCTCGCGTCCCAGGAAGTCGAAGCCGACGTGGATCTGCCGCGTCGCGAGGTTGTGCAGCGTATTCGAGATCAGATACCAGCCGACGCCGACCACCGCGGCGAGCAGCAGCAGCTGGTAGATGATGCCGCGCACGCGCTCATTGGAGAGCATGGAAGCCGGTTCCTGTGCGTCGGGGAAGCGTGACGGTGCGAGCGACCGGGCCGAAGCCCGGTCGCGACCGCTCAGGCGAACCGGCTCAGCGGATCGGCGGTGCGTACATCAGGCCGCCGTCGCGCCACTGCGCGTTCAGCCCGCGCGGGATGCCGAGCGGACCGATGTTGCGCTCGTACATCTCGCCGTAGTTGCCCACGCCCTTGACCGCGCGCACCAGCCAGTCGTTGTCCAGCCCCATGCTCTTGCCCGCATCGCCGGTCAACCCGAGCAGGCGCTGCAGCGGCGGGTTGTTGCTCGCGTCGGCCTTCTTCGCGTCGACGTTCGCTGCGGTCACGCCGAGCTCCTCGGCCTCGATCAGCCCGAACAGCGTCCACTTGACGATGTTGAAGAACTCCCAGTCGCCGCGGCGGACCATCGGGCCGAGCGGCTCCTTGGAGATCGCCTCGGGCAGGATCACGTAGTCATCCTTGTTCGACGCTTTCAGGCGGGTGGCGGCCAGCCCCGAGATGTCGGTCGTGTAGACGTCGCAGCGACCGGCGAAGAAGGCCTGCTCGATCTGGTTCAGCTCGGCGATCACCACCGGCTTGAAGCTCATCTTGTGGGTGCGGAAGTAGTCGCTCAGGTTGAGTTCGGTGGTCGTGCCGGGTTGCACGCAGACCGCGGCACCGTCGAGCTCCCTGGCGTTCTTGACGCCCAGGCTCTTCGGCACCATGAAGCCCTGGCCGTCGTAGAACAGCACGCCGGTGAACACCGAGCCCAGCGTCGTGTCGCGTGACGAGGTCCAGGTGGTGTTGCGCGACAACATATCGACTTCACCGGACTGCAGGACGGTGAAGCGATTCTGGGCATTGGTGGCGACGTACTGGACCTTGGCCGGATCGCCCAGGATGGCGGCGGCGACGGCCCGGCAGAAATCGGCGTCGATGCCGTTCCAGCGCCCGGTGCTGTCGGGGGCCGAGAAGCCGAGCAGGCCGGTGTTGACGGCGCAGCGCAGCGAGCCGCGCTCCTTGATCGTGTCCAGGGTCGGCCCGGCCTGGGCCAGCATCGGGGCCATCAGCGCAGCGCTGGTCGCCAGGCCCATCAGCAGGTGTCGAGTCATCGTCGTCTCCATTGTTCGTGTCGTTACAACCCCTGAGGGCGAGGGACGTTGCGTCCCTTGGCGCGCAGTCTAGCCATATTGCTGCTGTGCACTCAAGAAGATTTGCACGAATGCGCGGCCTTGCACTTCGCGTTCGGACGCGAACGGGTATCAGCGCTTGTAACGCTTGGGCACGAAGGGCAATGGCGTGATCTGCACCGGGGGCCGCTTGTCGCGCACCATGGCGTGCAGCGGTTCGGTTGCCGCGTGCTCGATCGCCCGTCGTTCGACGAGTGCGAGCATGACCGGATGGCCGAGCGAGGGTGACACGGTGCCGCTGGTGACTTCGCCGACCCGGGCGTCGTCTGGGCCGACCAGCGCCGTGTGGGCGCGGATCGGGATCGCGCCGTGCGACACCAGGCCGACCAGCCGTCGCTGCGGGCCCTCGGCGAGCTGGCGCAGGATGGTCTCGGCGCCCGGGAAGCCGCCGGCTTTCGTGCCGCCGGCGCGGCGCGATTTGGGGATCGCGAAGGCCAGCCCGGCTTCGACCACCGTAACCGTCGGTCCGATGTCGTTGCCGTGCAGTGCCAGGCCGGCTTCCAGGCGCAGGGTGTCGCGCGCGCCCAGCCCGGCCCAGCGGACCTCGTCGCGCCCGATCAGCCGTGCGCAGATCACTTGCGCATGCTCGAGCGGCAGCGAGATCTCGTAGCCGTCCTCGCCGGTGTAGCCCGAGCGGGTGGCGAAGCAGTCGGCACCGAGCAGCTTCAGCGTGGTCGCCTGCATGAAGCGCAGCGCGGCGGCGGCCGGGTCGAGCGCTGCCAGCACCTGTTCGGCCTGCGGGCCCTGCAGCGCGACCAGCGCGGCGTCGATCCATTCGAAGCGCAGCTGCGGACACTGGGCTTCGAGCCAGCGCAGGTCGGCTTCGCGGTTGCCGGCGTTGGTGATGAGGCGCACCTCGGCATTCAGCCCGTCGTGCAGGTGCACGAGCATCAGGTCGTCCTCGATGCCGCCGTTGTCGTTCAGCAGGAACGAGTACTTCTGCTGGCCCGACGGCCAGTTGTCGAAGTCGACCGGCAGGGCGGCTTCGAGCTGGGTGTGCAGCGTCGACGGCCGGCCGTCGGCCGCGGTCACCCGCAACTGGCCCATGTGCGAGACATCGAAGAGGCTGGCGGCCTCGCGGGTGTGCAGGTGCTCGGCCTTGAGGCCGCCCGGGTACTGGATCGGCATGTTCCAGCCGGCGAACGGCCCCATCCTGGCGCCGACGGCCTCATGCATCGCCGCGAGCGGGACATTCTTCGGATCGCTCATCGTCATTCCTCGTAGTCGGCCACCGGCGGGCAGCCGCAGATCAGCTGGCGGTCGCCGGCGGCGTTGTCGACGCGCTTGACCGACGGCCAGAACTTCGCCTCGCGCACCCAGGGCAGCGGGAAGGCCGCCACCTCGCGCGAGTACCCGTGCGTCCATTCGCCGGCAATCTCGGCCGCCGTATGCGGTGCGCACTTGAGCGGATTGTCCTCGCGATCCCACTCGCCGCTGCGGATCTTCTCGAGCTCGCCGTGGATCGCGATCATCGCGTCGCAGAAGCGGTCGAGCTCCGGCTTGGATTCCGACTCGGTGGGTTCGATCATCAGCGTGTCGGCGACCGGGAAGGACAGGGTCGGGGCGTGGAAGCCGTAGTCCATCAGCCGCTTGGCGAGATCCTCGGCCGAGACGCCGTAATCGGTCTTCAGATGACGCATGTCGAGGATGCACTCGTGCGCGACCTTGCCCGAAGCGCCCCGGTACAGCACCGGGAAGTAGTCCTGCAGCCGCGCGGCCATGTAGTTGGCGTTCAGGATCGCGACCTCGGTGGCCTTGCGGATGCCGGAGGCGCCCATCATCCGGATGTACATCCACGAGATCGTCGTGATCAGCGCGCTGCCGAACGGAGCGGCCGAGACGCTGCCGGGCTCGCCCGACCACGGATCGGTCGGCAGGTAGGGCGCGAGGTGGGCGGCCACGGCGATCGGTCCCATGCCGGGGCCGCCGCCGCCGTGCGGGATGCAGAAGGTCTTGTGCAGGTTCATGTGGCAGACGTCGGCGCCGACCAGCCCGGGCTTGGTCAGGCCGGCCTGGGCGTTCAGGTTGGCGCCGTCCATGTAGACCTGGCCGCCGGCCTCGTGGACCTTGCGGCAGACCTCGACGATCGTGTCCTCGAAGACGCCGTGCGTCGACGGGTAGGTGACCATCAGCGCGGCAATCGCGTCGCGGTGGCGGGCGATCTTGGCGTCGAGATCGGCGACGTCCACGTTGCCTTCATCGTCGCAGGCCACGATGACGATGCGCATGCCCATCATCTGTGCCGAAGCCGGGTTCGTGCCGTGTGCCGACGCCGGAATCAGGCAGACGTCGCGATGACCCTGCCCCTGGGCGGCAAGCCAGTTGCGGATCGCCAGCAGGCCGGCGTACTCGCCCTGCGCGCCCGAGTTCGGCTGGAAGGAAACTGCCGAGAAACCGGTGATCTCGGCCAGCCAGCGACCGAGCTGGTCGAGCATTGCCGTGTAGCCGGCCGCCTGCTCGCGCGGAACGAAGGGGTGGATGGCGGCAAATTCGGGCCAGCTGATCGGCGCCATCTCGGCAGCCGCATTCAGCTTCATCGTGCACGAGCCCAGCGGGATCATCGAGTGGACCAGCGAGATGTCGCGGTTCTCGAGCTTCTTCAGGTAGCGGACGAACTCGCTCTCGCTGTGGTGCCGGCTGAAGACCGGGTGGGTCAGCACCGGATCGTTGCGGCGCAGGCTGGCCGGCAGGCTGGCCGGGTCGGTGCCGAGCGTGTCGAGGGCGCGCTCGATCGCGGCGGCGGCTGGGTGCTTGCCGGCCAGCACGTAGGCGAGGTCGGCCACGTCGGCAGGCTTGACGGTTTCGTCCAGCGCAATGCCGATCTGCGTGCCGGCGCCCTCGGCTGGAATTTCGCGCAGGTTGATGCGCAGCTCGGCAGCGCGCTCGCGAATGCCGGCCAGTGCCGCCTGGCCGGGCTCGAAGCACAGCGTGTCGAACCAGGCGTCATGGAGCGGTTGCCACGGCGAGTCCGCCTGGTTGCCCGCGACCTCGGCCAGCAGCCGGACCAGCAGCCGTCCCATGGCGTTGACCCGCAGCGCGATCCGGCGCAGGCCGACCGGGCCGTGCCAGACAGCGTAGAAGCCGGCCATGCTGGCCAGCAGCGCCTGGGCGGTGCAGATGTTGCTCGTGGCCTTCTCGCGCCGGATGTGCTGCTCGCGGGTCTGCAGCGCCATGCGCAGCGCCGGATTGCCGGTGGCGTCCCTGGACACCCCGATGATCCGGCCCGGCATCGTGCGCACCAGGTCTTCGCGTGCCGCCATGAATCCGGCGTGCGGGCCGCCGTAGCCCAGCGGCACACCGAAGCGCTGTGCCGAGCCGATCGCGATGTCGGCGCCCATGGCCCCAGGCGAGCGCACCAGCATCGCGGCCAGCGGGTCGCAGCCCACCGAGACGCGGGCGCCGGCGCCGTGCAGGGCCGCGATCTGGGCGCTGAAGTCGCGCAGCCGGCCACGGGTGTCCGGCGTCTGCAGATGGGCGCCGAAGAAATCGGTGTCGCCGCCATCCTGTCCCGCATCGGGGCCCACGAGGGTTTCGGCGTTGCCGGTCACGACCTCGATGCCCATCCACTGCGCCCGGGTCCGGATCACCGACATCACCTGCGGGTGCACGTCGGCGTCGACCAGGAAACGCATCGACTTCGACTTCGAGGCGCGGCGTGCCATCGCCATCGCCTCGGCAGCCGCGGTGGCCTCGTCGAGCAACGAAGCGCTGGCCACCGGCAGGCCCGTCAGGTCGATCACCGTCTGCTGGAAATTCAGCAGCGCCTCGAGCCGGCCCTGGGCCACTTCGGCCTGGTAAGGCGTGTAGGCCGTGTACCAGCCCGGGTTCTCGAGCAGGTTGCGCCGGATCGGCTCCGGGATCAGCGTGTCATGGTAGCCGGCGCCGATGTAGCTGCGCCAGACCTGGTTGCGGGCAGCCAGGCTGCGCAGCTCGGCGAGGGCGTCGCGCTCGGTGGCCGGGCCTTCGAAATCGAGCTGGACATCGAGCAGGATTCCGGACGGTACCGTGGCGCGGATCAGGGCCGCGCGGCTGTCGTGGCCGAGGACGGCCAGCATGGCTGCCTGCTGGGCGTCTGACGGTCCGATGTGGCGCCCGTGGAATTCATCGTCGGCGAACAGCGCGCGAGCGCTGGCGCCCGCAGGGTCGTGCGGGATCATCGTGAGGATCGCTCCGGAGCGGGGTCAGGCAGCGCCGGGGCCGGCCGCATAGGCGGCGGCATCGAGCATCGCGTCGATCTGGCTGGTGTCGTCGGGGCGGATCCGGAACAGCCAGCCGTCGCTGAACGGGGCCTCGTTGACGGTCTGCGGAGCATCGGCCAGCGCGGGGTTGACCGCGACGATCTCGCCGGTGACCGGAGCGTAGACGTCGGATGCTGCCTTCGTCGACTCGACGACGACGCAGGCTTCGCCCTGCTCGACGCGGCGCCCGACATCGGGCAGTTCGACGTAGACCAGTTCGCCGAGGGCGTCCTGGGCGTGGTGGGTGATGCCGACGACGGCCGTGCCGTCATCTTCGCGGCGGACCCACTCGTGCGTGCTGGCGTATTTCAGATCGGTCGGGTTGTCCAAGATAGGCTCCCTGGGCGTCCGGCCGACCGGCCGACGGGGCGGCGGGCACGAAAGCCGGTGAAACGATGGGCAGCCGGAGCGAGCGCCGGCCGGTAACCCCCTCTGTCCATTTGCCTGAGACATTCAACCGCCCGGCGTGTCCGCTGGGTGGTCTGTTTCCTTCGGCGAACCGGACGCGCCGCAGCGCGCGGTTTCTCTCCAGAGTGCCGAACCGCTGAAGTCCTTTTGCCTGAGAGTTTCCGGGGCGATACACCTTCGGCGTTGCGCAGTGCCTGGGCTCTGCGCAATCTCTTCCACAGCGGTTGTCCGGCTCGCGGGAGCATGCCAATCGGCCGCGATGCTGTCAAATCCGGCCGCCGTGCTGCCGGATCGCGGCGGGACGCCGGACGGCGATCAGCAGGATGCCGGCGCCTGCGCAGGCCAGTGCGACCAGGTGCCCGGCGCCCAGGCGCTCACCGAGCGCGATCACCGCGGTGGCGCTGGCCGCCAGCGGCATCGCGATGGTGAACACCCCGCTGTGGCTGGCCGGGACGTGGCGCAGTCCGGCCAGCCACAGCCAGGTCGACACCATGCTGGCCGCCAGCGCGTAGAACAGCAGCAGCAGCCAGCTGCCCGCGGTCACTGCGCCGAAATCGAAGTCGCGGGCCTGCCACAGGCCGAACGGGGTCATCAGCACCAGTCCCCACAGGTTGAGCAGGGCCGAGATGCGCCTGGCCGACAGCGAAGCGGTGAGCCGCTTGCCGAGGATGACGTAGACGGCCTCGCAGAAGACGCAGCCGAGGATCAGCAGATTGCCGGGCAGCGACTGCGCCGCGCCGCCGGTACCACCACGCGTCAGGGTCAGCACCATCACGCCGGCGACTGCCAGACCGACGGCTGCCCAGGTGCGCGCCGAGAGCCGTTCGCGCAGGACCGCCCACGACATCAGGGCGACCGCCGCCGGCAGGGTGGCCAGGATCACGCCGGCCGCTGCCGCCGAAGTCATCGCCACGCCGGACAGCATCAGGATCGAGAACAGGAAATTGCCGAACAGCGACTGGAGCAACAGAGTGCCGGTCAGCCGGCCGTCGAGCGCGACGCTGCCGGGTTCGCGCCTGAGCCACGGCAGCATCACCACCGCCGCGATCACGAATCTGAGCCAGGCCAGCAGCAGCACCGGAAAGACCGCGGTCAGCGGCTTGGTCAGCGCCACGTAGGTCCCCACCAGAGCCATGCCGGAGAACAGCAGCAGATAGCCGCGCAGCGGACGGGACGGGGCGGGGGCGGACGGGCTCACGGCTGGCCAGTGTATGCCAGGCCACGATCGGGTATCTTTCCAGCTGCCGGCATGGAACCGGCGGGTTCGCCGGTGCCGGGAGAAACCGAACCATGAATGCCGTTTACGAAGACCGATTCGCCGACCTGGGTGCGCCGCCGCCGCCCGGGCGCCAGCAGCAGGTGGTCGAGCAGTTGCGCAAGCTGCTGCCGGCACATGCGGTGCTGTACCGCGAGGAGCAGCTGCGGCCCTACGAGTGCGACGCGCTGTCGGCGTTCCGGCAGTTGCCGATGGTGGTCACCCTGCCGGAAACCGAGGAGCAGGTCGTCGGCATCCTGAAGGCCTGCCATGCGCTGGAGGTGCCGGTCGTCGCCCGCGGCTCCGGAACCAGCCTGTCGGGCGGCTCGATGCCGCACGCCAGCGGTGTGGTCCTGTCGCTGGCCAAGTTCAACCGGATCCTGGCCATCGATCCGGTGGCGCGCATCGCGCGCGCGCAGCCGGGCGTGCGCAACCTCGCCGTGTCGGAGGCGGCCGCGCCCTACGACCTCTACTACGCCCCGGATCCGTCCTCCCAGATCGCCTGCTCGATCGGCGGCAACATCGCCGAGAATTCCGGCGGCGTGCATTGCCTGAAGTACGGCCTGACCGTGCACAACGTGCTGAAGGTGCGCGGCTACACGGTGGCCGGCGAACCGGTCGAGTTCGGCAGCGAGGCGCTCGACTCGCCGGGGCTGGATCTGCTCGCGGCGGTCATCGGCTCCGAGGGCATGCTGGCCATCGCGATGGAGGTCTCGCTGAAGCTGATTCCGCGCCCGCAGCTGGCCCGCGTGGTGATGGCTTCGTTCGACGACGTGGTCAAGGCCGGCGACGCGGTGGCCGGGATCATCGCCGCCGGCCTGATTCCGGCCGGCCTCGAGATGATGGACCGCAAGGCGACCGTGGCGGTCGAGGAGTTCGTCCACGCCGGCTACGACCTCGAGGCCGAGGCCATCCTGCTGGCCGAATCCGACGGCACACCCGAGGAGGTCGCCGAGGAGATCGTGCGCATCGAGGCGGTGCTGCGCGAATCGGGGGCAACCCGGATCCAGGTGTCGGATTCAGAGGCGCAGCGCCTGCTGTTCTGGTCGGGCCGCAAGAACGCGTTTCCGGCCGCCGGCCGGGTCTCGCCCGACTACTACTGCATGGACGGCACGGTGCCGCGCAAGAACATCGGGCGGCTGCTGGCCGACATTGCCGCGATGGAGGACAAGTACCGGCTGCGCTGCATGAACGTCTTCCACGCAGGCGACGGCAACATGCATCCGCTGATCCTGTTCGATGCCAACGATCCCGACGAGTGGCAGCGTGCCGAGCTGTTCGGCGCCGAGATCCTGGAGCTGTGCGTCGAGTACGGTGGCACGATCACCGGCGAGCATGGCGTCGGCATCGAGAAGATCAACTCGATGTGCGTGCAGTTCTCGCCGGACGAGCGCTCGGCCTTCTTCGGCGTCAAGCGGGCCTTCGACCCGCCGGGGCTGCTGAACCCGGGCAAGGGGATTCCGACACTGGCCCGCTGCGCCGAGTACGGCAAGATGCACGTCCACGCCGGCAGGCTGGCCTTCCCCGATCTACCGAGGTTCTGAAGCGATGGGCCCATCGACCCATGATTCGACGGCTGCGGCCGCCCTCGCGCGCCTGGTCGACCGGATCCGCGGCGCGGCCGCCGACGGCACGGCACTGCGTCTGCGCGGCAGCGGCAGCAAGGATTTCTATGGCTGTCCGCTGCAGGGTGTGCCGCTCGATACCGGCGAGTACCGCGGCGTCGTGGCCTACGAACCGACCGAACTGGTGATCACGGCGCGCTGCGGCACACCGCTGGCCGAACTCGAGGCGGCCCTGGCCGAACGGGGCCAGTGGCTGCCGTTCGAACCGCCGGCATTCGGCGGCGCCGCGACCGTCGGCGGCATGGTGGCCGCCGGGCTGTCCGGCCCGGGCCGGATGTCGGCCGGCGCCGTCCGCGACTTCGTGCTCGGAGCGGCGCTGGTCGACGGGCAGGGCAAGGTCCTGAATTTCGGCGGTCAGGTGATGAAGAACGTCGCCGGCTACGACGTGTCGCGACTGCTGTGCGGCTCGCTCGGCATGCTGGGCCTGATTGCCGAAGTGTCGCTGAAGGTCCTGCCAGTGCCGGCGGCCAGCCTGACGCTGACGCTGCCGATCGATCGCGGCGATGCGCTGCGCCAGCTCAACGGCTGGGCCGGGCGGCCGCTGCCGCTGTCGGCCAGCGCCTGGGTCGGCGGGACGCTGGCCCTGCGGCTGGCGGGTGCACGGGCCGCCGTCGAGGCCGCTGCCGAAATCTTCGTGCGCGAGCATGGCGCGAGCGTTCTCGACGGCGAAGTCCATCGTTTCTGGGCAGCCATACGCGAACAGACCCTGCCGTTCTTCGAGGGCCCGGGCAGCGCCGTGGGCAGCGATCCTGCGGCTGGCGCTTCGGCGGCCGGCGCTCCGGTGGCCGGCAGTCCGGTGGCCAGCGCTCCGGCGGCCAGTGCCCGGGCACTGTGGCGACTGTCGGTCCCGTCGACCGCGTCCCCGCTGGCGCTGCCCGGCGAAGAGCTGATCGAATGGGGCGGCGCCCTGCGCTGGTGGCGTACCGACGCCGAACCCGCCGCAGTGCGCGATGCCGCCGCCCGGGTGGGCGGCCATGCCACGCTGTTCCGCGGCGGCGACCGCAGCCAGGGCGTGTTCGCCCCGCTGTCGCAGACGCTGGCCGTCATTCATCGCCGGCTCAAGGCCGAGTTCGATCCGAAAGGCATTTTCAATCCGGGCCGGATGTACCCGGATCTCTGAACGGACGCCCGTCACATGGAAACCCACCTCGCGGACTGGCTCAAGGGCACCCCCGACGGCGAAGAAGCCGAGGCCATCCTGCGCAAGTGCGTGCATTGCGGCTTTTGCACCGCAACCTGCCCGACCTACCAGTTGCTCGGCGACGAGCTCGATGGCCCGCGCGGCCGCATCTACCTGATGAAGCAGGTCGTCGAAGGCGAGCCCGCCACGGCGCTGACCCTCGATCACCTCGATCGCTGTCTGACCTGTCGCAACTGCGAAACCACCTGCCCGTCGGGAGTCCGTTACGGACACCTGGTCGACGTCGGCCGCAAGCTGGTCGAGCAGCAGGTCCGGCGCCCGCTGGGCCAGCGGCTGGTGCGGACGGTGCTGCGTGAGAGCCTGACGCGGCGCTGGCTGTTCGATCCGGCGATGCGCATCGGGCAGACGGTGCGGCCGCTGCTGCCGTCGCTGCTGCGTGACAAGGTGCCGGCCCGGCGGGCTGCCGGGCGCCTGCCGCAGCGCCAGCACGCGCGCAAGGTGCTGATGCTCGACGGCTGCACGCAGCCGGCCATGATGCCGTCGATCGACGCAGCGACCCTGCGGGTGCTCGACCACATCGGCGTGCAGGGCGTGGTCGCGGCGCGTTCGGGCTGCTGCGGCGCCATTCGCCATCACCTGAACGACGGCGATGGCGCGCTGGCCGATGCGCGGCGCAACATCGCCGCCTGGCTGCCCCATCTCGACGACGGCGCCGAAGCCATCCTGATCAACGCCTCGGGCTGCGGCGCGATGGTCAAGGACTACGCCCACCTGCTGCGCAACGACCCCGAATGGGGGCCGAAAGCCGAGCGGGTGGTGGCGATGACGCGCGACCTGGCCGAATGGCTGCCGGCCCAGATCGAGGCCATGGTGCCCGAACTGCGCGAGCGGCTGGCCGGCCAGCCGCCACAGCGGCTGGTCTTCCACCCGCCGTGCACACTGCAGCACGGCCAGCAGATCCGCGGCGCGGTCGAGCGCCTGCTGGCGGCGCTCGGCGTGCCGCCGCTGCCGGTGGGCGAGTCGCACCTGTGCTGCGGTTCGGCCGGCACCTACTCGATCCTGCAGCCGGCGCTTTCGAAGCAGTTGCGCACGCGCAAGCTGGGCAACCTCGAAGCCGACCGGCCCGACATGATCCTGTCGGCCAACATCGGCTGCCTGGCGCATCTGGAAGCCGGCACCGGCACGCCGGTGCGCCACTGGATCGAGTGGCTGGACGTCCAGCTCGCGCCGCCGCAGCGGCGCTGATCTTCGGCGACCACGAGGCGGGGCTGCCGGCGCCGACGAGCGCGCGCGATCAGGCGCCGACGGAAAGGCGCAACTGCCGTACTTCGTCTTCGGGCAGGCCGGTGATCCGGGCGATGGCGGTATCGTCGAAGCCGGGCTGCCCGAGCAGGCGCCGGGCAATCACGCGCCGGGTTTCGTGTTCGCCTTCCTTGCGCGCCGCACTGAGGAAGCTGGCCTCATCGCGCATGGCGCGCTCGCGCATGCAAGGCCGATGCCTTTGCTGCCGCCCGTGATCAGTACAACTTTGTCTTTCAGGCCCAGATCCATTATTCGTTGTCCGTTTGGGTAAACA
>Ga0172382_10005649_pt1 | contig 18572 bp, 13 predicted proteins | sample Leawel138RmetaG_FD_122245 | JGI IMG/M metagenome (GOLD analysis project Ga0172382, IMG submission 122245) | Leachate microbial communities from a municipal landfill in Southern Ontario, Canada - Leachate well 138R metaG | ecosystem: Engineered > Solid waste > Landfill > Unclassified | place...
AAAAATACAAAGTTAATCTTTTATCACTATTAGTTGTTCAGTAATTCCAAATCCTATAATTCTCTCCCAAACTTATCATCAGCACCTAAATTCAATAACGTTTATATACTTGCTTTATATCTTCATTTATTTGTTCCAATAGTTTATTGTATTTAGGAAAAATGATTTGCTTTTTAGCGCTCATTTTGAATTATAAATGATTGTTATTTCAATCAAATTAGCTTATTTTGTATGAAAAATCAATCATATTGCATATCGCAATATGCGATATAAACCAAATGGTAAACCTGAAAGATGATAATAAACCAACCAGGTTTATTATATAAAGGTAAGTTTACTGTTTTGTTCTACGGATGTTTGCTCTATATATTTCATTTGCAATCCACTACGGAATGCGTAGTGTTCTGCAAACAAAATATTTTATATAAGATTGGCAAAAAATATTAATTTTTGCCAATCTTATATTTTTATACTATTGCCTTTTGTTTATCTATAAACCCTAAATCTTGGGGTTTATCCTGACGCAAAAGGTAAAGAAATTCACTTTCTTTTATCCTCAACCTCTCTACTAAAAGCAATCAAATTCACCATTTACTCACAATGTTTTTTTATTGTTTTTTTAAGGGTTCGTGATTATGCAATTTATCTACGTTTATCTGTTGCGGAGTTATCGAAGGCTACTAAATTGCATAGTTCACGTAAACGGCTTCTAACTCTATTCCCATATTGTTTTTCGATTTCGGAAGCGGAGAGATTAGTAGTAATGTGTGTTTGTAATTTTCTTGACACGAACAAATCATAACGAGATAAAATAATTTCAGCCATTACGTTACATTCGTTTCCATAGTATTTGAGATTATTCTCTGTACCTAAATCATCAAAGCAATAGTTTCTGAAATTGGATTCATATAATTTGCCTTTGCTGTAACGATGTATTACTTCGTAACCATCCTGGATGAATTCAAAACTAATATCCCGACAGGATTTTAGTATAAATTTGTTTTCGGATTGAGCTACAAAACGCATCAGGTTCATCAAAGTAGTTTTTCCACAACCTACGGGACCCGATAGTAAAATTCCTTTTTGCAAACTAATACCCGCTTTGTGACACATCATTTCATCTTTCAGGAAATAGGCAATCAAACGCAAAATGATCGACTCGTCTTCTTTTCTGAACCGGAAATGCTGTCCGAATTGTTCTTTGCCCCGCTGTTCCAACAGCTGCAAAATTTTAGGATAATCATAATGGTTCGGAATAATCTTTTCCGGTTGTGGTGTTGAGGTGCTTGGCTCTGTCTTCGGGGTCTCCATAGCGATTGAATTTTTTTGTGTTTAACATCCAATTTCGTGCGGCTGCCTGCCAGTCTTTCATTTCCGTTTTACCTCCGACCAGCCAGCCGTTGCTTGAAAAATAATTGAAAAACTTTTGAGCTTCCAGTTCCGGATAATTCTGCTGTTGAAAATAAATTTCAACTTCCTGAATTTTCGGAACTTCATTTTTTTCTTTCTTTTTAGCGGAACTTTTTCTTTCTTCCTCACCCCCAACCCCTCTCGCAAGGAGAGGGGAGCCTTTTAAATCTTCGTCTTCTTTATGAGCTTCATTCTTCACAATGATTTTTTGTGTTTGTTCACCCAAGTTTAAATCGTTTGAAATGTTTGTTTTGTTTATATAGTTTATAGAAGGTACTAAAGCTTGTTCACTGCTTGTTTCATTACTTGTACAAGACTTGTTTAGAACTTGTTCATCGGGAGGTTCAAAAAAAGGTTCATTTTTTGTTTTAGCCTGTTTGGAAGCCGGTTTTAAGTCTTCCGAAAAATTGAGCATAAAAACCTGACTCCCTTTGAAGGGATTGAATGACGGTTGATAATCAATATAACCCAAAGAATGTAGATTCTTCAGGCATTTATGATATGTAGCTTTGGAAGCTATTTTGCTGATTCGCATTACCTCATCACGAGAAATACTTATCGGGTTTTTGAAACGATTGAAATTCCAGAACTGGAATAATGCCATGTATAAACTAACATGTGTAGGATTGAGGGTTTTATCTTTGATAACCCTTTCAAAAAATCCGGTTAAATGTTTGATGTAATTCATAATGTAAAGTATTAAGATAGGAGTATTAAGTATTAAGACTTTAGATTGCCACGTCATTCCACTACGCTACATTCCTCGCAATGACCCTTCGGCAAGCTCAGGGCAGGCTATCGAAATAAAGTAGGTGAAGCGTTTACTTTATTGCTATTCAATAACCGTTCTATATCCTGGTAATCGTAATACATCGTGCCTCCTACTTTGGTGTAAGAAAGTGTTCCGTTGATGCGGAGGTTTTGTAAGGTTCCGGGAGAAATGTTGAGTAACTTTCTGACTTCGGCTGAACGCAACCATTTTTTTGGTTGCGGGACTTTTGCCTGTAACAGCTCTTTAAGATCGTTCAGTAATAAACTTCTGAATTGGTCAAGGTCTTCCTGAGTAATGATATTTACTGCCATAACAAATGATTTTTAGATTTACGGTGTAAAATTGTAACATTATCAGCAGATAATCAGCCAAGTGCTGCCCATTGGTAATGAAATTTAATTCAGATGTTTTTAGTAGATTTTATAAGGAAAAGTAAATTTTGCCAATTTAAGAGGATGGGTATTGGATTTGAAATTGAAGATTAACGATTGCAGATCTCAGAAGGGTTTTAAGATTCATGATTTTTGATTGTAGATTGTTGTTACAGATTTTTATCCATATATTCTTCTAAAGATGATTTTAGATGGTTAAGAAACAAGGTCCTGTCGCCGGTACGATCTTTCATTCGGTGAAAAGCATGATGGATGTCTCCTAACTGAATATTGAATATGCTTTGAAGAGTTTTGCTAATCTGGCTGATGCCCACTTTTCCGTTTGCTATGGATCGGGAAGCATATAAGGCATAAATCAATTCGATAAGAGCATTTTTACTATCTGACCAATGCAGTTTTTTACTATTAAGAAATACTAAGTTTTCGGATTCATCTGTATTAGTTTTGGAAAGCAGGTAGTTGTATAATAATTCGTTTGAAATAATTTTAGCCACCTTATAATCATAATAGGTTGAAAATTTAGTATCAATTTCAAAAACAAAACTATTGAGCCCGAAGTTAATATCTATGTTGCCCAACTGAAAGAATATATGATCCATGTCTGTACGTCCGGAGCGATAATAACGATAGAAATCTGAATTATAGCTGTGCTCTTTGAATTCCTGTTTGAGTTCCTGTAACTCATTAGAAAAATATTTGAAATACATTTTGCCGTCCATAACCGGGCTGGAAGTTTCGATTCTGAATACTTTATTATAATAGAGTAATTTTCCGAGTATCTGCGGTTTAATTGTTTTGAAAAACTCAATTTCTTCGTTGTCACTTGAAAAACCGTTTTCGGAAATATGGTTTTTCATATCGGATAATAAGTTTCTCAGAAAAGCAGCCATGTGAAAAGCTTCCTCAATGACATGTTCAGCTTCTAAACTGATTTTTTGCTCTTCTTTTTGAATGCTTATAATAGCCTGTTTATAAATTGTTTTTATCATAATATATTCAAGATAAATTATCTGAGCATTTTGGAACGATAATCAGAAGGGGAAAAGGAGGTGTGCTTTTTGAAGAAATTACTAAACGAAGAACAACTGCCAAAATGTAATGCTTCGGCTATTTCAGAAATAGTTAAAACTTTGTTGTGTAACAGGGTTTTTGATTCTATAATAACAGCCTCTTCAATAAGCTGTTTGGTTGTTTTATCTGTAAGTTCTCGGGTAATTTTATTCAGATATCCTGCCGTGATACAAAGAGCGTCTGCATAAAACTTTACCTGATGCTCTTTTTTATAGTTTTGTTCCAAATATTTGAAAAAACTGAATAGGATTTTTTGTTTTTGGCTATGTATTCCTGTATATACCTGTTGTGAATCTATGTGTTTTTGCATCAGAAAATTAAACCCAACACCAAACAAGTCTCTTTGAAACTGATGATTATTTGTATTTTGAGCTGTATGTATCAGTTTAAATGTTTTTTTCAGAAAAGGAATGTCTTCGGGACTAATGGGAATAACCATGAAACTTTGTATTGATAGAAAATAAAACTTTATATTGAGTGCACTTATGTTGTTCTCTGGGAGAAACCCGGGAGAAAATGAGATAATGAACAACTTGGGATTTTTTTCTGAATGTAGAATATTGAATCGTATTCCATTAGGAATCAGTAAAAAATCAAAAGTCAAGAATGTTTTGTGTATATTGTTTATACAGATATCTACAGAACCTGATATTATGAAGATTATGGAGTGAAATGCAGGAGGTATAATATCATCAGACAAAATTGTTTCTGAATGCTCTTTTAGTACAAAAATTTTCAGATACTTTTCATTGTTGTTTTGATCTGTATTTGTCATATTTTTTGTTTTGGTTCAGTATTATATACATCAGATAAACGGATATGAAAAACAGGTTTAACATAGCTGTTATAAAAAAGAAAAATGCCAGCTTTCTGGGGTTGGATTCTTTAATTACACCATTTTCGAGATAACCAATGATTTCATCGTAGCTTAACAGGTCGATGAAGAAATATATACTAATCAGATTCAGTAAGAAAAGGAGCATAGAAAATGAAAATACCAGCCCCTTTTCTATCGACATCAATTTGTGCATCATTGATTTACACTCAAATAGTTTTGAAATATTTTTGTTGTAAGCCCCATAAGTAAAGCATCCTGCCCGCTATGTGCTGCTCCATAGGCTGTTGCAACAATATTGCCGACCGATAAATCCCAATCTTTATCTTTCCTGTCTCCATTATCATAAAGTGAGTATTTTACAATTGAGGAAACCGTAAGAAGGACTTCTTTCTCTTCGGGAGTAAGTGATACATCTGTTATTATCCCTTTTTCGTAAGAAATAACATCAACCCCTGTTTCCGGATAATCGTTTATTGTGACTCCCGATGCTAATTCTATGAGATCGTTGAGTTTTGTTTTTACTCTTACAGATAAACCGACTTCTGAGACAATTATGTCTAAACTGTGCTCGGGATAATTTAGTATCTGTTCTACCCGATCAGTAAATCCGGCATTTATAGCAATAGTTGTTGGTTCTAAATTGCTGTAACCGGTAATTAATTCATTTATTTTAACGGCAATACCTTCAATAGTATCATCCCTATTATTTGAAGCTACATAAGCATCAAACAATACATTGTGCAGTACTCCTATTGCATCAAACGGGTTGTCTGAACTTGTTGAGGGTGACGTTTTTTTTAGCTGTTGCTGGTGACTACTTGTTAGTTCTTCGTTATCACAGGAAGACAGGAGTGTTATCAAAGATACTAACACTCCGCATAGCAGAATCTTTTTCATGACCTTGTTTTTTAAAATGTTACTGAATGGTTTTTCAGTTCATTTTATCCGGATAAGCAGAACTTTGTATCAGCCTAATGCTATACTTTTTGCTTTTGAATTCGGAACAAAGCTATATATCAGGTTTTTACCTGTCAAATGAAGTATTGTGAGTTTCCGCTATTTTAAGTATGGATTTCCTGAAAATCCACACCTCTTATTTGATAAAAAAACCAGGTAGTGTTACTGTTTTTGTAAATACTGCGTATCTTTGACTTATCTGCCAGTTTTCTCATGCTTATACATCGTTTTTTCATATTCAGTCTTTTGACAGGGTGTTGCGTTACTGCTTACGGGACACAATACAAACCGCCTGACAGCTTAAAAAAATTTGATTATAACAGCTTGTCTGATAAAATTGAAAATTCCAAAAACAATAAGGATTTACAGAAGCTATATCTTCAGGCTTTTTTGGATAGGGCTAAATCGGAAAAAAATATAGAAGAAATCATAAACGGCTATAAAAACTATATGTATTATAGTGATGATAAACCGTCTGTTATTTATGCTGACAGTATGGTTGATGCATCATTGAAATCGAAAGATAATTCACTGATAGGTTCGGCATACCTGACCAAAGGTATTGTTCATTATTCGTTAAAGGAACATAAGCAAGCACTTGACCATTACCTCATTGACAATGAATATATATCAAAGACAAATGATAATTACCTGAAATACAAGACAAAATATAATCTTGCCCATATCAAATATTATCTTGGAATTTATGATGAGGCCATTGTATTATTTGAAGCATGTATTGATTATTTTAAGGCAAATAACCCGAGAGGTTACCTGAATACGCTTCACTCGCTTGCTTTATGCCATAACAGAATCGGTAATTTCGGGTATAGCTCTGAACTGAATGCATTGGGTGTAGCTGAAGGGAAGCGGCTTTCAGATGGCTCTATGGAACACTATTTTATTCATTTGGAAGGCATTAATCATTATTTCAGGGATAATTATGCTTTAGCTATAGAAAAAATAAATCATTCCTTGCAGGCAATACGAGAAAATAACGATTTTGCCAATGAAACCGTAGGATACTTTTATATCGGTAAAAGCTACCTGGGTTTGAAACAAACAGAAAAAGCCATGGTTTACTTTAAAAAAGTAGAACAGGTTTTTGACGAGAAGAACTATATACGCCCAGACCTTCGGGAAAGTTTTGAATTGCTTATAAAACACTATGACGCTAAAGGGAATCTGAATTTAAAACTTCATTACATACAAAAGCTTATCAAAGCTGACAGTATTCTGAGTACCAACTATAAATATCTGTCAGAAAAAATCCACAAAGAATATGACACGAAAGAACTGTTGAAAAAAAAGGCAGAAATCCGTAAACAATTAGAACAAAGAAAGAAAAGAGATAACCTGATGATCAGCGGAATAGTTTTCCTGATTATGCTGCTGTTATTTGTGTGTTATAGATATATAAGAAATAAAAAGCTATACAAACAAAGATTTGAAGAACTGATGAACCGCAATCAAGAAGAATTATCATTAGTTTTAGAAAGAAAACAAGCCGGAAAAACCGATCTGGATATAAACCCGGATGCTGCTGAACAGCTATTAAAACAATTAGAAAAGTTTGAGAAGAATAAGAAATATCTTGAAAGCGATTTAACTTTGGTAAAGTTAGCCGCTTCTTTTAATTCGAACACAAAATACCTGTCGAAAATCATTTTCTATTACAGAGGCAAAAAGTTTGCTGAGTATATTAATGACCTGAAAATAGATCATATCATTGAAGTATTAAAAAATGACAGGAGAATCAGGAATTATACCAACAAAGGCCTGGCAGAAGAAGTTGGGTTTAGCAGTACACAACGATTTACTAATGCTTTTGTTTCCCGCACCGGGATTTCGCCTACTTATTTTATTGAGGAGTTGAGGAAGGCAGAGAATGATTAAAAACTTTTTATATTTTTATAAATCTTTCATTTTTTCAAGATATAATTCAGGTAAAATAATTTTCACTTCTTGTTCAGTGTCCTCTTTTTTCCAGTAAACCATGAAATTGACTTTTGCCTGTTTTAATTGATAGCCTTTTTTCTTTTGCGTTTCAATTGTGTTTAGAAATTGTCTTGAAAATTTCAACACGGATTGTCCTTTGTCGTTTGTGCATTCATCATTGTTGATAATCAATGTGTCTCCACTAGTCAGTTGTGAAATAAGATGCTGTCGGGGAATAAAATAATCTAACCAAACATCTTTGAGAGACAAGTGCATTGCCATTTTATTTGGAGGTAAATATGTTTCTCTGTTTTCAACACGTTCTAAATTTTCTGCTGTAATGCTGTCAAGATAATTTCCGTTTAGGTGAATTGTCAAGTTGTGTTTTGCCCTTGTCATTGCAACGTACAATTGTCGTTTTGCTTCATCGGTTGCAGGGTTGAAATTTTCAAGCAAGATGAAAACATTGTCGAATTCTTTCCCTTTTGCTTTGTGAATTGTGGAAACAAAAATTGTTTCCCCGTTTTCATTGTAGAAATCTTCAAGCTTTGATTCTCTTACAAAAACTTCTAAATCTGATTTGTATTTCTTCTTGGAATTACTGTCTTCAAATTGTTTAATGAGATTGTTGCATACTTCAAGTTTTGAACTCTGTTTAAATTTTTCCCGCAGTTTTCTTTTTGTCGCTTCCCAAAGGTCGTCACTGATAACTTTGATGTCATCATTCATATTTATTTCATCGAGAAGAAAACGAACTTCTAAAAGATTATATAAACTAAAACCATCGTTACTTTGAATCAATTTTGCCTGCATTCCATTTTTCAACAGCAAACCTGTTATCTGCAAGGCTTCATCATTTGTTTTGGTCAAGATACAAGTAGTTCCGGCAAGATCTGTTGAAAGTATGTCTTTTACCAAAGGAGAGATAAGATTACCACTTTGGTAATGGATTAATTTTATTTTTCCACCATCTTGTTGTTTAGCAATGATAGAAGTTTCTTTAAGGCGATGAGCTATCTTTTTTACAAATCCATTTGAAAATTCAACCAAATTACTTTTACTTCTATAATTTTCTATGAGTTCGTGTTTTGCAGCATTCATACCTGTTATGAAATATTTGAGGTGTTTGGAACTTGCTCCTCTGAATTCGTAAATGTTTTGGTCATCATCGCCGACAGCAATAACTCTTATTTCTTCGTTTTGCTCCATCAATGTATTTATCAAAGCAAATTCATCAGCATTCATGTCCTGAGCTTCATCAATAACTAAAACTGTTTTTGTAATTCGGTTTGCTTCAACTTCTCCATTCTTAATTTTTTCAACCGTATTTTTCAGAATAGCATCTGACTTTTCTAAGCTACCCACTTTTCCCAATAGATCAAAGCAGTAGGAATGAAAAGTTTTTATTTCAATATAATGGGCAGCATTACCAATGAGTGAAAGTAACCGCTTTTTAAATTCTGTGGCGGCTGCTCTTGAAAAAGTCAGCATAAGCAATTGCTCATGTTTCACATCTTCCATCAAAAGGAGCGATGCTAATTTGTGTACTAATACTCTTGTTTTTCCACTCCCGGGACCGGCAATAACTGCAATATACTTTGTTTCATTGTCCTTAATGATTTCTAATTGTGTTGGTGACAATGCTCCAAACAACTGTCGGAATTTTGCAGGAGTTAAATTTCTTTTGATTTCATTTTGCCTGCTGCCTTTGAAATACTTGTTGAGAAAAGAAGTATAGTTCAATTGAAAATAATCATCAACAAATTGCAAAGCTCCTTTGTAATCGCCAATCATTTTTTTGGCATACTCACCGACAATATGGATTTGCTGAATCCTGTTTTCGTAGAACTGATTTAGCTTTTGGTAGTCGTCATTCCTATATCTTCTCTTATTGTCTTGTTCAAGCCTATCAATAGTAAGCTGATTATACACCACCAAAAATCCACCTTCAATTTTTATTGCATCAATTCTTGAAAGATAAAAAAGCGTATCCTCTATATCTTCAATTGAAACTTTAATTTCAAAAAGTTTCGGTCTTTTCTCAAATTCATCTTTCAGTTGGTGAACTGAAAATTCAACCAATACTTCTTCTTTTCCAATTTCCGAACTATTTAAATTGCTTTTCTCATAAAGAAATTCAACCAGGAATTTTGCTAATTCATGTCGTTTTTCTAACTTTTCTTTTAAAGATTCTTTGGGTTGTACACAAAGAATCACAATATGATTCTTTGAATATTCCTCATTGTGCCGCTTGATCCAATTCTTGATTGCCCAAAAATTGATGATGGTTTTTATTTTGTTCGGTGTTACATCTTTACAACCTTTTTCCTCTGCATCTTCATTCAGTTCTTTTAAGTGAAATATTTTCTCTTCCTCTTCGAAAATTGGCAACAAAAAATTTTCAATTCGACTAAACGTTTCTACAATCTTCAAAGAACGGTTTACGTTTTCTCCCTTTTTGATGAATGCAGTTAAATCCTTTGTATCGGCTAAAATCTTTTCTTCACAAAGAAGATTTACAATTTTCATTACTTCGGCTCTAACAATTCCCAAATGGTCGGAAATATAATCTATTCTTGATTCCGCTACTTCATCACCGGATTGTTTTCTGCTCTTACTTGATAAAAGTTTCTTGATTATCCTGATTCCCTGTTCTTTTTGCTTCTCCTCAAACCTTTGTGAGGCATTTATTTTGTCTATTGCTTCCTGTGCATTTTTTGAAAGAATGCTATTTGCAAAAACTCTGGGCATATTTTGTCCCCGTTTCAAATAACCGGCATCTTCAAGGGCTGCGATCGCTGTAGTTACTCTGGTTTCAATCTCTACAACATTATCATCCCAACCCGCTTTTCGTGCAATTTCCAATGCTGAATTTGAAACAGAAGAACGAAATCTTGTTATGTCTTTTATCGCTTTCCAAACCTGTTGTATTTCTTTGATCGAAAGTTTTGTTTGGTTGAGCAGGATGAAATGTTTGCTCAGATCTTCTTCATTGAACAACACATAACAATCTGCGACTATGTTTTCGTCTCGTCCTGCTCTACCGGCTTCCTGAATATAATTCTCCAATGAATCTGAAATCTCATAATGAATAACCATCCCGACGTCTTTCTTATCAACACCCATTCCGAATGCTGAAGTTGCTACCATTATCGGTATTTCACCTTTTATAAATGCCTCCTGATTAGCAATTTTTTCCTTAACATCCATTTTACCGTGAAAAGGCTTTGCATTAAATCCGTCTTCTGTTAGCCTTTTAGCCAGTAAATATGCTTTTTTGGTTCTTGAAACATAAATGATTACCGGGCAATTTTTTTCTTCTATCAAATCTCTGACAGCATTATATTTTTCTTCTTCATCTGATTTTTCAAAAACTTTGTACTGTAAGTTTGTTCTTACAGCACTAGAACTAAAAAGTTCTAATTCAAGAGAAAGTTTTTCTTTGAAGTAATTACAAATGTCTTCAATGACTTTCTTCTTGGCTGTTGCCGTAAAGCAAGAAACAGGAATGGATTCTTCAAGATTTTTCTTTTGCTGAATTTGTTTTATGAAATCACCAATATATAAATAATCAACCCTGAAATCCTGCCCCCAGGATGAAAAACAATGGGCTTCGTCAATTACAAAACGAACCACTTTTCTTCCTAATAAAAGCCTTTCGATGGTTTTTGAACGCAAAGCTTCAGGTGAAATGTAAAGTATTGATGCAGATCCGTTTTCAATTCTTTCAAAAGATTTAGCTCTTTCAATCGGGTCAAGCAGACCATTTATTGTAACTACATCTGTTATTCCGATTTTTTCGAGATTGTCAACCTGGTCTTTCATCAGTGATTGCAAAGGAGAAATTACAACGGTTAATCCTTTTGTTGCCACACCACTCATTAGAGCGGGAATTTGAAATGTGATTGACTTACCGCCACCTGTCGGGAAAACTGCTAAGAGGGATTTATTGTCAACCGCAGCTTTAACCGCGTTTTCCTGTAACGGCTCACCTGCATAAGTTCTGAATGAGTCATATCCGAAATATGTTTTCAGTCCTTTGTGTATGTTTAATGCCTGATTGCAATATACACAGCCTGTAAGGCATGGTTTGTTTCTTAGTGCAATCATTATCCTTTCGGTTTCAGGATAATTTTTTAGAACCCAAGGAGGTGTAATTGAGTAGCGGTTGCGACAATTTATTAAGGCCAAACAATAAGCTAATTCAACCGGATGTTCAGAAATTATTTTTGTGAAGACCGCTTGTTCGCAAATTTCTGAATGAAATTTCTCACGAATTAATTTTTCAAGATTTGCTTCATTGCTTTGGTATTTGATGAATTGAAAAAAAGAGTGAAATTCTTTTTTGTCATTCAACAACAAATACAGAATTTGTTTTAATGTTTCGTCTGTTTGTTGAAACGCTGCCACTTCATCAAAAAAGAGATCTTTGGCTTTTATAGCATCGTTAAGCGGATTGTTCAGGTCTTCTGTTTGCAGCTTATCGTCTTTTAATAAGGCATGATATGGCTTTGTCGGGAACAGTAGGGGAGAAAGAAATAAAGTGTCAATAATGTTTGCAGAGTTTATTCCGGCATCGGCAACGGCTTTCTGAATGTATTTTAAGTCATGGTTGAAAATGTTGTGCCCGCAAACGAACTGTGTGTCTTTGAGAAAATTACTGAAATCCAAAATTGAATTTGAATGGAAGAAATTGCCGTTATCCTTGATTCCACCAATATCAAGAATTTTTCGACTTTTCGGGTCAATTTCGGTATCAACAAATACAATTGAATTCATAGTGGTCTAAAATAGTCATTGATAAGAATTTTATTCCAATTTGGGAATGCTTTAATTGTCGAATTTTTACTTTTTTGGATAGATACTGGCTAATGTTAAATTGAATATTTTAAAAATCAACCACATGTAAATTTTTTATTTTAAGTGATTTGATTTTCAAATGTACTTAATTTTCATCATCAACTTAAAATCAACCTTGGTTTTCCGAGGTAGAGGGGTTGCAGCCCTCAACCAACATTTACAAATCGTTATAAAAACTTAATCATTGTATTTAACAAACATACAAATCTTTTTTAACATTTTTTACGGCTTCCCGTAAAACTATAAAATCCTGAAATTTTCAGGATTTTATGACTATAATAATCTATACTTCAACCTGTATGTTGTGTTCAACAGGAGTTTATCTCACGCTTTTATTTCTCTTTATTGGTGTTCGATGATTTTCAATTCATTGGTCGTCTTTCAGACACAACGAAACTCTGGTTATGCATAGGCTTTCTATTGTTTTCCAATTATCGGATTTATTCTATTTCTTAATTGCCATTCTATCCTTGGTACAATTGCGTCATAGTTTTCCACTTCGATTTTTATTGTTTTTAATCTAAATGTTTCATTTCTTAAGTTTCTCCGAGCCATCAATTTTAAAGCAAAAGTGGTTTTCTCTAGTTCCTTGTATATGTGTTCGTGAATTCTACTACCTATATTTTTTGATTTGCCTATATACAATGGTATCCAATCGTTTAGCTCTTTATGTGCTTTTATTCTTATTTTCTTGAGATTTGGAGTAAATCTCCTTAAATATTCTTCATCTTCCCATTCTGATTTAAAATTGTCTACCCATTCATTAAATGACAGGTGTGTGCTATTATTCTTTATTTCAAGCAAGTAAATACCGGGATATACGATGTCATTCCACGGAATTTTATTCCCTGCTTCATCAAGTTTAAATTCTAGTAATTCATTAAAATCTATTTCCCCAATTATTTGATTTAGTGTCTCAAATTGTTTTTTGAGTTCGTTGTCAATTGATTTTATTATCTCCATTTTTTTTCGCGTTATCGTTTTTCTAGTATGAGGCACAACGGTCTTGGCTATGAGCAGTTGGGGATTTACTCCTTAACTTTTCAGTTAAGCACTGACCTTTGTTTAATGTTTATATTTTTGTTTTGACTACTAAGCCCCAATTGATTATAGCCGTTGTTGGCAACAGTTTTTTCATATCAAATTTGTATTCTTCTTTTTTTCCAATATAATTAGTTCCGTCTTTATGTTCAATAAACCTCACCCCTCGGTATTGAATTAAATTGCATATAATGTTGTTTATTAGAACGAATAATGTGTGATAATTTTTTGAAGAATCTTTTCTGTCATAACTTATCTCTCCTTGATGTATTGCAAGATTCCTTAACCTTGGAAATAATTGGTCTATTTCTTGAGTTCTTTTAATCTCACAAAACTCAAGTAAAATGTCAATTTTATTCTCTGTTTTACCCAATTTATTAATATTACCGAATTTAGATTTTAGTTGGTCTACTTGTTTTTTTGAGACGTTGCCATTTAAGTTTGCTTCTATTAGTGGCAGTATATTTTCTTTCAATTCAGTGAATACGTCATCTTCTATTATTAAACCATTTTTTTTGTCAATAATTCCTGAATCATATAAAGAATTGGCAATTTTTTCGATAACAATTAGAAGAATAAAAAAACTACTTTCAATATTAACTTGCTTTGATTGATTTATAAGATAAATTACTTCGGAAAGATTTATTTTTTTATCCCAAACTAAAAAATTTGCTAGAGTATTAGCATAATCATCTATTATTCGTTTATGTTTGAAATGTACACTATGAATAGGTAAAAAGTGATTTACATTATATTCTGTTATTTCACTTTGAGAATAAGTTCTTGTAAAATGTTGATAGTCGGACAAATAATACTCTTCACGAATTATGGCATTGTTACCACATAAATATGAAATGAAATATTTTAATGATGGCTTTATTTTTTGATAAATGCGATAAGGTATTAACTTATCCTGGTAAAAATTTATTAGGATTGATTTTTCTTTTTCAGAGTCTTTAATAAGTCCAATTTCTAAATCAAAATTTCTCTGTTTATCGTAGTAATTATATCGTATCTCAGAATTGTCTAATTCAAGCGATAACATTCTTGAATCATCTTTACCAAACATTGTTCTTATCCTTTTCTTTTCAGATGTTTTGGTAAAAAGCATATCAACTCCTTCAACTACCAAATATTTTAATCCACTTTTTAAAATATCATTCTCGTTGTTTACATTTATATATTGAGTGGAATAATCATAGCAATAGAAACTAAATTTATAGCTGGGATAGGATTCTGACTGCACAACGACTTGGTTGAAAGTTAATTTAGAACCGTGGGATTCTATTGCGTGAATTGTAAATGTTTTATTGTCTAAAACGCTTTTTTTGTTAACAATTGATTTTTCTCTATCCTCGCCAAAAAAATCCTTGTTTATATAGCAATCAATATAAATCAAACCATTTTCAATTCTTAATTCAGGCAAATCAAGTTTAACAATTGGTTTGTTTTCGAAGTATAATATTGCTGAGTTAATTTCTTTCAATTGGTGATTTTTGTTCAAATTGTTGCCAACGGCAGTCTGTGAAAAAACTTCTGTTTTATTTTTATCAAATATAAAAAATAGTTGCACCAAAGCAATAGTATTTGTATTTTTAATGATACAACATACCACAGGTATTTCCCGCAACCAAATGACTGTCGCCAGTTTAGAAGATACTATTTCTGTCGATAATTCCATCCGATTTACAGATGCTTTTGTAGATAGTATTAACATAAAGTTTAACAACTCCAAAAGCTCATGTTTTTAAGCTATCCCAAATTTAGAATTATAAAAACCCACTAAAAAACAAACCTCCTTTAAATTGCTTTAAAAGAGGTCTGACGTTAGGATGTTGAAGCCTTATTTTTCGAAAACAGAGGTTGTGCAACAGCTACCCTTGTTATAGGGCGTTTTTCTTCTGATTAAATTGTCTGTCTCATTAATTATTTAATTCGGTTCTTAAACTATCAAACATATCACGTATAGTATCATTCTCATTTGGAGGTTCATAAGAACTTTCTTTTTGTTCATCGTCCCAATTATATTCTTCTTCTTGTTTTGTCTTGTATGCCTCCATTCTTTCTTCAATTTCTTCCTTTAATCTGTAGTAATCTATTCCAAATTTGTCCCCTACAGATTTTATTTCATAAAGTGTATCTTCTAAATAGTATTCTTCCGCATTTGAAGATTCCTCTTTCATCAATTCTTCAATATTGTTTAAAAAGTCCTCGTCAGATTCAATGAATTCTTGATACTCATCAGGAAATAAATACTCAAACCTTTCAAAATCTTGTGTCTGTTGAAGCATTACAATGTTTTTAGAAAAAGCTCTTATAGTTTCATTTTTATCAAATGTACACTCATCTTTAAATTGGTCTAAAATATTGATATAATATCCAAGTTCTTCACCACTCAAATCATTAGGTTCAATAATATTTTGAAATCTATCGAGGATGAACTGTTTCATTACTGGATATTCATCGACTAAAAACTCTTTAGTTATTTCATTAACTTTCGTGTAGTCGGAGTACTGTTTTTTATACCATTGAGAGTTGTTCGTTCCGGAAAAGGTTACCCTTGAAATCACAGAGGAGTTAAGAAAGTCAAAATCAGTTAAAATTTTATTTATGTAAATTTCTTTTAGATTTCCGTTAAGAATTATTCTGTTCTTCCTTTGTACTGTTTCACCACGTATCTGGTAGTATTCTTCTATTGCAAATATTTTAAACAACTGGTTAAAATAAATTGAGGAATTTATTATGTCCTCAATATAATCAGGAAAATCTTTGAAATAGTTAACAAGAAAATCTTGAACTGATGGATTTTGATAGTCAACGGCAAACTTGTTTATAGAATCTTTTTTGATACTAATAAACGTGTTTTCTAACTCTCGGATTGACTTTTTAAAATCAATTTCACTATATGATATTTCATATTTTTTTGAATGTGTTTTCGCGAAATTTTGAATAAGTTGCTTTAGGTCATCCAAAAGAATTGGTGCTCCAGCTGTCATTAGGTTTGCCAAGACACATTGAGAAAATTTAGAAATTTGATTTTCGTAAACGTGTTTCCAAATGCTTTCTGGATAATTCAAAAAATCAATAAACTTACTAGAAAATTCCTCTGGCTTAATATGTTTCCATACGTCAGGATGAGTTATTGTTTCAATAACCCTAGGGTTATAGTTAGGATGGTCAATAATTTTTGCATAAGTTTTTTTATCTAATATGTCTGCCAAATGAGATTCGCTTATTTTCGCAAAAAATAAATGATTGTATAGGATTTTTGCCCTAACAAACTTTGTATATTGAGAAAGATCTATGACGCATTTTGCGAATTCAAGCGAAGGGTTTTCAAAAATATCATAACGTAATTTCGCCTGTGCAAGAATATACTCTCTTGTCGTAAGAATTAGGACTTTATCATTTGAACTACTGACCTTTTCAATGAATCTGATAATTCTCTGTTCCTCATTGTTACTTAATTTTTTGTCAAGAAAGTTCCTGCCTAAAAAGTCGTCGAAAAGAAATACTTGTTTTGTGTTTTCCTTGTATAAATCATATCCATCATTTATTGAATCCGAAAGAAAGACAAACTCGTCAAAACCGTTAGCTAAGTAGTGGTAAACTAAAATTCTTGCTAATGTTGTTTTGCCAATACCCGGCATTCCAGAGATAATTACGTATTTTTTTGATTTTATAATTTCAAGTGCTTGGTAATAGCTTTTATTTTCGACATAAACTCTTACGGTCTCCTTTACCTTTTCTTCTTCGAAGCTCGACTGATTATGAATTTTACTGTGAAGGATACGTTCAAGAATGTTTGTGCTTGAAAGCCAAAGTTTAAAATGCAGTTTTTCTATTTCGGGAAATTCTCCCAATAAATTATTTAAGTCATCTCTACCAAAAATATCTGAAGTTGACTGTACAAATGGGTTTAACAGGGTTATTATTTCATCCTTTTGATTTGGTGTTAGCCCAACTGATGTTGTTAGGATGTATCTACTAGGATTTAGCTTTGTTACTTTTCGTATTTCTTCTTTTAACTTATTGTAAAGTGAATTAAAGTCCTTATATCTCTTACACTGAATAATTAATTTGTCTTTTGCATTAAATGAATGTCTAAGGTCAATACCTGAATCTCGTCCACTTGTGAAAGATTCAAGATGAACGCCAAGATGCTTTTGAAGAAGATCTCTTGAAAGTTCTTCAAATTCTGGTGGCGATAAATTTAGAAAATTATAGTCAGGCATTATCTGTTCTTGTTTGTCTGCAATTATTAAATGTTACACGGTCTCTCAAAATGCCCTATAACACCCAAATATCCGAAATAATTAAAATGTTTATAATTATTTGTAAATACCTGATTGTCTATTTTGTAACAAATGTAAATAAATTTGATTACATCAGTTTACGGAAAACCTCATTTACAAAAAACTCCCAACATTGTTGAGAGTTTTATATTTTTTTATTGTTTCTTTTTACTATAAGACTTTGACTGAAAAATAAACCTGTTTCAGTTTACCGTTTTTTTCAATATTAGTAACAGTAATATTTACGTCTTCATTTTTTATTTTTTGAAAAAATGTATTATGTCCTTTTTTAACATAACCTATAAAGAGCTCATTTTTAAAAAGTTTAATAGCATTCGGGTCAAATTGATTATCCAACTCTGTCTCAAATCTTAATTTATCCCCAATATTAATACAATCTGTATCTAATTTTAAATGAGATAAAGCTGCTACGTCAGAAACAAAACTTATTCCTATTCCATTAAATTTTTTAGGAAATTCAGCTAAAAACTCAAATGTATCAGTAGCTAATTTTCCTTGTGTGAAACCTAATTCATCAAACCAATCTAATCCATCAATATTTGCTGTCCAAAAAGATAAATAACTATTTCTGTCAGCTCTTGTTTTTGGCATTAACCTAAGAGTAAGAGCTGTTTTGATATTTGTTTTATATGTTCTGTTTATTTCAGGAAATTCAGGGTAGTTGTAAAACCCTTTTTCTTTAGCTTTTAAAACTTCTTCTTGTTGATATTCAAATACAATATTATCCCCGGATGAATTTTCTCTGGAAAAAACACCCACTAAAAAACGACCATCTCCTTCGCCTGGTCTCCAACTTAAATAAATTTTTTTTAGTATCATATTATGAGAATGCTTCTAAAAGTCTATTGGTTCTGATTGTTACTAGCTTGACTATTAGTTTCTTTCTTTTTACAGAAAGAGCATATTTTGTATTTGCAAATATAGTACCATTATCTATGTTAAACACAATATCTGAAATTATATTTTCATTATAACAT
>Ga0172382_10005651_pt1 | contig 18570 bp, 16 predicted proteins | sample Leawel138RmetaG_FD_122245 | JGI IMG/M metagenome (GOLD analysis project Ga0172382, IMG submission 122245) | Leachate microbial communities from a municipal landfill in Southern Ontario, Canada - Leachate well 138R metaG | ecosystem: Engineered > Solid waste > Landfill > Unclassified | place...
AACTGGCCCAGAAAGTTGTAACCCTCGGCCTCGATAAAATGCAGTGCATACCAGCCGCGCTCTTCGCTGCTCAGCGCCTCTGATGCTGCGCCCTGTGCAGGTGGGCTGTCCGCCCACAGGCCCCTGACCGCATTCAAGGCAGATCGGGCAGTGTCGCTCATGCTGCGCATGAGCTCCAGCGTGAAGATTTCATGTGTCTGAAAATAATGGACCGGCAGCATGACATCTTCACCATAAGTGCGCAGCACATCCTGAAACAGCCGGCTCGCCCCGTAGGTCAATAGAACAGGCCGCGCCATATCCGGATACCGCATCATGGCCAGCCTCGCTTTCGCAACCAATATAGGGTCGTCGGCGTAAGCAAGAAACAGCGCCTGCAGCTCTGCGGATTCGGTCGACAAGGCCGCAGCATGTTGCGGCAGAACCTGCTTGACCTGCAAATGCACAAGCTGGTCTTCCAATGGCTTGGGTTGCCCCAGACCGGCAATCAGAAGCGCCCCCAGAAACGCCAGCAGGCCGGCCCATGCCAAAGATCTCATGAACACATCCTGGCATGCACCATCGTGTGATAACCGACCCATGCAGGCATCAAGTCCAAATCACGTCTCCTGTGACGAGCCTGACAATCCCCGCGACATACGACCGGGTAATGGAAATAATGTACATCATTGCCTGGGACCCTCTACGGCTTCCATCACCGGCTCAAGAGGTTGGAGGAGCTGGGTTCGTCACTTCTCATACGTCCAGGCCCGTCTTCCAATAAATGGCTCAATCCTATCCTTTTTTGAGTTGGACGCCTCGACAGAGGGGTTCCTACAATTGCCCGCAAAGGACGCACAAGAAAAACATCATGGCCATACGGGAGACATACGAAAATGATGCCCACCAATATAAAACACCGGCTCGTAGATCGAGATTCTTTCGCCCCAACGAACCCCCAGGCTTACGCTCCGGCATGCAGCCCTTCAAACAGGCTGACAAGGTTGACGTTGGGGCTGTCCATCGCCGCCTCTTTTATCCTGCCAATCAGTGCCCAGGCGCAAGCAAGCCAGTCTTACCCTGATCGCGCTATCAACCTCATCGTTCCTATCGGAGCCGGCGGTGTGGCCGACACTTCAGCAAGAATTCTTGCCCAGAGACTGAGCGAACATCTTAAAGTACCCGTGGTCGTGCAGAACAAACCCGGGGCGGCTCAATCCATTGGGGCCGATTACGTCATGCGCTCCAAGCCTGACGGCTATACGTTGATGTTTTCCACCGGCGGTTTTGTAGCGACGCCCTTCCTCCTGAAAGGGTTCAAACTGGATCCGATCCGGGATTTCGAACCCATTTCTCTGATCGCTTCCAGCAATAATGTGCTGGTCGGGTCCAACACCATACCCGGCAGCACGCTCAAAGATCTGGTGGAAATGGCGAAGAACAAACCTGGCGAAGTGTTCTACGGTTCACCGTCTGGTGCAACAACACTCGTATTCGAGCACCTGAATCAGGTCACCGGGATAAAAATTGAGCCCATCTTTTATCAGAGCACACCGGCCGCATGGGCCGACATCATTGGCGGCCGTATTCACGCCACCATGGAAGGGCCGGCGCTGGCTTTAGGGCAGGTCCAAGCCGGCAATGCGCAAGTCCTGGCGGTTTTCGGGCCCAAGCGCACGCCCGAATTCCCAGACGTCCCAACTGTCGCCGAGCAAGGCTATCCCGGATTCGGTATTGAAAGCTGGCAAGGGTTATGGGCACCCAAGGGTACTTCCCCAGACATTATCAATGTATTGGAAAAAGCCGTTATTGCTGTCATGACGACGCCGCAGATGAAGCAGGAAATGCGGGCAGCAGGGCTGGACGCGAAAGGTTCCACAGCCACTGAGTTCGCACAAGAGATAAAGGACAACACCGAACTCTGGCGCCAGGTCACCACAGCCGCCGGTATCGAACCTCAATAGCAGGAACAACACGACATGCTTGACTTGATTTCAATGTGCCGCCGGCCTGGCGGGTTAGTGATGGGCTGGTGTTCATCAGGCTCGCCCTTGCTTGGTGAAGCGATGGCCGTTGCCGGGTTTGATGCCCTGACAATAGATCTGCAACACGGCGTACAGGATTTTTCAGAAGTATTGCGCGTTTTACAAGCCATTGATGGCCGCGGAATCCCGACGCTCTGCCGTACGCCCTGGAACGAGCCGGGCCTTATCATGAAGGCGCTGGATGCGGGCTTTAACGGCATCATCTGCCCAATGATTGATGACAGGGATCAGGCAGAACAGTTGGCGCGTTATTGTCACTATCCGCCAAGCGGCAGCCGCTCCTTCGGCCCACATCGCGCCATGATCAGTTTCGGCGACGAGTACGTAAACGTCGCCAACGACAGGGTTGTCGTGCTCCCCATGATCGAGACGGAAGCCGGGCTGCGCAATGTTGACGAGATTCTATCTGTCCCCGGCATTTCCGGCGTGTACATCGGGCCCAACGATCTAGCACTGGCTTTTGGCTATCCAGCTCAGGGCGTCCCCTGCGAAGACATACAGCGCCATATCGAACATATTCACGCCAGAACCAAGGCCGCCGGAAAGATCTGCGGTATTGCCTGCGGGTCGCCCCAAATGGTGACCGATATGCTCAATGCCGGTTTCGAAATCGCCACTTTGCAAAACGACCTGCGTCTGTTCCTGGCCGGAATGAAACAACAGCTTTCGGCCATCCGTCGCTGAACTGACGCCAGGCAGTAGCGGTCGAGGCTAAAAGGCTGATGACACACACTCCCTGGCGGTCGACACGAACCGATGAACGGTTGAGTCGTGTTCGCCACGACGCCAGGCGAGCACAGTCAATAAAGCAAGTTCTTCCGCCCACTTCCGATCAATCTGCAGTGGGCGGATGGCAAGGCCATCGCCGGTATGTGATTGCGCGGCATAAGGGACTACTGCCAACCCTATGCCCCGTCGAACCATACCCAGCATTGCCGTAATCTGCGACATTGAAACGATCTTTCTAGGTGTCACGTCATACAGTTCGTAAAGCCTGTCCAGAACCACACGAAAATAACGTGAATGCGGCGACCAGGCGATCATCGACACACCGTCAAGATAGCGCATCGGAATCTGCTGCATTGCACTGAGCGGATGCGAGGCTGGCATGGCCAACGCCCAGCGGTCCCTCATAAGCAATTGCGACTCAAATCGCAATGAGTCAACCGGTGGTCGCACCAGCGCCACGTCAAGCGCAGCATCATCCAGCATGCGAAACTGCTCTTCAATCAGCAATTCCTTGAAGACGAAATTGACGTCGGGATAATTCTGCCGATGGCGCTGCACCAGCCGGGGCAACAGCTCAAACGACGCGGAAGATGTAAAGCCGATGACCAGTGTGCCCTGCTCCCCGCCTGCCGCCAACTGGGTCTGCGCAACGGCGTCTTTCGCACGTTGAAGTATTGCCCGCGCTTCGTGTAGCAGAAATGTTCCAGCCGGCGTTAAAGAAACGGATCGGTTATGCCGGACAAACAAGGTGACCTGCATGCGCTCTTCCAACAATGAGATCTGCCGGCTAAGGGGCGATTGCGTCATGTGCAGACGTCGGGCCGCCTGGCCGAAGTGCAAGGTTTCCGCGAGTGCCACAAAGCACTGAAGTTGCTGCAGGTCAAAAGGAAGCTTCATGTATCGTATCCTCCAGACGGACAATCCGGCCTTTACCAGCACAAGGGGCGCCGTTTACTAACGCCACTGCAACACACGTTCGACAATGTCGGCAAGCTTCTCGAAAGCCGGTGTGATTGCCGTTTCCGCCACACCCGCATAGCCCAGCAGAAGGCCTTGGCGGGCGGCCTTTCCATCTTGATAATGCAGTGACAAGGCACGTGTGACCACCCCCTGCCGCTGGCTTTCCTCAACGATTGCGATGTCGGCGCCCGCTGCGGTGTCAGGGGGAAAATGCAGCACCAAATGCAGGCCCGCCTCGTGCGGGGACACCGCCCACTTGCCAAACCGCCGGGCAATGGCGGCTCGCAACACCGTCTGCTTACGGTCGTAGCGCTGGCGCACCCGCCTGATGTGGGCTGCGTACAAGCCTTGCGAAATAAAATCTGCCAGTGCCGCCTGTTGTATCAGCTGGCCGTCTCGATAAAGCTCCGCAAAGCCGTCTGCACACTGCTGCGCCAAGCGTTCGGGCAGCACCACATAACCACTGCGGATACCGGGGAAGAGCGTCTTGGACATCGACCCCATATAGATCACCCGGCCTTGATCGTCCAGCCCCTGCACCGATGCCAGCACCCGCCCTTCATAACGGAATTCACTATCGTAGTCGTCTTCCAGAATCCAGACACCATGTCGATGCGCATAGTCAAGCAGCATCCGGCGCCGGGCCAGGCTCATCACCATGCCCAATGGAAACTGATGAGAAGGCGTAACATACATCAGCCTCGGAGGCTTGCTTAACAGCCTGCCCTGCGGGGCCATGCCTTCGGCATCGACCGGCACGGGTACGAGCTTCAAGCCATGCGCGCGCAATAAGCTGCGGGCGGGACGATAGCCGGGTTCCTCGACCCAGACGCTATCACCTTCGTCGGCCAGCATCTGGCTGATCAAAGCGATGGATTGCTGAATGCTGCTGGTAATGATGACCTGCTCGGGTTCGCAGACTATGGAACGCGAGATGCGCAAATGCTGGGCCAAGGCCTGCCGCAAGGGAAGATAGCCGCCGCTATGAGCATAATTAAGCAGATCTGCCGGGGCATGGCGCCAGTAGCGGCCAAGCAGTCTGGCCCACGCTGCCCGCGGAAAGCCTTCAACATCCGACATCCCCAAGGCAAAGGCGCCGGATGGGCTGCCCACGATAGCTGCGTCCCGCAAGACCCGAAAACCGCGCTGTGACAGGCCCGGCCCACCCTGCCCATCCGCGACAGAACTCACACTACCAGTCTGGGCAAGACGGCCTGGCACCGTTTCGGAGACATAGGTGCCGCTGCGATGCCGGCTCACCAGATAACCCTCGGCAATCAACTGCTCGAAGGCATGAAGGACGGTATTGCGCGATACACCCAGCTCGTCGGCCAATGCGCGGGATGACTGCAAACGCATATTCGTGGGCCAGTGTGATTGCAGAATAGCCTGACGCAAGAGATGGTAGATCTGGCGGTTCAGGGGGCCTTGGGGAGACTTCCGATCATGGTCAAGGTGCTGGCGTAAGTAGTCGGATAACAGCATGAAACACCCGCGATGAGTAGAAAGGGCGGAAAGCACTTCGGCTGGCTTTTTGGGAAGATCTGGCACCATCAAGTATTACGAAACTGGGCCTTTTGACTGAACCACTTCAGACATAATATCTGATCTGAAATCGTCGGCTTTCGACCCCTGTGTTTCATCCATGGATACCCCATCATGACTCCCTTAACGTCTCATCCTGGTCATTTTGCACCGCTCGACCCGCAGATCGAAACCTTCTTGCAGCGCATGACGGAAACCACCCTGCGCTACCCGCGCCGCGACAAGGTAAGCATCGAGGAAGCGAGACACCACTGCGAACTGATACGCGAACAGTGGGTGCAGGGCGGGCCCGAAATGGCCCATATTGAAGAACGCAAGCTGCCCACCCGGCATGGGGATATCCGCATACGTATCTACCAGCCACACAAACGGCGTCTGGACGGCGCCCTGTTCTACATACACGGCGGCGGGTTTGTGCTTTTCAGCCTGGATACGCACGACAGGGTCATGCGCGAATATGCCGAGCGCGCCGGCATCACCGTCATCGGCATTGATTACACGCGTGCGCCCGATTGCCGGTTTCCCCAGCCGCTCGAAGAATGTGCCGACGTCGTCGAATGGGTCAGCCGGAACGGGGCTGAACTCGGCATAAACCCACAAAGTCTCTTTATCGGCGGCGACTCCGCCGGCGCCAACCTTTCCTTGGGCACCTGCATACTGAGACGCGACCACGGGCAGGCTCCGCTGTCAGGCATGATCCTCAATTATGGCGCCTTCAGCACCGACGTCTACCGCGACTCCATGGTGCGTTATGGCGCTGGCGAGTACGGCCTGTCCCTGCATATGATGGTATGGTTCTATCGCAGTTATCTGAGCCGGCCAGAAGATCTCACGCACCCGCTGGTGAACCTGGTGGGCGCGGAACTGCACAAGCTGCCCCCTGCCTTCATGGCAATCACCGAATGCGACCCCCTTCATGATGACAGCGTGGAAATCGCCGCCAGACTGCGCGCGGCAGGGGTGGATACAACCGCGACGGTCTACCCTGGCACCATACACAGCTTTCTGGAAGCCGTTTCAATCGCAGATGTCGCGGCAAGGGCATTCGACGAAACCTGCCGGTGGATGCAGACCCAATGCACGGCTTAAAGCCGGCCCACAACCCTAGGGATCCTCTGATCAAGTCCCCGCGCCGCGCGCATCTGTGGAATCGGGCGATCTGCTTCGTTGCAAATGCTCGCGATAGCTACGGCTATCACTGCGCTTTGCGCCTCGCATCTCACACCGATCCACAGCGCCCGCTTCCCGCTCGACTTGATCAGAGGATCCCTAGCGAACCGAATCAAACCAAGGCCCAGCCATGTATACCCCCAAGCCCTACATCGAAGACGACCTGAACGTTTTGCACGCACACATGCGTCAATGGAGTTTCGCCACGCTGATCACACACGGTGAAAACGGCGTGCAGGCGACCCACCTGCCCTTCTTGCTGGAAACCAGCGCTGACACCAGCCAGACCCCCGCACAAGACCCTGCCCTGGGTGTGCTGGTCACTCACCTTGCCCGCGCCAATCCCCAATACCAGGATCTCAAGGCCGGCGCCCCAGCGCTAGTCATCTTCCAGGGGCCGCACGCCTTCGTCTCACCCAGTTGGTATGTGAACCAGCTGACCTTCCCCACCTGGAACTACACCGCCATCCATGCGCGCGGCCAGCCCATTCTGTTTGAAGAACCCGACGATATTCTGGCCATCCTGAAGAAGACCGTCCTGACGTATGACACACCGGTGGGCGGTTCCTGGAAATTCGGCGCCATGCCCGACGAGCTGATCCGGTCCCGCATGAAAGCCATTTTCGCCCTGCGCATTCCTATTGCCACCCTGGAAGGCAAGTTCAAGCTCAACCAGGATAAAACTCATGAAGATCGACTGGGAGTGGTGACGGCATTGGAACAACAAAACGACCCGCAATCGCAGGAAACGGCGGCATTCATGCGGGCTTTCCTGGATCTGGACCCAACTCCCTCATCTTGACCACGACGGTTTGTGTACAGCGCGAGGTCAATCATGGGCAGGGGCAGCAGGCTGCGTGATATGCAGTTCCGCCATCAGCCTTTTCGCTGAACAGACCAGCCATTCAACGGTGGGGTTGCGGTTGCCCTTGCGCCAGACCATCCATATTTCAATGGCAGGCAGGCTATCCGCAATAAACGGCCGGAATTCAACCAACGGGTTGCTGGTATAACGCCCCACCTGCCCGGCGACTATGCCGAGCCCCAAACCCGCCCCGACCATCGCCAGCATGGTCTGGGGTTCTATGCAGGACAGCACCAGCCTGTGCGATACATTAGCTGCACGAAAACCTTGTTCGGTAATATCGGCCAGATACTTGGCCTTGACAGGATCATGGCCCACATACGGCTGCCCTTCAAAGTCGGACAAACGCAGTTCCTTCTTCTTCGCCAGTGCATGATGAGCCGGCAGCACGGCGACCAGGTTATCGACATTGACCCGCAGGCTGTCGAAGTGGAAAAGATTGATGGACGGGCGCAATAGCGCTGCATCGATGTCGTTGCGGATAAGGGCATCGAGCTGGGCCAGCGTCATGAGCTCGTTGAGAGCAAGTTCCGCCATGGGCAGCGCTTCGTTGAAACCGCGCAGCAAACCGGGCAGGGCCTCGTACGCAGCCACCGGTGTGAACCCGAGCGAAAGGCGTTCTTGCGGCCGGTTTGCGGCATCGCGCGCCAAGGCGGTTGAGGTCTGGGCCGCCTGAATGACTTCGCGTGCTCCGCCCAGGAAGGCGGCACCCGCCGCGGTCAGGCGCACTTCACGACCGCTGCGTTCGAACAACTGCACTTCCAGACGGGCTTCCAGCAGCTTGATCTGCCGGCTGAGGGGCGGCTGGGTGAGATGCATGCGTTGCGCCGCACGCCCAAAGTGCAATTCTTCAGCGACGGCAACGAAGCATTGCAATTGGTGGATATCGAACGGTATCGGCATCAATACTTGTATCAGCTCATCCAAACATTGAATTGGACCTGGAGCCCAGCACTTTCTATTATATCTGATGGCCTGCCGCCAGCCTCCCATGGGAACATTCCTGGAATGTGCTTCGATCCTCATCGAAGCGGCCTTTCTTCACCACTCTGAATTGGTTTACACAAGGATCCACACTATGCAAGTCATGGATGCAATCGCCGACATCCTCAAAAAGGAAGGCCTGAACACTTTCTTTGGCTATCCCACGACGCCTATTATTGAAGCCCTCGTCAAAGCAGGCATGAAGCCTGTGCTTTGCCGGCAGGAACGGGTCGGCGTCGACATGGCGAACGGCTACGCCAGAATCAACCGCGGCAAGCCCTTTGGTGTGTTTGCCATGCAATACGGCCCTGGCGCTGAAAACGCGTTTTCCGGCATCGCTTCGGCATTCTCAGACTCCGCGCCTGTGCTGCTGCTGCCGCTTGGCCATCGCCGGGAAATCTCCCAGGTTCAGCCTTCTTTCCGCTCCACGCGCGCCATGGAAAGCATCACACGTTCTGCGGAAGAACTGCTTCTGGCCGAAGAAACCCCCAACGTCATGCGGCGCGCCATCAATCAACTGCGCAACGGCCGCGTCGGCCCGGCCCTGATCGAACTGCCCTTCGACCTCGTCGGCCAGGAATTCGACTACTCCGCAGATAGCTATCGCCCGGTCCGTCAGACCCGCTCTGCCGGCGACAGCAGAGACATTGATGACGCAGCCGCCATGCTGCTGTCGGCCAAGCGGCCTGTCATACAAGCAGGCCAGGGCGTGCTCTACGCAGACGCCTCGGCAGCCCTGCTGGAACTGGCCGAACTGGCTGACATCCCTGTCTTCACGACCGTCGAAGGCAAAAGCGCCTTCCCTGAAAACCACCCGCTCGCTCTCGGCACCGCCGGCATGGTCGAGACCGGCCACGGCAAACACATCGTGGACGAAGCCGACGTAGTGTTTGCCATTGGCACCAGCCTGACACGCCACTTCTTGGTGACCCGTGTATTCGGTGTAAACGAAAAACGCATGATTCATGCGACCAACGACGCCCGCGACCTCAACAAGGGTTATGAAACGGAAATCGGCATTCTTGGCGACTGCGAATTGATTCTGCGTCAGCTTATCGAAGCCGTCCGCGACCGTCTGGGCGCCAAGCCGCGGCAAACGGGTATCCGCGATCGCATCCGCAGCCTGAAGACGGAATGGCTGCAGCAATGGGCACACAAGCTCGACAACACGGACACGCCCATCACCCCCTACCACGTCATTCGCGAATTCTCGCGCGTCATTTCCGCCGACGACGCCATCGTCACACACGATTCCGGCAGCCCGCGCGACCAGATCCTGCCGTTCTATGAAGCCACCCAGCCTCATAGCTATATCGGTTGGGGGAAATCGCACGCACTGGGCACGGGGCTGGGGCTGACCATAGGTGCCAAACACGCCGCTCCAGAAAAATTCTGCGTCAACTTCATGGGTGATGCCGCTTTCGGCATGACGGGCCTGGATTTCGAGACCTCTGTGCGTACGGGCGCCCCCATCTGCACGGTGGTTCTGAACAATTCCACCATGGCCATCGAAAAGAAGCACATGGAACTGTCCCACTCCATGCATCGCACCCGCGACATCGGCGGCAACTATGCCAACCTGGGCCGCGACCTGGGTGGCTGGAGCGAACGCGTCGAAGATCCGGCACAGATCGGCCCCGCTTTCGAACGTGCCCGCGAACAAAACCGTGAAGGCAAGTCGGCATTGCTGGAAATCATCACCAGCGAGGAAACCGATTTCTCCTTCCGTCGTACTCAAATGAATCGATAATCTTCTTGTAGGCCTGCGTGGCGGATCCAATGGTCCGCCGCGCAGCCGCCTTTCGACAAAGACACATTGTAGAAACGTCCATCACCTGTCCGCCCTGGAGCGGTCGCTGTACAATGCAAGCTTGAACCGCTTGATCCCAGAGGCGGTATAAGAGATCCCCCATGACGAAGTCAGCGCCTGCCTGGCTTATACCCATCGCGGCAATTTTCTTTCTTCAGACCGCTTCCTCATTTCTGGGACGATTCATCCCCATCATCGCCCCCGCCCTTTCTGCAGATTTCGGGTGGGATGGCAGTACCATCGGTTACCTGACTGCCAGCCATTCATTGGGCAGCCTTGCCATACTGGCCGGCGGCTCGGCCCTGCTCAAACAGGTGGGCGGCATGCGCATGCTGCAGATCACGCTGTTTTTGGGTACCGCCAGCATGAGCCTGTTTCTGCACCCCAGCGTCACGGTTGCGCTACTTGCCTGCTTCATAATGGGTCTGAGCAACGGCACGTCCAACCCGGCCGGCAGTGAAGTCCTGCAGCGCTTTTCCCCACCAGGCAAGCGCAATCTCATCTTTTCGGTCAAGCAGGCCGGTGTGCCGCTGGGCGGCGTGTTGGCAGGGCTCGCCGTTCCCGCCATGATAGTGCTGATAGGTTGGCGCCTGACCCTGTTTGCCTGCGCTTTGCTGGTCATCGTCACGCCGGCCCTGACCTGGCGCGTCAGTGCTCAGGTGGATGAGCGGCCGGCTTCATCGCGCCCTTTCCTCGGCTGGCCGGGTCGCGAAGCGCTGCACAGCCTCAAGGTGCCGCTGCAATCCCTGATGCACAATCGCGGGCTGTTCAGGATGTCCATGGTGGGTGTCCTGTTTGCTGTTTCCCAGACCTGCTGGTTCACCTTCACGGTCATCTATCTGATAGACGGCCTGGGTTATTCCCTGGGCCAAGCCGGCGTCGTATTTGCCGTCATGCAGGCCGGCGGGGTAATCGGCCGCGTCGCACTGGGATGGCTTTCCGACCATATGCAGTCTGCAACCATTTCCTTGATGACGGCAGCCATTCTTTCGGTGGTGACAACCGTGCTGCTCGGGCTGAGCAATACCCATTGGCCGCTATGGTCCATCGTGCTGCTGGCATTTGTGGCGGGGTGCTCGGCGGCCAGCTGGAATGGCGTGCAGATAGCCGAAGTGGCCAGGCGGTCACCGCCCGACCTGATATCAGAAACCTCGGCGGGTTCCAGCATCCTGGTCAACATCACCAATATGCTGGTGCCGGCCGCCTTCGCTGCCTTCGTGGCAAGCACTCAACGCTACGACTACGCCTTTTACGCGGCGGGTCTCTGCACTGTGCTCGTACTGTTCGTATTGCCCCGGGATGCGCAAGGGGGATAATAATCAGCAGAACCGACAAGGAGACAACACCATGGCAGTATCCAGTCAATTTCTTGCACGCCTGGGTATACAGGCCCCTATCATCCAGGCGCCCATGGCGGGGGTGGCCACGCCCGAGCTGGCAGCCGCTGTGTCCAACGCGGGGGCGCTGGGTTCTCTGGGGATAGCGACCAGCACGGCAGCGCAGGCAAAGCAGATGATAGAAGCAACCCGCGCCAAGACGACCCAGCCATTCAATGTCAACCTTTTCTGCCACGCACCGGCGCCACGCGACACACAGCGCGAAGCGGCATGGCTCGCCTATATCGCCCCCCTGTTCGCCGAACTTGGCACGGCACCCCCCGCCGCACTGAACGAAATCTACGAAACCTTCCACACGAACGACGACATGTTCAACATGCTGCTCGAACAGCGCCCGCCTGTCGTCAGTTTCCATTTCGGATTGCCTGCTCCCGACAAGCTCCGGGCATTGAAGAACGCTGGCATGTTCACCCTGGCGACTGCCACCAATCCACAAGAAGCAGCGCTTATAGAACAAGCCGGCATTGATGCCATCATCGCCCAGGGAATTGAGGCCGGCGGGCACCGAGGCATGTTCGACACCGAAGCGGTCGATGAACGTTTAAGCACTGCCGTGCTCGTGCGCCAGCTGGCGCAACAGACTGCCCTGCCTATCATTGCCGCCGGCGGCATCATGGACGGATCAGGCATAAAAGCCATGCTGCATCTGGGCGCCGCGGCAGCGCAAATGGGCACCGCCTTCATCCTGTGCCCTGAATCCGCTGCCAACGCCAGCTACCGAGACAGCCTCAAGAGCGAACGCGCCAGCCGCACGCAGCTGACAGCCGCGTTATCGGGCCGGCCCGCGCGCGGCATGGTCAACCGCTATATCGAATTTTGTAGCAAAGTGGGTGCGCCCAGACCCGCCGCCTATCCCATGGCTTACGACGCCAACAAGCATTTGAGTGCCTCGGCGGCAGCCCAAGGCAGGCACGAGTTCACCGCCCAATGGGCTGGGCAAGGCGCCCCGCTGGCCCGCGAGCGGCCTGCTGCCGAACTGGTCAAGACCTTGGTGAAAGAAATCGGCCTTTGAATCGGGGCAGGAGCTCAAATTAGACATCGGCTGCGGAAACCTTGGTCAACTCAGGTTGAAACTATTATTAGTAATGAGAACGATTCTTTACATCACATAAAGATATATCTTAAGATACATCTTTATGAATAGTATCCAAGGGTTCCACGGTGGCGAGTAGCCAGAATGCTAGCCTCCCCAGGCGAAATCGGCCACTGCTCAGCGGGCGCAAGTTCAGTGCCGATGAATTGCAGCTGATGCTGCTGCAGTTCCTGAATGATGCCCCCGCCCATGGTTATGAACTGATCAAGCGCTTTCGCAGTGTGTCACAGGGCTACTACAGCCCAAGCCCAGGGATGTTGTACCCCGCTCTGTCCCAACTGGAAGCGCAGGGTCTGGCTGCCACCGAACCCCGTGGTAAACGAAAAAATTACCGCATTCTTCCCGCCGGGCAGGCACATCTGCAACAGCACACTGATGAAGCAAGCCAGCTGCTGGCCTTCCTGAAGCATGCCGCCAAGAAAATGCAATGGAACGACCTGGCCGCCGAAAACCAGGCCGCCGCCATGCTGGCTACCGGCTGGCTGCCAGAATTCATCCAGGCGCGCAAAACCTTACAGGCCGCCCTGTTGGACCACAGCGATGCAGGCCCCGAAGAACAGCGCCGCATCATCACCATCTTGCAGCGCGCCGCCCACGATATCCGGCAGCCGCCCACCATCAACAACGATTCCTTCCGCAAGGATTGAGCAGCCATGAAAATAGATTCCCTTGAAGTGCAGAAAATGCTCCACCCCATCAAGACACGGCTGTTGCGCGTCAAGCGCATTACCGAACTCAGCCCCTCGATGCGACGCATCACCCTCGAAGGCGATGACTTGGCCGGGTTCATTTCGGCATCATTCGACGATCACGTAAAGCTCATCGTTCCCGAAGGCCCAGGTGAAGCTCCCAATATGCCCCAGCTGGAACCCACAGGCCTGGTCTTTGCAGAAGACAGACCCAAACCCGCCATGCGCGACTACACCCCGCGTCGCTACGATGCCGCCACCAACGAACTCGATATCGACTTTGTGCTGCACCACCAAGGGCCCGCGACCGACTGGGCGCATCACGCCGCACCCGGTCACACGCTGGGTATCGCCGGGCCACGCGGCTCCTTCGTCGTGCCCACTGCCTTCGACTGGCATCTGCTGATAGGCGACGAAACCGCCCTGCCCGCCATCGCCCGCCGGCTGGAAGAACTGCCTGCCGCAGCCAAAGCCATTGTCGTTGTCCAGTTGACCAGCGAAACCGCCAAAATCGACCTCACCAGCCGCTGCCAGCTCGATGTTCATTGGATTGTTGAAAACACCAACGCCGAAGGACGCGGCGCGCTTGAAACCACAGTCCGTGGTCTCAAATTGCCGGAACAAGGCGAAGGCTATATCTGGGCCGCCGGCGAATACAACGACATCAAAGCCGTCCGCCAGTATCTCGTGGATGAACGCGGCATCGACAAAAAACGCATCCGCGCGTCCAGCTACTGGCGAAAATCAGCCCCCAACACACACAAGAATTTCGACTGAAAATAAATGGGGGTCAGACCACGTTTTTCAAAGAAAAACGTGGTCTGACCCCCATTTATTTGATCCCTATTTATCCTACAATCCTCTCCATGAAAGTCTGGATCGTACTTCTCAGTATCTTGGCGGCCGCAGGGGTATGGCGTTGGGGCCCACACCGGCGCGTGGGGGCAAATACAGCTTGGCGGCAGCGCAGCAAGCAGATATCTCAGAGCCTGCTGGCGGGGGTGGCGGTTTATTTCGTGATCATGTCCGTCGCCATGCTGTATCTGACGTTCACCCGGGCGTAGCGCGAGTGGCAGGCATGCCGGCTGCTACACTATTCACTCAAACGCTTTACCCGCCTCATCTTTCTCGACGACGATATTTTGAATACTACGCCTCAAGAATCCTGGGGATTCCTGCACCCAGAATGCCATGGCCGCAACGCCCTCGTGTTCTTTAGCTGGGATCTGGCCAAAACGATAGAACAGCAGTTCAAGCTGCACGCGCAATCGTCCATGGCCGTGCAGCTTTACGAAGCGCAGAAAGCGGTCGACCGCTTGCTGAAGCAGTACGTGCAAATCCAGGCCAACCCCGCCGCCTTCGACGAGCAAACCATCGAACTGAGCCTGGAACAGGATGACGCCAGCCCAGACACCGCCGTTCTGGCTCTGAAAACATCACCCAAGCTGGAAGCCCTTATCCTGGAAGCTCAGGAACAGGAACAAGCCGCGCACCGGCTGAATTAGGGCCTGTACACGCTAAAACCCACCTGTTTCTACGTCGTTTCCTGCGGGATGGCATGCGCTGTTTCGCGCGAACTGCGCGCACTACTGCGCATCAAGGCCCGGTGCAATGACCATGTGGGCCCCAGCGCCACCAGGAAAATGACAGTCACAATCATGAAGCTATCCTGGAAGGCAAACGTGCTCGCCTGGGCGGTAATCATCTGGGCGAGAAACTCCAGTGCCGCGGGTGCTTGCTGAAAGTCCGGCAAACTGGTGGCATTCAAGCGGCTGACCAGCTTATCTATCAGACTCAGAGTCACCGGGTTGTTTCCGGACTGTGTCTGGGCCAGGGCATCGGCATGAAACTCGGTGCGTCGTTCCAGCAAAACTGCCAACAGGTTGACCCCGAAAGCGCCCCCCAGCTGACGGGTGAAATTGATGGCCCCGGACCCCTGCGCTACCCATTCCGGCGGCAATACCCTTAAGGAACCGGCGGTCAGCGACGGGAATACAAAGCCCAGCCCGAGACGCGACAGCACGGTCCACCAAACCAGCAAACCGAAACTTGTGGCAATCGTCACTTGTGCCGTCAAATAAGACGCCCAGGCAAAGATGACCATGCCTGCCCCGATGAGCCAGCCGATGGGAAGCCGATCGGACAAATAACCGACCAGCGGGAAAATCACCACCAGGATCATCCCGGACGGCATCAACAACAGGCCCGCCTGAGTCGGCGTCAGGCCTTGTATGGTCTGCACGAACAGCGGCACCAGATAAAGGGAACCGAACAGCCCCGCGCCCAATATGAATGACACCAGCGCCGCCGCCGCAAACGGAAGGGATGAAAAAATCCGCAAGTCGAGCATGGGTTTCTCGGTATAAAGCTCCCATACGATAAAGGTACCGAACGCAAATACCGAAACCATGAACTGCAAAAGAATGGGGTCTGAACCCCAGCCCAAACGCTGCGCATTTGTTAATCCATTAAGCAGGGTTGCAACGAACACGCACAACAGAATCATTCCCAGCCAATCGAAGCGCGGAACAGATATCGATGCAGCACGTACTGGAAGAAAAAGATTCGACAACACGATGCCCAGGACCGCAAAGGGCAGCCCCAGAAAGAACACGTAGTGCCAATTGAACGTATCAATCAGCATGCCGCCCACCCAAGGCCCAAGCGCCGGTGCCAGCACAACGCCGATGCCGTAGATCCCCATGGCCATGCCCCGCTGATTGCTTGGGAACACCTGGAACAGCAGAATCATGGCCAAGGGTTGCACCAGGCCGGCGGCCGCGCCTTGAATCACGCGGGCCAGCGTCACAATGCTTTCATTGGGCGCAACACCGCCCAAAATGGAACCCACCAGAAACACCAGCATCGCCACGTTCATGCCGGCTTTCAAGCCCATCGACTTGTAAGTCCAGTCGGTGAGCAGCATAGTGACCGTCATGGCCGCCAGAAAGCCGGTGGATATCCATTGCGCCTGGACCTGGCTGATGCCGAATGCCCCCATGACGTCAGGGATCGCCACATTGACGATGGTGGTGGACAGCACCACCGCAATCGTCGCCACCATCACAGTCAGCGTGGCGAGCCAGCGATAAGCCGCCCCGTAGCGCAGAAGCAAATCCTCAATCGACATTGATGCGGACTTCCACCATCATGCCCGGGCGCAGCAAATCATCCCGCTGTTCGACGGAAAGCCGGATGGGCAGGCGTTGCGTGATCTTGGTGAAGTTGCCACTGGGGTTGGGGCTGGGCAGCAGCGCAAAGAGGCTGGTCGCCGCGCCCCCAAGACGCTCGATGCGCGCGCTGAAATCCATACCGGGATAGGCATCCACCCTGACCTGGGCCGTGGCCCCCAGATTCAGCCGTGCAAAATGGGTTTCCTTTACATTGGCGTCGATCCACACCCGCGAAGGGTCATGGTAAAGCAGCAGGCGGCTACCCGACGATACATACTCACCCGCCTCCACAAAGGTCGTGGCCACAATCCCGTCGAATTCAGCCCGGATCTCGCGCCGGCCGAGATCGGCCTGCTTCTGCCGCTTCTGCGCATGCAAAGCGGCCTTTTCCGCCTCAAGAATCTCGATGCGGTGCTCCAGCACCGTCAATTGGGCTTCTTCCGAACGAATGACCACCAGATTGGCGCGCGCCCGCTCAATTTCCGCCGCTGTCAGCAAGGCTTGCTGCCGGGCCACCTCGAGTTCGGCCCGGGCGTTTTCGAACTCCTGCTGAGACATCGCTTTGTGCTGGGCCAGGCGCCTGACCCGCTCGTGACTACCTCCCGCCCGTTTCAGCGTCGCCCTGCTGGCCTCGTGAGCAGCCTCCGCCGAAGCGATCTGCGCCTCGCCAGCTGCAACCCGGCTGGCAATCTGCTTGCGGAGCATCTCCTGCTCGGCCCGTAACTGCCGCTGCCTGGCCTCGACCCCGGCCAGTTCCGCATCCAGGGAAAGTATCTCCAACGTTGTGTCTTCCCGGTCGATGGAAACCAGCAATTGCCCTTGAGATACCCGGTCGCCGGACACCACAGCCACTTCGAGGACCCGCCCACTGACCTCGCTGCTGACGGTCACGACATTCGCAGCGACCCGGGCATCATCGACAAAGACATGGTTCCACCGATGAACCAGCCACCAGGCGAATAAGAGACAGGCAAGCAGCATTATCAGCACAAGACTCAACGCCCGAACGCGCCGCCCCCGCAACGACCACCGACTCACTGCTGCCTGCCGCCCTGCCGTTTCGGTAACAGAGGTGGGCTCATTCACGCGGGGCTGGTGCGGGTTGCGCCCATGCTGATCACTCAACGCCTACCCCTTTTCCAAACGGGCGTCGAGTTCCTGCAAAACCTGGATTGCCGCCATCAACGCATCGTGATCGATTTCAGCCAGCAGCTCATGGCGCAGCTGGCCGCTGATATAGGATATTTCTTCAAGCAACGGCCTGGCCTTTTCGGTCAGGTGCACACACCGAACCCGACGATCATCTTCCACAGGCCGGCGCTCAACCAGGCCCTGCCGCTCCAACCCGTCAAGCAAGCGAACCAGGGTCGGCCTTTCCACCTGCAGGCTTTCCGCCAGCTGATGCTGCGGCATGGGGCCTTCCTTATCCAGGCGCAGCAAGGTATGCCACCGGGCCTGAGTCAGACCCAGATGGCGTAAACGCTCATCGAGGCGTGCCCGCCAACGACGGCTGACCCTGCCCAAGGTCATGCTGAAATGAGTTTCGATGTCCATTAGGTAGTATCCTACCTAATAGCTGGCGAATTACTAGCCTGCAACCTGGATTTTCTAGTTGGATAAGGTGCCCTATAGGCAGTGGCCAACGGTTTCAGCTAATCGCGCCAATAATCATTTGCCGCGGCTATCGTCTGAAAATGAACGGCAATAACATGGGACACCGCGACAAGGCTATCGGGGTCGTTGGCGGTTCGGGAACGCCCGACATCGTCGCGGCCTCTAATACCGTATTCCACTATTGTCGGGTTCAATCATGTCTTTAGCTCTTGTTGCAACCTCCAATATTCCCTGTCCGAATACTGACGCACGAACCGTCCAATGCATTCTGGCAGGCGATCAAAATGCCCTGATCCAGCTGATGCGTCGCTACAACCAGCGCTTGTACCGGGTAGCTCGCAGCATTCTTCACAACGATGCGGACGCTGAAGAAGCTGTTCAGGAGGCTTTTTATTGTGCCTATCGCGCCATGGCCCAGTTTCGTGGCGAGGCAGCTTTATCGACCTGGCTGGTGCAGATCGTGGTGAATGAGTCCAGAAGACGTCTGCGCAAAATCAACCGCCTTTCCACCTGGCTT